>Ga0306867_1000650_pt1 | contig 18760 bp, 15 predicted proteins | sample AntRauTorckE6831_FD_190432 | JGI IMG/M metagenome (GOLD analysis project Ga0306867, IMG submission 190432) | Saline lake microbial communities from Rauer Islands, Antarctica - Metagenome Torckler E6 #831 (v2) (version 2) | ecosystem: Environmental > Aquatic > Non-marine Saline and Alkaline >...
GATGTTATGTTATTGTTATTGCTTAACTTAATATAACACTTTACCCTGGCTTATCCGACATTTATATTCAGTATTTACACCTATTTATCTCCAATATTTTTTCCAAATTAAGAATCGAACTCAGGTTCTTAATCAACATTACAGGAGTAGTAAAATAAATCATACTGTCACTTTTAAAATAGTGTTGCCCTGATTTTGGGCAAGATTAGGGTCTACCAGTTACAGATTGGAAACAAAAGCATCTTAAAGGCCAACAGATTCCCTCTTCGAGAGGGGACGGATTAGAGAAAGATCGCAACGCGAGCCTTTCAATAATCAGGGGTGTGTCCGCGAGGGCAAGAGATCCGGAACAGCTGCAATTCTCGATCAAAGTCACGAAGCTCAACTCTACAAAAACTTGCTCGCCAAATTAGCCAGCTCCGACCGCTCCCCTTTTTCCAGGTTGATGTGTGCGTAGATACTGTTATTATTCAGACGGTCCACAAGGTAGGAGAGCCCGTTACTTTGGGCATCCAGGTAGGGCGTGTCGATCTGGAAGATATCACCTGTAAAAATGATCTTCGTATTTTCGCCGGCACGCGTAATGATCGTCTTGATCTCGTGAGGCGTCAGGTTCTGGGCTTCATCAATAATAAAAATGACGTTACTGAGACTGCGTCCCCGAATGTAGGCCAGTGGAACAATCGACAGCTTTTCAGTCTGCACCATCTCATCCAGCTTCTGATACGCCTTGCTCGACTCCTTGTACTGGTTTTTGATAATATTCAGATTATCCCACAGCGGCTGCATGTACGGGTCAATTTTGGACTGAGCATCGCCCGGCAGGAACCCAATGTCCCGATTGCTGAGTGGCACAATGGGGCGCGCCATAAATATCTGGCGATACTCCCGCCGCTGTTCAAGCGCACCGGCCAGGGCCAGAAGTGTTTTACCCGTTCCCGCTGCGCCCGTAAGTGAGACCAGCTGAATCGCCGGGTTCATAATGGCGTGCAGTGCAAATGTCTGTTCAGCGTTTCGCGGCGTGATGCCGTAGGCGTTCATCCGTTTCACCAGCTCCACCTGCTCTGACTCCGGATTGTAGTAGCCCAGTGCCGAGCTCGAGTGGTTTTTCAAAATATAAAAATGATTGCTCACGGGCGGTGACGGCTCCAGAGCTTTCGGATCGATATGCCCATCCTTGTAGAGCGTGCTGATGTTGGTATTCTCGTCAAACTCGAGATCCGTTTTCCCGCGATACAAATGGTCGATATCCTTGATGCGGATCGTTTCATAATCTTCGGCATCAAGACTGAGCGCACGCGCCTTTAGCCGCAGGTTGATATCTTTTGAGACAAGCACCACTTTCTTTTTTGTCTCCGACTCCTTCAGTTTAAGGGCGGAGTTCAAAATCCTGTGGTCGTTCTTTTTTGAACCGAAGACTTCATTGGCATCCGTCGAGCTGTTTTCGTCATTTACTACACGGATTTTACCATGAGTTTTGCCGTTTAGCGGGATCCATGTCTGCATCATGTTGGCATCGGAAATGCTGTCGAGATACCGGATAAATTCCCGGGCGTGAAGGTTCGTAACAGAATTGCCTTTTTTGAATGAATCCAGTTCTTCTAAAACCGTGATGGGAATAGCTACATCATGTTTTTCGAAGTTTTTAACAGCGTTGGAGTCGTAGAGAAGAACGGACGTGTCGAGAACAAAAATCTTTTTCGCTTTCTTAGTTTTAGCCATAAAACAATCCAAAGTTAATGCTCACAATCGATTGGAATAGTGTGATTGATTTCATTAAGGTCTACTATACTCAAACCTGAGATTAGAGTCAATCCTGACACTGTTTCATCATAATAGTTTAATGATTGGCAAGGTGTAAAGCCTGAATGAATCTTTCTCATTGTCTTTCAACACCGCTCTGTTTACTATAGCCGGTGACTTGCAATTTTTTTGACTGTAACACCAAAACCATATGGATAAACTGAATCTCAAAGTACCTCCGGCCGTCGTTTTTCTCTGCTGCATCGGACTGATGTGGTTGCTCAATAAACTGATGCCCGGCGCGTCTCTGCTAAACATTCACAGATGGATCATCAATCTGCTGTTGGCCATTGGAGCACTCATTGCCTTTGCGGGAGTTGTTCAGTTTCAGATGCAGTCAACCACGGTCAATCCTCATAAGCCAAATAACGCCAGCTCTCTTGTCACCACCGGAATCTACAGTATCAGCCGAAACCCGATGTATTTCGGAATGCTCATTCTGCTGTTTGCTTATCTTCTCAAAACTGGTCAGCCGGGCGGACTGCTTGTAATACTTCTCTATATCGTGTACATGACCCGTTTTCAGATTAAACCCGAAGAACAGGTCATGGAGCACAAGTTCGGTGAGGCGTACAGAACATACCGTCAGCGCGTCAGACGCTGGATATAGGTTTAGGATATCAGAAACAAAACCGCAACGCCCATCGCCTTCACCACCTATCGGCGGTTTCGCCCCCTCAAGGGGAAATTACCATTTGGGGAGGGTCCACTAACTCCCCAGTTTTCTCTCAATCCAGAGAACCGTTTGAAGCAGCAGAAAACCGATCAGCCAGGCCCAGTTTGGAAGCCATGCATTGTCAGGCTGCCGGTCATCGGCCGTGACATCAGGGGCCGTCTCAATCTCTCGCTTTGTCTGATCGTATCGACGGTATGAGTCGTTAAACGACCAGGCCTGGTCGTAAACATAAAACCATCGATCGGTCCCGTCTGATTCTGCAAGATGCCACCCGGCAGATCTGGGCCAGAAAGTGCCGTAGCTCACGCCGGGATGGTGGTCACCGGACAGAAGCGGAATCCTGTGATTCCGGCCCTGCGCAAGATTCCGCACCTCAAGCTCACTGCCTGACGTCGTCATAACCATCGGCCCGTTGATCGATGGTACCATCGGCCCAAACTCCACAAAAGGAGCTTCAAGCGTAATTACCCGATCAATGTAATCGGACCAAAACCGGGTATAAAGCTCCATGTCACCCCTCAGTTTCCAGCGATAGGTTTGATAAAACAGATGGGACGATACCGATCCCTGTGCGGCCGGCAAACGGATAGCAACAGGCACAGACTCTTCATAGAAAACAATTGGAACCGCATCGCTTTTACTAAATCTATAATTGGCATTACTGACATTTACGGCATAATTAAAGTTTATGAGCGGTATTCGGGCGTCCAACGTACTCCCAGGCTCCAAAATGTCGGGAGTCCACTGCCGTTCCTCTATCCGGGAAACTGGGTCCAGCCCAATCTCTTCTCCGGAAAAGGACTCCATCACCTGATGCCACTCGCTCTCTCCGTTTTCGGATGGAGGCAGCACCAGAATATCCAGCCCGTTTTCTGCAGCTCTGCGGATGGAGAAAACCAGCTCTGGCGAAAACTCTGAGACTTCACGCGGGTCCAGAATCAACAGGTCAAATGCCTGCAAATTATCGGTCAGATTCGTTGCACTTGACGGCGGCTCATTGATCTCATCAAGCCGAAACCGATCCTTCCCGACCCGTGTGCGCATGGCAAGATGATGGCCACTGTTCCCAAGCCACTCCGCCAGATGAGTGATTTCAAATGACGGGCTGTAGAGCATCACGGCAACCGACAGAGACGCGGGCTCCGACGCGCGGATGTGCCACGGTTCCCGCAGTAACGTATCCGCTCCCTGCGCTTCGAGATGATAAAGCCCCGGGCCTTCAATCCAGAGACGGTCCTGAAATGAGAACGATCCATCCGTTTCAACGGGTAGTGTCTCGATGCGTCCTCCGTCTCTGTAAAGAGTGATCGAATCGGCATCCGCCTTTGTGATCAGCCTGCCGCTGATTCGAAATTCTGTGCCGGTATCCACCTGGTGTGGAGCCTCATCAATTAGAATTCCGTCACCGGGCTCCCGCAGCCGATTTACCCATCGGTATCCTTCGGGGAACGTACGGTTTGACCCGTTTCCATACACCTCAATCAGACGGCCCGATTCCACAACGTCAGGCAGCATATCAATGGACGCCAGCCACTGAAGATCCTCTGAATTCGCCCGACCGATAGATTCCAATGAGATAATTGTTGATCCCGCAGCCGGCGGCAGATCAGACTCATGAACACCGTCAGTGAGCAGTATGACAGGCCCTGTGTCTCCGTCCATATCCGTGGACTCCAGTACAAACCCGATCAGAAGCGCCCCTGATACCAGGATTATCGCTGAGCGAAACAGGGAGCTGTATGTCCGGTAATCGATCACGGCGGCACCCGTCGCAATCGCGATCGTGCCGACTATTAATAGAGTAGTGATCATTCTCCTCCGCCCACAACCCCAAGCACAGGAATCCGGACCGGTGCGGGATTCCTTTGGCGATTACTGTTTATTTCCGACAGTTTTATCAGCAGCTGCTGTCTGATCTTGTCATTCTCATCAGAGCTCTTCAGTCGCTCAATCCGGTTCAACAGGTAGAGCTTATCCCCTTCAGGAATGTCAGACCGGCTGATGGCCTGATTGAATCTCTCTACATCTTCGGCGCTGAACTGCACACCTCCGCGAACCTGTTTTTCGATAGTAAGAATCGGCGAAAGAGTCCGCTCAGAACGGTAGTTGTTGTCAGGGTTTGCAAAATCATCGAACGTTCCGGTCAGCCGTTCCTCATCAACAGGAATGGGAATTCCGTCCAGTCCCGCCCGCCGGACATAGCGCCGGTCAGCCTGCTGTGCCTGCTGCAAAAATTCAAGGGCGCGGTACTCATAGGCGAGCGCCTCCTCAGGCCGATCCGTCTGCAGATATTGAGATGCCCTGAACATTTCGGACAGGGCGCGACGGAGCAGAGCGCGCGGGCTCTGTGCAAAAAGGGTATTCATTTCGGGACTTCCATGATCATGGAAAAACTCATCCGGTATGTCTGATGCCGCCCCGCTTTGCGTGACCTCCTGTCCCTCACCATCCAGCTCTGCTTCAACTGAATGATCGTGCCCCTGATGGTCATCATCAGACATCATAGACACATCCCCGCCAGATCCTGCAGATTCTTCATCCATTCCAAGATAGTGGCCAAATTCAAGCATCAGCATCTCCTGATCACGGCCGATTCGCCTCGATATCAGCCGGAATTGTTCATCATTCATCCGGCCGGCCTCGCTGATTAACTCCTCTGTATCTACAATAATCTGGCGCTGGCTGCGGAAATCTTCAGGCATCAGATCAATCACAATATTGCCGGCCATCAGCGACTGTGCCTGCGTTGTATCTTCAACAACCAGCATGTAGGTTTCTGACCGGCCAGCCTGATTGGCAGGATGGTTATCGGTGGCGGTAACGTAAAAATAGAGTTCATCACCGGGCGTCATGTCAAGAGAGTCGGAGTGCAGCGCGATGCCCGCCTGTACACGGGCCGTTCCCAGGCCGGTCACGGAGTCGAAATCCATGCGTTGCTCCCGGAACCGTACCGATTCGCCTGAGCCTCTGGCCAGTGTTGCGTTCAGGTAAGTTTCCCGGATGCCGTAATCGTCTATTATCTCAACACTCATCTCTGCCTGAGGATCTCGTTCTGTCAAAAGTGTACGCATCCGCACGGGCGAGCTGACACGGAACCGCGGCGGATGATCTTCTGTCACATCAATGGAGAAGTAGTCTGAATAGATTGTTGCATCTCGGGTTGATGCTGAAATTCTGTAAATCTGACGATGCTCCACCTCAATCGCAGCCGTAAACCTCCCCGATGACTGTTCTAAACGGATCCTTTCCCGATCATTGAAAATCAGGGCTGCCTCCTCCACATCGCCCGAAATGTCTATGGACCAAGACAGATCAGACATTGTCACGGTGGTCACACTGCCGCCATTCTCAACGCTTGGTCCGATGCCCGTATAAGCGGGCGGTGTGATTGATATCTGAACAGATTCAATCACAGGATCAGGTATCACTTCTTGCTTGGCTACGTCCTCCGATTCCGCTCCCGAAACTAAGCCGGGCATCCCGGCGGAATTTCCTGATAATGATATAAAATGGCTGCTCAAGAGAGACGCTGCCAGAAGCATTAAAGACATAATCACGGATCGGGCCAATCGCTTTTTAGGCAGCTTAATTTTTTCTGCAGATGAGCTGACCTGCCGGTCGATTCTTTGAAGCTGAAGCTGTTCAAGGCTGTTTTTCTTCTCTTGATGATAGAGTCCCGATGAGTCCTCAAACAGCGGGTAGGTCCTGTCAAGATACCGCACAATCTCTTCTATTGGGGGACGTGATAAACTGCCCGCAAAATAGTATAGTCCGGCCAACACGCAAAGCACTCCTGCCGCAACTATTGCTGAATATACCGTTGTAAGATCAAACAGAGCGCCGGCTACGATTGCAACGGATGCCGATGCAGAAACAGTGATCAACAGGACGGCCGCCATGCGTTGCAGACCAAGATCACGGCGTAATTTCTCAACAATAGTCATCTACATCCCCCGTCGGTTTGATAGAATTCGTTCAGCTGCCCAGGCTATCAGAATAAGGAACAATAGGATATTTGTCGCGGATTCTTTCCGGATCAACCCAGCTCTCACCGGCTCTTCAACAGAAATTGGTTTGCGCTGATCTTCTCTCACTTCCGGTGCGAGTGTCTCATCAATACCCGCTGCGGTTTTCAGTAGCTGATGCGCTACGCCGGCATAAAACCAGTGTGCGTATGCCGGGTTGGGTGTCGCTTTGAGCACAAGCTCATTGGGCTGTTTCAATTCAAGAACCTGCACCTGGCCGCCATCGATTAGACGCCCGGAGCTATTGGCAGTTTGAATAGTGTCTGACATCGTCACGGGAATAGTTATCCCAAACTGAGGTCCCGGTTTCAGTTTATCCTGAACACGACCCGGTGACTCATCACTAAACAAACTAACCTCCCTGTCTCCTAACCGTACATTTGCCAATCGGCCGTATGGCAAGTCCGCTTCTGATATGTTAATCTTCCACAAATTGGCGGCAGCCTCAAATCCCCTTTTTATTACTGGGTCGGTATCACTCCTGATGACCAGTTCGAAAGGAGCAGCCGTAGCCTCAGATTCATCCGGTTCCGCTGATTCAGCTATCGTGCTTTCAATCAGTAACTCAGATCGTCGCTGCACATACTCATAACGGGAGTTCTCCACACCGGCCCAGACCGCCTGACGATTTTCACCCGGCAGTTCAAAAGGAATCCACTCCAGATCAGCGCTAAGTTCAGGAAGCTCGCCGGTAAATCGGTCCGCAGTCAGCCGCCCCTCAGTTATAATCAGATCCGGCCGGTACTCGTACTCAACCTGTTCCAGAATCATCCACCATCCCAGCCGGTCAATGCGCTCCGATGGCACCATAATTTCGAGGACATCCTCTCCAATCCACTCTTCAGAATACTCTGATTCACTTTCTGAAAGCTTCACAGAATTGGCAACCTCCTGATCAATGTCGAAAAAGAGTCCGGCGAGCAGAAGTGCAATTAACAGAATTAAAGCAATACGGAGCAGAAGAAGAGTAATCTCATGAAGCTGAATCCGGCTCGCCCTTGCAATACTCTTTTCAGGCAGAAAACGGAAGGTGGGGAGTATCTTAGGCTGACCCGATTTCCGGCTCCACAAATGGATAATCAGTGGAATTAATGCTGCCGCGATAAGCCATAGCCACGCTGTAATTCCTATACTCATAAACGGCTCCGTTTCCCAAGATAGGCTCGTAGCACATCCTGCACTGGACGGGTCATAGAAAACAGCTCTCTTCCGGAATGCCGGCCCGTCACGGCTTCTTCAAGCTGTTTGAGATACTCATTTAGATTGGCCTGATATAATTCTTTGACGGAACGGGCTCTGATTGTGCGCTCCTTGTGGTTTTCGGGATCACGCACGGTGGTTACCCCATCCAGGTTCAATTCAATCTCATCGTCTCCTAAAATTTGTATAAAAAGCTGCTCATGGCCGAATATTTCACCCAGTTCCCGAATGGATCGCCACGTTTCCGGTTCATCCAGCATATCAGAACAGAAGATCCACAGTTCGCTCCTGCGGGATGTACATTCGGTTATCCAGTCTGGTGATTCAGGCCAAGTGCCGCTGCACTCCACAGATTCGAGGCGTCTGTAAAGTTGATTCAGCTGATCTTTTTTTCGTCTGGGTGCCACATCAACCCTGCTGCCGGAATGTACAATATGAAGGCCTACCGAATCACCCTGGCGCTGTGCGAGTGTAGCAAGCGAGGCGACGATGAGCGCTGCATAGTCAATCCTGTTTAGTCCTCCTTCGCTATACTCCATGGAGGAAGATGCGTCCAGAAAGAACCGAACAGTGATCGAGGTTTCTGTTTCGGACTCTTTGATGTAGTACCTGTCGCTTCGCCCAAACATTTTCCAGTCGATAAGGCGGATATCATCGCCGGGCTGATAGCTCCGGTACTGGCTAAACTCCGTACCTGTGCCGCGCCGCGTGCCATGATGCTGGCCGATCAGGAAACCATCAACGACCTGCTTTGCGAGGATCGCAAGCCCTGCCCCTGACAGCAGATCGCCAATTTCAGAAGGGAGTTCTCGTTTCATGAAGGATGCTTTTTACGTCGGCATGATTATATGATCAAGAATGTAAGAGTCCCCCTTATAAAAGGGGGAATTAGGGGGATGTATATCAGATTGTGGAAAAAACCGATGGACACCCCTCTCGATCTCTCCGCCAGCCGGCGAAAGTGTTCTTAACATTCGATTCGGGTTGAAATACAACACCCAATAACCGATAACCGATAACCGATAACCGATAACCGAATTTATAAATAACAACAGACTCACAAATAACTCTTTGGTGGTGTAACAACCTCCAGAATCCGTTCAGTCACCACATCAGGAGTAATCCCCTCGGATTCAGTTTTAAAATTGAGAAGCAGCCGGTGACGCAACACAGCTTTCGCTACAAACTGAATATCGGTTTCCGTTACCGCATACCGTTTTTCGAAGAGCGCCCGTGCTTTTGCCGTCAGTATCATCGCCTGACCCGCTCTCGGTCCTGCTCCCCACTCTACCCATCGGTTTACATCTTCTATATCTCCATTTCCGGGCCGTGTATTCCGTACGATGGTATTCACATATGTAATCAGATCGTCACTGATCGAAACCTCGCGAACCAGTTTTTGAAGACCTACCACATCTGAGGCGTTCATTACCGGCTGAACGTCTGGCTTATCTGTTCCGGTTGTCTTTTTCAGCACCTCAAATTCCTCCATCTCCTCCGGATAATCTACCTTCAGATACATCAGAAAGCGATCAAGCTGCGCTTCAGGCAGCGGATAAGTGCCCGCCTGTTCGATCGGGTTTTGAGTCGCCAGAACGAAGAACGGCTTCGATAGTTTAAATGAATTGCCGCCGGAGGTCACGCTGTACTCCTGCATCGCCTCCAGCAGTGCGGCCTGGGTTTTGGGCGGCGTTCGGTTGATTTCATCCGCTAACAAAATGTTTGTAAATACGGGGCCTTTCTGAAATGTGAAGACCCGTTTTCCGGTTGAATGATCCTCTTCAAGAATCTCCGTCCCCACAATATCTGAAGGCATCAGGTCCGGCGTAAACTGGATGCGCCGGAAATCAGCATCTATTCCATCGGCAAGCGTTCGGATCATCAGGGTTTTAGCCAGACCGGGCACTCCTTCAAGCAGCGCGTGCCCGCCAGCAAAGAGAGTGATGAGAAGCTCATCTACAACATCTTTCTGACCAATGATGACTTTGGATATTTCACTGCGCAGGGCTGATAACTTTTCAAGCTTCTGCGCTACATCTTCTTCCGTAGCTTTCACGTATGAATTGCTTTTCTGTTCATGGCGTACATCACTATGTTTACACCAAATTTAGTGTTGTCTTTTGCATACCAGCGTTTATTTCTAAAATCGTAATCCCATTCGCATCCGTAATCCTTGTTGCTGTACAGAACCCGTATCTCACCATCAATCTGTATCGCTTTCAGATAGTCATGCACCAGCCCATCGCCCCAGCCGTTCATCTCCACGGCAGCGGTTGGCGGGCCATCTTCAAACTCGAAAAACGATCCGTAGATAGGGTGATCATTGGGAATCTTAACGAGCGCATCGGGCCCGAACATATCGGCCATCTGTGCTTCGAATGACTTCGCGAACAAGCCGTCAACATCATGATTGCAGTCGTCCGCAAAAATGAATCCCCCATTATAGACCAGTTTCTCAAAGTTCTCGCGCTCGCGACGGGAAAACTGAACCAGACGGTGGCCTGCCATATAGCAGAATGGAGCCTCAAGTATGCGGTCGCTGGAAAGCGGTACAACCTGTTCTTCCTGGTTTATTGAAAGCGTAGTGTACTCTACAAGCGAATGAAGGAGGTTTGATGGCATTCGTTCATCCACAAACCAATTACCTGACTCATAGCGAATTCGTGTAAAAAAGAAATCGGGGTTTGAACCTTGTGAAGCAGTCGTACCAAGAACCGCTCTCGGTGCTATAGATAGTCCAGCACCCAGCAGTGAGCTTTTCTTAAGAAAGTCTTTTCGATTCATAACTACAAATTGGCTGATAGTAAATAAATCACGCCATGCTTTTTTGAAAAACTAACATATTGTACTTCTATGATATGGGAGGCTCAACAATATCACCAGGATTGGAGATCCCGGCTCAAGGCCGGGATGACTGAGTGGTATGCTCAATTAATTCTCACTAAATAGAAATACAGTGCAACTTTCCAGTGGGCATTATAACCAATTATACCGCGTCAGACAGACTGCTGAATGTAAAGTCCCGGATCTTCATCGGCGGTATCATGTTTCCATCTGTTCGCATCGGCCGTCCGAGCTCTTCCAGATTATTCAGCATAATGACCGGACTTTCGTTAAACCGGAAATTCCGCACAGCATTTTTGATACGGCCATTTTCAATGTAGAATGTCCCGTCACGGGTCAGGCCGGTGAGAAGCTGAGATTGGGGATCTACCATCCGGATGTACCAGGTTCGCGTGACCAGAATCCCGCGTTCAGTATCGGCGATCAGCTGCTGCGTGGTTTTATCACCCCCGGGGATGATAGCGTTCGACGGGCCGGGCAGAGGTTCTACGCCATTCTCTTTCGCCCAGTAGCGCGAGTACGCCAGATTTTTAACCACGCCATTTTCAATCCACGTAGTTTTCTCGAGTGGCATACCCGAACCGGTAAATGGTGTTACCGGTACATTTTCATCAAATGGATCGGAGTAGAGGTTCACCCGTTCATCAAACATCTGTTCGCCCACCCGGGTGCCGCCGCCAACTTTCGACATAAAACTCCGCCCTTCATCAGCTGTTCGGGCATTCATCGCGCCAAGCATGTAGCGCAGCAGTCCGGATACCGCGTGCGGCTCAAGGATAACGGTATAGCGGCCCGGCTCAAGGGCTACAGCATCGCGGGAACCGATCGATTTGTCGATTGCTATCTGGGACGCCGAACCGGTATCCAGGTTGTTTACATCGTTATAGTCGCGCGATACCCATCCCGATCCTGTTCCGTCCTTGGTTCGAATCGTCACCGAAAATTCAACCTCTGTGGATTGATTGTAGGCAAACAGGTCTTTGTTGTTCATCAGGGCTTCAAACCCGGCTTCATCTTCCAGAAACCCGGCCGATACCAGATCATTTGCACTGCTTGGTGTGATACTGTCGTACGCCATCTGAGCCCTTTGATCCGGCTGAATGTTCGCCGTTGACTCATAAAATGTCTGCGATTCGCCATACTCCTGCGGCCCCATCGGCTCCATAAATTCGGGGTTATCCGGTGCAAGGCGCGCCAGCTCTTCAGACCGCTCAACAGCTGCGCGTAGGGATTCATCATCAAACTCATTAACGCTCGACGTTCCCGTTTTACTGCCAAATGAGGACTGAACCGAGAGTGAGGTATTCTGCTCTTCCCCGCTGGTGGTTACGGTATTTCGCGCATAGCGAATATTTCCGCCCCGGCTGCCCGACAGGTTCACCTCACAAAAATCAGCCCCAGACATATTCACAACCTTCTGCATGATATCGCGGGCTTCGTCTTTACTTAGAATGGCCATAGTAATTCAGTTTCTTATTAATGTTTTTGCATGATTAAATATTCCGCGCGGTATTGATCACGTTGATACCGTCAAACCGGGTGGTGGAACTTCCGTGTGACACGGCACTCGACTGCGATGGCTGTCCTTTCCCATCGAAAAAAGAGCCCGACAGCCTGTAATCCGACTCATCGCACACTTTAGAACAGGAATTCCAGAATTCCTGTGAGTTGGCCTGATAGGCTACATCCCGCAGCATGCCCGCTATTTCTCCATTTTTGATTTCGTAGAAAAGCTGTCCGCCAAACTGGAAGTTGTAGCGCTGCTGGTCGATTGAAAACGACCCGTCGCCCACAATATAAATGCCATTTTCCACATCTTTGATCATCTCATCAACAGAGTATGGATCCGGTCCCGGTTCCAGCGATACGTTCGGCATTCGCTGAAACTGTACGCTGTTCCATGAATCTGCGTAACAGCAGCCGTGCGATTCATTCTGATCAATCATATGAACCTGATCGCGAGTAGCCTGGTAGTTGACCAGAATCCCGTCTTTCACAAGATCCCACTGTTTGGTTTTAACACCTTCATCATCATATCCGACATATCCCAGAGACCCCGGCTGAACTTTATCGGCAAACAGGTTTACCTGGTCCGATCCATACTGGAAATCGCCGGATTCCCACTTGTCCAGCGTAGCAAAACTGGTTCCGGCGTAATTTGCTTCATACCCCAGCACACGATCCAGCTCAAGCGGGTGCCCTACCGATTCGTGAATGGTAAGCCACAGATGCGATGGATCCAGAACAAGATCATACTGCCCGGGATCAACCGACTTGGCCGCGAGTTTTTCACGGCCCGCCTGTGCAAGCTGTGTTGCGTCTTCAATCATATCGTAGGAGCTGCCGTACCGGGTCACAATTCCGTTGTACTTCCCGCCGGCATCGCCATCAAGATATTCATACCCCATCCCCACAGGTGCGGAGAGACTTTGAATAGAATCAAATTTTCCCGTCTCACGGTCTACAACAGTCGCTGAAAAACTGGGCCAGATCCGGTGGACGTCCTGATCGATATATGATCCTTCCGTAGAGGCGAAATATTTCTGTTCGTTGACCAGAAACAGCCGGCTGTTTGCAAACTGAGCGCCGTTTTGCATAGCGGCGTTGTTTACATCCAGCAAGAACTCTACTTTTTCCCCAATCGGCACTTCAAATGCATTCTTTTCGATGGGTGTTTTCCAGCTCACTTCCCCGTAGCCCTCAACCGGAGCCAGCACAACAGGTTCTGTATTGATTTTCGCATTTGCCTTTGCGATCGTCACAGCTTGCCGCGCTGCAGCGACCAGGCCGTCTGTAGTTACGTTATTAGTGGCCGAAAACCCCCACGTTCCGTCAGCTATAACGCGAATACCCACGCCATAAGATTCGGTGTTTACTGTATTCTGAACCCTGTCTTCCCGGGTAAGAACAAACTGGTTCAGATAACGCCCGATGCGTACATCAGCGTAGCTTGCGCCGGCTGATCGTGCTGCATTCAGGGCTGCGTCGGCCAGTACCTTTTTATCTGTGTTGTCCATCCCACTCAGCGAACTGAACGCATGAACGCGATTACCGGTGAGCGGGATCATCATCCCACCCATGCCTAATCCTGCTATTTTAAGAAAATCCTTTCGTCTCAAGAATATCCCCGTTTAAAGTTAATGTTTACGATATGCGATGCTTAGATGCGTCGCCCGGTATTGATCACATTCACATCCGCAAAACGGGTTGTGGGGCAGCCGTGGCTAACAGCGCTTACCTGTGAAGGTTGACCTTTTCCGTCAAAAAATGTTCCGCCAAGTTTATAGGTTGATTCTCCGCCAAGTTCAGCGCAGGAATTCCAGAACTCCTGAGTGTTCGATTGATAGGCAACATCACTCAGCATTTGTGTGATTTCACCATTTTTAATTTCATAGAAGAGCTGCCCGCCAAACTGAAAGTTATAGCGCTGCTGGTCGATAGAGTACGAACCGCGACCCAGTATATAAATTCCATTCTCGGTGTTTGAAATCAGATCATCCACTGATTTATCTACCTGTCCCGGTTCAAGAGATACATTTGGCATCCGCTGAAACGGAATAGACGACCAGCTATCTGCGTAGCAGGACCCGTGCGATTCATTCTGATCAATCATATGCACCTGGTCGCGCGTAGCCTGATAGTTTACCAAAATACCATCCCGGATAAGATCCCACTGCCTGGTTTTCACGCCGTCATCATCCCAGCCTACCGTGGCCAGCGCGTCCTTTTGCGTTTTATCAGCAACAAGGTTCACAATGTCGCTGCCGTACTCAAAATCACCGGATCGCCATTTGTCGAGAGTGGCAAAGCTTGTGCCGGCATAGTTGGCTTCATACCCAAGCACACGATCCAGCTCCAGCGGGTGACCCACAGATTCGTGAATCGTTAAAAAGAGATGAGACGGATCGAGGATCAGATCGTACTGACCCGGATCTACAGATTTAGCTGTATGCTTTTCCTGTGCTTGCTCTGCAGCTTCGCGCGCTTCCTCAATCAACCCAAAGTTTGTCACATATTCATAGCCCAATCCGCTTGGCTGTGCGAGGGAGTTTCGTGTTTCAAATCCACCCTGCTCACGGTTAATACTGGTCACTGTAAACGTCGGCCAGCAGCGATGAACATTTTGATCAGTATAAGTTCCTTCAGTCGAAGCAAAATACTTCTGCTCGTTTACGAAAAACAGGTTAGAGGAACAGAAGTCAGCCCCCGCCTTTTCAGCTTCACTATTGATATTCATAAGGAGATCTACTTTTTCGTCCATCGTAACTTCAAATGGATTGATCTCTATCGGAGTCTGCCATGTGACTTCTCCATATCCCTGAGCTGGGGCAAGCTGTACCGATTCACTTTGAATTCGCCTGTTTGCTCTGGCAATTAAAACGGCTCTGCTTGTGACATTACGGATTTCATCCTCACTCACAATATTTGAGGAGGCAAACCCCCAGGTATCCTCCACAAGTACTCTCACGCCAAACCCAAAAGACTCGGTATTCGTCACGCCATTTATATTCTGCTCGCGGCTTCGGATAAACTGGTTCAAATAGCGACCAATACGTATATCAGCATATGATGCGCCAGAGCCGGTTGCCGTTTCCAAGGCAACATCCGCCAGTCGCTTTTTTTCAGCGGTCGGCAGGTTCATGGCCAGCACATCGCTGTTTATGAAGGGTAGCATTACAACACCGGCGCTTCCTGCACCGGCAAGCTTCAAAAATGTCTTTCGATCCATAGACACAGTTTTTTATAGAGGGGTAAATGTACAGTCTCTAAAGAATCAAAATGATCCGTAAAATGCCAGTGCTAAATAAGTAAAATTATATAAAATGAAGCCTCATTATATTTAGAAAATCTACTGAACCTATTATAAATCAAAGGCAGCTTATCCAATATCGCCGGCTGCTGACACCATATGATGCATCCCGATACCCATAGCAATAGCGGCATTTAAACTCTCAACGGATGCATTCTCTCCCGGAATACGAACGGAGGACCGTTGAGGAATAAATAGCTGACCGGAAATGCCATTTCCCTCATTACCAATCACAAGTATGGATTTTTCGCCCGGCGTTACTGATTTTATATCAACGGACTCATTCCCGCCATCCATCAGGTAACTCTGCCACCCTGTTTTTTCAAATTGGCCCAGCAGATCGTTCAGATTCCCTTTCACATATGCAAGAGATCCGGTAGCGCCCGCGGTACTCCTCACAACTTTTGGGTGAAACGGATCAGCGGTTCCATCACCAAACAGAATGCCGGCTGCGCTAAACCAGGTTGCCGTACGGATAATCGTGCCCACGTTCCCCGGATCCTGAACCGCATCCAGCGCAATTATTAAACCGGCTTCATCCGCCATCTGCTCCACAACGGATTCAGCAGGAATCTTACAGACGGCAAGAACTCCCTGGGGCGTCTCTGTATCAGCAAGATCTTTGAAGTCAGAAGACGTTACCTCAAAGAGGGGTCCCGTGTAATCAAATCCCGGCCGGTAGTCTTTTTCAACGACCACTGCTTCCACATCTACATAACCGTTTCTTACAATCTGTTCCACGCACCGCTCCCCCTCGGCTAAAAACAATCCCTCTTTTTTACGGTATTTTGTTCGCTGTAGCTTTTTCCAAAGTTTTAACTGATTATTTGATGCCGGTTTGATTTGCATAAATCTTTGCCTCTACTGGGATTGGGTTTCATCACTGCGACTTCTATATTTCAGGAAACCACAATAAACACACATTGAAAATATGAAAGATTTTTTGAGTACGCTTGGCATCAAAGAGAATAATCATGGAACCTCTACAGGACAGGAATTTTTCTCCGGTAAAGGTTCCTCAGAGATAACAAGCCACACACCAACCGACGGATCTGAAATTGCAACCGTCACAGAAACTACACACAAAGATTATGAAACGGTTGTCCAGAAATCTCAGGAAGCCTTTAAAACCTGGCGCATGATGCCGGCTCCGCAGCGCGGGGAGATTGTGCGGCAGATCGGCCAGAAGCTACGGGAGTACAAAGAACCTCTTGGCAAGCTTGTCTCCTATGAGATGGGGAAGATCTACCAGGAAGGTCTGGGTGAGGTTCAGGAGATGATCGACATCTGTGATTTTGCTCTCGGCCAATCACGCATGCTCTATGGAAATACCATGCACTCCGAGCGTCCACAGCACCGGATGTATGAGCAGTGGCACCCACTGGGTCCGGTCGGTGTGATCTCGGCCTTTAACTTTCCGGTAGCAGTTTACAGCTGGAACGCTATGATTGCGGCCGTTTGCGGAGATACAGTAATATGGAAGGGCTCTGAAAAAACCCCGCTCTGTTCGGTAGCCGTTCAGCATATTGTTGCTGAGGTACTGAAAGAGAACGAACTGCCCGAAGGAATTTTCTCACTCATAACCGGCGGCCGTGAAGTGGGCGAATGGATGACGGCCGATAAGCGCGTTCCGCTGATTTCGGCAACAGGCTCCATAAAAATGGGCAAGCAGGTTGCGCAAACGGTGGGCGCCCGGCTTGGCAAAACCATCCTTGAGCTTGGCGGGAATAACGCCATCATAATCAGTAAAGACGCCGACCTGGAAATGACGATTCGCGCGGTGGTATTCGGCGCCGTCGGAACGGCCGGACAGCGCTGCACAAGCACCCGACGGCTGATTATCCACGATTCCGTTTATGATGAAATGAAAGAGCGCCTGACATCTATTTACAAAAGTATCCAAATCGGCGATCCGCTTGACCCGGATACGCTTGTTGGCCCTCTCATCGATAAAGATGCCGTCAACAATATGCAAAATGCGCTTCAACAGATTAAAGATGCAGGCGGAACAATCGTCTGTGGCGGAGATGTTCTGGAAAACCTCGAGGGGCACTACGTGAAGCCGGCAATCGCAGAGGTGAAAAATCACTACGAGATTGTTCAGAATGAAACCTTCGCCCCTATTCTTTACATGATTAAATATAGCGAGCTGGAAGAAGCCATTGGCTATCACAACGGCGTAGTTCAGGGACTCAGCTCATCCATGTTTACGCTGAATATGCGTGAAGCCGAGACATTTCTGAGCCACAGGGGATCGGACTGCGGCATTGCCAATGTGAATATCGGAACCAGCGGCGCGGAAATCGGCGGTGCATTCGGCGGCGAAAAAGAGACAGGAGGCGGCCGTGAGTCAGGATCAGACGCCTGGAAAGCCTACATGCGCCGGCAAACCAACACCATCAACTGGAGTGATGAACTGCCGCTTGCACAGGGCATCACATTTGATGTGTAAAAAACCGATCTGTTGATTTTAATGAATCAGATTCAGCATGACACATCCGCCGGCCACCGGGCTGGCGGGCTTGTCGGCTTTACCTTAGATTACTGGAAACCTCTATGCCACATTAAAGGCAGGGCATATCTGTGGATCACGGCACCTCATCTTAGAAAATCCCAACATATAGCACTTTAAGAGAAGTTTTTTTATCTATAGTATATGTCATGGAGAACCAAAATACTGGATACAGACGAGGAGCTGATCACACGGTCACAACCTCATATAGCATCCGCACTGGTTCCTTTTGCGGTGCTCATTCTTCTATTTTTGATGGGCGTCTATGGCGTTGCCTTTTGGTTCTTCGTGATCCTATCGCTGGCCGGGGCCTTCAAATCCTTCTATTTTGAATATTTACTTACCGACAGACGAGTCATTTCTAAATACGGCTTCTTCTATATTCGCTACAGAGAGATTCCGCTGGAAAAGATCGATAATATCATCTGCTGGCAAAACCTCACCGATAAACATTTTGGCACTGGACGAATCACTCTTTTTGGCACCAGCATCCGTCAGACAAAATTTCGGCGCGTAGCTGACGCCATGGATTTCAAGCACGCACTCTACAGTCAGCTTTCCACTGAGCCTGAGCACTATTTTGAGGATAAACACCCCGGCTGACGGCTGTTTTTACCGACTGTCGGAAAAGTTAAGGACCAAAGGTTTAAACATGGTATGTCTGTTCAATACCTGAATACACGTTTATCTCGTGGCAGGTTACGACCCAGATTAACGTTTAGTGTGTAACAGACATACCATGTTTCTCTCGACAAATCCACTCGTCAGCCCGCCTAAAGAGACTCACAAGGTTTAAACATGGTATGTCTGTTCAATACCTGAATAAACTTTTTTTCTCTTGGCAGGTTGCGACCCAGAGCAACGTTCAGTGAGTGACAGACATACCATGT
>Ga0306867_1000665_pt1 | contig 18592 bp, 12 predicted proteins | sample AntRauTorckE6831_FD_190432 | JGI IMG/M metagenome (GOLD analysis project Ga0306867, IMG submission 190432) | Saline lake microbial communities from Rauer Islands, Antarctica - Metagenome Torckler E6 #831 (v2) (version 2) | ecosystem: Environmental > Aquatic > Non-marine Saline and Alkaline >...
CTATGCCGTCTTCGAAATTGACTTTGGGAACGACTTGGAAGTTCCATCCGTTTTCTCGAGCTATGTTTATTCTTGATTCTGCGTGTTGCCAGCCTTGGTGTTTTTGTTTTACATAATGTACTATACTTGTATAACATTATATCGGAGGCTATTTTTGTCTGTTTCAACTACAAAAAAAAGAAGAACAAAGCCATTAGATATTAATCCATATAGCAGCACTAATGAAGCTAGATTAGTCTTATACGATTCAAGTATACATTTAAAATCAATTGTAGATGTGCTTACAAAAACAACGGGCAGCTCGTGCGCTTTTTGTGAAAAGCACGATATATCAGACTTAACGATGTGGTCATGGATACGTAATTACCCCGAATTTGCAGATGCTTACAGAAAAGGCATGACTATTGCCAAACGCAAATGGGAAATTCAGGGCGAGCTAGGCTCCGAGGATGAAGAATGGAGCTTTAAACTTTGGGATAAGGTTGGGGAGACTCGCTTTGGTATTTCAAAAAATGGAAAAATAAGATTAACCGTAGACCCTTACAGCTCACCTATAGAGCATTACAAGCAAATAATGGAAGGCGCCTCTAATGGTGAATATAGCTCATCTGAGTTCAAACAGGTTATGGAAGGACTAAATGTTGGACTAAAAGCCCACGAGCTAATATCATTACAAGATGAAATACAAGAATTAAAAGAAGCCATAACAACTATGGAAGAAAGGAAGGCTAGTGTCACAATCGATACGCTCTCAGTTGAAAGCACTAAGAAAGCTGGTGAAGATTCCGTGGGAGATTAAGCAGGTAGACCACTTTATTTCTCGCAAAGACTACGAAGAAAAGACTATATATGTTCATTTTTGGCTTAAAAATGATGACGAGGAGGATAAGAAATGAGTTGGCTATCTAAGGGCTTAAAGAAGATTGAAAGAGGAATAAGCAATAAAATACCTCACGAGCATTCTGCAGACAGAAGACACCAAAATGCATTAATACAAGAACAGATAAGTCTGTATCAACAACAGCTAGAAATGGCTAGAGAAGAAGCCGCAAATATTAAAGAAGAAAAAGCCGAGAAGAAGAAAGGACTTGAAAGAACGAGATCAAGACAAATGAGAAGAGCAACTAGTTCTGGTGGGTTTTTAGACCAGCCGATTGCTGAAGGATTGAATACAACTCTTGGAGCTTAAATGGAAAATAAAAGTCTATCATCTGCTATACCTAAAAAATCAAAAGACCAAAAAGATATATTGGATGATATTAGGAAAAGGCATAAAAAAGCATCCGGGATAGCCAGCTTATGGCATAATATTCTTGAGGCTTGTTTCCACTACGCTATACCTTTCAGAAATAGATTTTATAAACCAAAGCCTATGCAGGGAGACCTTGAGGGCTCAAGCCTTTACGACACTACCGCTGTTGACGCTATGCATACTTTTGTAAGTAAGATGCAGGATGCTATGACGCCCCCTCAGACTCAATGGGGATTTTTTGAGCCAGAGACAAAATGGGCAGAAGAAAATCCGGATATGGTAGAGGATGCACTTGGAATCTTAGAGTCTTACGGCAGAAAACTTTTTTCATATATTCATAAATCAAATTTCGATGTTGTAATAAATGAATGTTACTTTGATTTAGGCTGTGGAACTTCTGCTATTGTTGTAAATCAGGGCAATGATATAAGCCCGTTGATGTTTACTAGTATACCTATTGACCAACTGGCAATCGAGGAAGGCGTCGACGGTAAAATTAACACTTGGTATAGAACATGGCAGGATTTAAAAATAGCTGAGCTTGGCGACAGATGGAAAGGCATTAAAATTAATAACTCGCTTGAGCAGAAGCTAAAAAGCGATCCTGATGCAACTGCAAATAAAGTTTATGAAGGTGTAACTTATTATCCGGGCGAAGCTAAGAAGTTTTTATATTCTGTATGGGTAGATGGTGACAATGGACTTCTTTTAAGCCAGTGGACAGATAGTAACCCCGGTATTGTTTGGCGCTTTCAAAAAACAAACAATGAGACTTGGGGTCGTGGCCCTGTTATGAATGCTTTGCCGTCTATCATAAGTTGTAATGAGATGGCTCGCATAGAGCTTGCCTCTGCTAACTTAAATACTTTTCGTCCATACATGGGCTTTACAGACACTGTATTTAACCCTCATTCTTTTAAGCTAAGGCCATTTGAAGTTATTCCAATTGCTCCTATGTCTGATGGTTCCATTGCTCCATTACAGCCTTTGCCTAACTCTGCTAGCCCGGAATTTGGCCAGCTTATGATTCAAGATTTAAGACTGCAGATTAAAAGAGCTATGTTTGCAGAAGAGCCAACAGATACAAAGGGCGTTCAACCGCAGACGGCTTTTGAATTATCTATGAAAGAACAAACTCTAGCACAAAGAATTGGTCCTTTATTTTCAAGACAAGAGCATGAATTTTTAGAGCCGATTATTTTTAGATGCGCTTATGTTTTGGATAAAATGGGCATATTACCTAAGCCACAGATGGAAGGCGTTCCTGTTAAGTTCAAATATAAATCACCATTAGAGTTAGCCAGAGGGTTAAGAGATGCATCCGGTATAGGGGAGTACTTTCAAATGCTGCAAGGTATTTTAGGCCAAACATCGCAACTTTATATTAATCAAGAAAAGCTGCCATATATTATAGCTGACAAGCTACAAATTGATTCTAGAATGATAAGACCTTATGACGAAGTAAAAGAAGAGGCTAAAATGATTCAGCAGCAAGTTATGGTGCAGCAAGCAATGCAAGATGGTGAACAAGGCGGAGGCACAGAGCAATGAGCGATAAACCAACAGGTAATCCCTATATAGACCGACCTAATTATTATGCAGGCTATCAGGAGAGTATAGATAAAAATGAGCGTGAAAAACCTAATGATGGAATGGACGCTCTTTGTTATCGTATTTTTGAATGCACTGAAGACGGCAAAAATCTAATGAAGATGTTTGAAGATAACTTTATTTATCCGGGCTTAGCTAATCCTGCGAGTAATTCCTTTCAAATAGACTTAATAAGGTTTGAAGGGTATAAGGATGCATTTAGACAAATGAAAAATGCATGCATATTTTACAAGCAAAAAGAAGAAGCAAACAGGGGTGTTAAATGACTGATGAAAACAACAGTGTTACTGACACAAGTTTAACTAATAATGGCTCTATGTTTAACTTCAGCAATCAAGAAGAAAAAAAAGATTCTGGAAACATACCTGAAGATAATAAAGATTCTGGAAACATACCTGAAGATAATAAAGATTCAAATGCAGAGTCAGATAGTACTAATGAATCATCAGACAAAGAAAAAGAAACTCCCAAATGGAAATTAGATGATAATACGGAACTAGATGGCGAAAGGCCGGATTGGTTGCCTGAGAAATTTAAAACTGCATCAGCATTGGGAAAGGCATACAACGAGTTACAAACCAGATTTGGTGAAACTCCTAATGAGTATGATTTATCATCATCTAAATATATAGAACCAGATGCTGAACAATTTAAAGATTTTTCAACTTTTGCAAAAAGCAAAGGTGTGTCTCAAGATGTAGTAAATAAAATGGTTGAATCATTTGATAGTTATCTTGATTCTTTTTCTTTTGACTATGAAGCAGAGAAGGAAAAACTGGGACCTGATTATAAGGACCAGATAGAGATACTGGACAATTGGTCAAAGGGTAATCTTAGCAATGATTCTTACGAAGCATTAAAATTTTCAATAAAAACTTCTGAAGGCATCAAAGCCTTGCAGGAACTAAGGAGCGTAGCAATGTCTAATGATGTAAATGTACCAAGCGGAAATGATTCATCATCACAATCAAGCGAAACATCTTCTTCTATTTCGCAAGAAATTACTAATAATGCATCCAAATATACTTCTGACCAAGGATACAGACAAGCTACAAGAGCCAGGCTTGAAAAGGCATTACAAAAAGAAGGTAAAATGTAATTGACAATTATAGTATTGTGATACAATATTATTAGTAAATGTTCATTAGGACACCTTGACAGAGCGACCGTGAAAACGATACTCGCATATTCTGCAAGCCCTTGCTTAGAACGATAATCTTTTTTCTAACTAACGAGGGCTAAAACAATGTCTACAAATATATCACCTATCGATCAAATCGAATATGATTCTTTCGTAAAAGCTGCATATCAATCTTCCGGTTTTAAATTACGTGAAGCTTGCCGTTTACGTTCAGACGTAGTTGGCTCGTCTGTAGAATTTCGTAAAATGGGCACTGTTGTTTCCACACCTACTGGTTATGGACAGCAAGTTTCTGGACAAGATGCAGGCTTTTCTGTTGCAACAGTTAATCTTCAAAAATTTACCACTCCAATTTATGTTGATCGTATAGAGGATTTAACTACTAACGTTGAAGCAAAAATGGAAAGCTCGCAATTAATTGGCATGGCAATGGGCAGAATGTCCGACCAATTAAAAATTAATGCAATGAATAATTCAGGAGCAGAAACTATTGCCAATAATAGTACTGGATTTACTTACGATAAATATACTCAGATTATGCAATATTTTGATGATAATGCTATTCCATTGAATGAAAGATGGGTTGCAATGAAAGCGATTCATTTAAGAACTTTGCTTCATGCAAAACAGTTTACTTCTAAACTTTATACCGAAAATCGCGTAATTGATAATGCATTTGCTCGTGAATATTTAGGCTTTAATTTGGTAGTTATTCCTAAAATGCCAGAAGGCGGATTGCCTACTTCTGGTGGTATTAGTACTGCTTTTGCTTGGCACAAAATGTCTCTTGGTACAGCTATTGGAGAAAACTTTTCTACTGAAATTAACTATGTACCTGAGAAAACATCTAATCTAGTAAACGGTGTTTTTTCTGCAGGGTCTACTGTTATTGATGTTGACGGCGTCTTGAAAGTTAATAATGACGATTCTTACGATCCCACTACTACTAGCGATAGTGGCCTATAATAATTATTAATTGGAGATAAATATGGCTTTTGATATAAGAAATTTTTCGCGGGCATCTGCTGCATCTAATACAGGTGTAATTGAATATGAGGGCGTTGATATTAACGGACCTGCTATTTTCTCTTACCAGTCAAGCGTTGATACTGTTGCAGAAATTGTTGCAGCTGACTATTTTGCTGCTGCTGTTTACGAGTTAGCTATTAAGGATTTAATCTGGATTGTTGGTACAGATGGCACTACTTTGTACCAGGTTGATTCTATTGATAGATTAGCTGCTACAGTAACGCTTGTTACAGTTTCTAGTTTAGCCTTAGTAGGAACTGCAAATATTCAAGATGACGCTGTTACTACTGTTAAGCTTGATGATGATGCGGTTACCAATGCTAAGCTTGCTGATGACGCTGTTTCGTTAGAGAACCTAGACGATGGCATTGCACCTAGTCATGTTGTTAAATACGCTGATTCTGTTACTAGCACTGGCGGTAATGCAACAGAAGCATTTACTGTAACTGGAGCATTAGCTACTGACTTACCGCAGGTTACTATGGTGGATAATGGCAGTAATGATGTGGCTGTTTTACAGGCTGCAGTAAGCGCTGATACTTTAACAGTTACTTTTGATGCCGATCCGGGCAATGATGCTATAATTAGTTATAGCTTATTACGCGCTTCTGCATAGGATAAATAATGGCTGCAAGTAAAACAAAAATAATATCTTATGCCCTTACAATATTGGGGCATAAGCCGATACAGGATTTAAATAATCCTGATTCTATTACCCTTGCAGCCGAACAAGCTTATGATGTATTAATGCCGGAATCTCTGGAAACGGGAAGCTGGCGTTTTGCTGTTCAGATATCCCAGTTATCAAAACTTAACGAGACTCCGCCAAATAGATGGAATTACGTTTACTCATTGCCTGCTGGTTATCTTAAAATGATAAGGATATATCCTCAGAATTATGATTATGAGGTATATGAAAATAGAAGAATATATTCTAACTGGGGCGGAGAAACTCCAATGTATATGGAATATGTTTTCAAACCTGATGAAAGTTTATTTCCGTTTTACTTTCAGAATTTGATTGGCCATATGGTTGCCGATCATTTAGCTTTAAGCAGCGCTCAAAGTCCTGATTATGTATCGGTTATAAGGAAAAAGCTTTTAGTGGTTGAATCAAAAGCAAAAGCTGCTGATTCTCAAAATAGACCCAACTTTTCTCAAGTTGATTTTCCTGTTTTAAATCGCAGAGGCATATCAGACTCAACATATTCAGGTAATTGATATGGATAAACGTTTATGGGCTCAAGATAATTTTAGTAAGGGTGAGCTATCCCCTTTGATGTACGCTCGAGTTACTACGCGCCCTTATTTTAACGGTTCAAAGACTGCCAGGAATGTAATACCTACTCCTCAAGGAGCTTTAACAAAAAGGTTTGGCTCTTTATTTAGATCGTATATATCCCAGATTAAAAATATCGACCATAGATTTGTCAGATTTGAATCATTTGTATTTCTTAACCAATGTACATATCAAATTTTGATTTATCCTGGTCACATAAGAATTTATCTTGAAGGCCTTATAGTATCTAGTATTGCAACATCAACAATAAAAACTGATGACATGCCTACATTAAGGCATTGCATTATTGATAACAGATTCAGGATTGCAAGAAGAAGCCACAGACCTACTGATTTAAAAAGAGCTGAAAATTCGGTTGCTATTACTCCAACAATATCATCACCTAAGTTTGATATAACTGTATCTTCTCCCCCAATTGGAGTTCCTCTAACAATATATCCAGTAAAATTTTATTCTGGAACTGGCACTTTACCGACTACTACACCTCAGATTAGAGAAAGTGTTACCTACTTTATTAAAACCTCAGCTACAGGAACTACTGTAAGGGTTTATGAAACATCAAAAAAAGCTAAAAATGGTAACGATCCAATTTTGTTTAATACTCAAGGTACGGGCAATAGGAATTTTAAAATCCAGAATCAATGGTCTCTTGTAAATGTTGGGTTTAAGCATCCGCCCACACATGATTTTAAGGATGTAAATTATAACGCAATAACATTTAATATATCTGGAACTACTTTAACAGCTAGTGCAGCTGTATTTACTACTGAACATGTAGGTGGTGTATTTATAGCTTTTGCTGGTGGAACTGCGAGCATATTAACCAGGTCTAGCGCAACGAGTGTTACGATAGAAATTATAAATACATTTGGTAGTACTACATCATTTAAAGGTAGGAATGTATATTTAGCAGAGACTGCATGGAATGCAAAACGCGGATGGCCTAATGTTTGCGCTTCTTATCAATCAAGGGCATTTTTTGGTAATACTGCGACTTTACCGGGTGGATTATGGGGAAGTGCTATAAATGATTTTAGTGATTTTAGCCAATATGATGTTGATCCAACAGATTCAGTATCATATTTTCCTAATGCTTCTAATGCAAGTGTTATTAATTTCATATCGCCATATAAGAGCCTTACTGTACAAATGGGTACAGGTATATTTTCAACGGGAAGCGATGTTGAAAGAGCTATTACCCCCACAACATTTTCAATGTATTTGCAGGATTCTATATCAGGAATTACATTACAGCCAAAAGATATTGATAATCAGCTCGTCATGGTTGCAGGAGATAATGTTTTCTCGTTAATCTGGGATAATACTTTATCAGCTTATCAATCAAGTGCTATATCTGTTATGAGTGAGCACTTAATAAGAAATCCGGCAGATGAAGACACTTATCAATCAATGGAAGGCATAGCCACTAATTATACTTTTATAACTAATGACGATGGCACGATGGCCATTTATCAAAGTTTATTATCAGAGGAAGTATCAGGGTGGACATTAGCAAGTCTTTACCAGCAAAATGGACAGGCGAAATATAGAAAAGCTGCATCAGATAAAGATGGAAGATGCTGGTTTTTAACACAACGTCAGGTACCGACAAGAACTCCTTCTTCATTTTCAATAACAGGATTTAGTTCATCATTAAACGCTTTTAATGTTCCTTCCACTTCAATTTCGACAACTGTACCAGTTGCCGTTAAGTTTGCTATAAATGCATCTACCCCATTAGTAACAAGCCCACAAATTGTAGTTGGTACTCAGTATTGGGCGATACAAGTTAGCACTGGATATATACAAATATATCTTACTCAAGAAGATGCTTTAAAAAAAGAGCCAGCAATAGTTATTAATAATGCTGGCACAGGAAATAGTATAACAACTTATCCTTTAAGTTATGATTATTTTATAGAAGAGCTTAGCAATGATGTAAGGCTAGATTTTGCTATTGAGTATGAAGGCACTCCTATTTCGACAATTAGTAATTTAATTTATCATAATACACAAGATGTAAAAGCTATTGGTGATGGTTATGGGTTTGAAGGACTGGTATTTGATAATGAGTTTACATTTGATTCCTATGGTTCTAATCAAGAAGTTAGCAAGGCTTATGTAGGTTATCCCATACAATCACAAGTGGAGCCATTGCCACTATCTTTTTTAACGGCTACCGCTGCTAACTCAACTAATTTATTAAACCCCAAACACATACGCGCTGCAAAGTTTATGTTTTCTGATACTATCGGCGGAACTATAAATAATAAGCCGATTGCATTAAACACGACTAATCAATTTAGCATTGGAGAGCCTCCAAAGCCTGCAAGAGGATTTGTTGAAATGGCTCTTATGCATGGATGGGAGGATTTCAATAATCCTTCATGGTCATTTTTACATAACGATCCTTTTGATTTCACTTTGCTGGGCGTATTCTATACTGTAGACATATAATTTTACTGGAGAAATTATGGAACCTGTAACCATGATTAGCCTTGCAATGATGGCTGCTGGGGCTGTTACTCAAGGCGTTAGCGCTAATAGCTCTAAAAAATATCGCAAGCTTGGGATGCAGTTAGATGATGCTGCACTTGCTTCTAATCTTGAACTTTTAAATGCTGCTAGCGAGGCTGAATCAGTAGCATCTATAGATTCATTAAGAGAGTCATTGGGTACACAGACCGCTATAATGGCTGCCAGGGGCATGGCTACTGATTCTTCTCAAGCTGTTGCCATATCGCAAAAATCCAATCAAAAGTTTGCGCAAGACGAAAGATTCAGGACTTTAAATACCATGTCAAAAGCTATTGATTTGAAATCAGGCAACGTAAAATCTTATATTGATATGATGGCAAAAAATAGAAAAGATGTTACAGATATTGGAGTGAATGCTTTAAAAAATATTCCTGTTTCATCTCTTGAGTCATACTTTAAAAACCCTGGCAAGACTACTGGCGCACAATCTCATGGAAGCTTTGGTATGGAGGATGCATAATGGCAAATGAAATACCTCAATATGAATCCAGACAACATTTATCTTTGGGTTCAGAGGGTAGTTATTCTGGAACTTTTGAATCTCAAGCTCAAGCTAGCAAGCAGATAACCGAAATTGGGGCTAATCTTGCATTAAAAGGTTCTAGTGCGATAGCTGAAAATATGGGTCGCAAGGATGGTCTTAATCCTTATGGTGGAAATACACTACCGGCTATAACATCTTTTGATGAATCTTATCAAAAAGCATATTCGCAGCAGGCGGAGATGACTCTAGGAATGCAGGCAAATAAGCTTATCCATGAGTCGCAATTAGAGGTGTCGAGAGCTCCAAAACTAACTGGTGAATTACTTACTAAATTTGAAAGTAATGTTACTTCCGGGTTGGATTCTATAGCAAAAAATGCTCCTGAAAACATTAGGCCAGAATTAAAATTCAAGATGGCTAATGCAATGGAGAATGCTAGCTTTTCTTTGCATAATAAACTTATAAGTCAGAATATTGAAGATACAAAAGAAGCATGGAAGTTATCTTTAGAGGATGGCAATGAAAATATATCTCAAACTACTATAAATGGCAAAATTGAAGTTGGCAAGATGTTAACTGAAAGTGCCAAAGAATCAAATAAAACATTTAGAGAGCAGGGGTATATAAGTAGGACTCAAGAAAGAAGCGCTAATGCTACAGCCGATCAAACATATTTGAATGGCAAGTATATAAATAGTGCATTAAAGTCGGATGCAGAAGGTAATTTATCTAAATGGATAGATGATTTCTCAACTAAAAAACCATCTGATATGAATAATGACCAATGGCAAACAGCGTCCAAGGCTGTTTCTTCATATATTAGCGGTATTGTTAAAAAGCAAAATACTAATATAAAGATTGCCGGTTCAAATTTTGTTGCTAAGGCTACTAAAGACCCAACTAGCATAAGCTCCACTGATATAGAAAGTTTAAAAGATAACACTGATACGTTAACTTTTAATTCATCTATGAATACATATTATAACAAGTTGCATAGAGCTTCAAAAAAAGATAAAGCGACTGCATATTTAAGTAAGAACTCAAATAACCCCGAAATTTTTGCAACTGCTACTGCTAAAGAAAAAAATGACGTTTTAAGTTATTTAGCTGGACAGATACAAACGGAATCCACGAATTCCGCTAGCATGGAACCTTTAAATGCATTTGAAGCAAGAACACAAGCTATTAATCAAATCAGTGGAGAAGTACCCGAATATACCTCACAACTTAAAGGTATGGTTGCTAGTGGAGACCCGGATTCCATTGACAGAGCATCACAGGCATTTGACTCTATTGTTAGCGAACCGGGCGGAGTAAGAAAAGTTCAGGGAGTAGCTAATGATTTAAAAACAATGTCTATTATGGATATATATAATCTTAATAGAGAAGTTAGACAGCAGTCACCTGAGCAAGCTGCTGCGAATGCTATTCAAGCTGTAGATGGAAGTGGTGAGGAAAGACGAAAAGCTATAGAGAATAGCTGGAGCAAAGTTTTATCTAACAATAGACTGAAAGGAGAATCTAAGGAGGCTACAACCTTAGGGATGCTTAACTACAATCCAAAGCTTCCAGTTAGAAATTTACCTTTATTAGCTCTTAAGGCGAATAAATTATTACATGCATCTTTTGTTACAAATGGTGGGGATATAGAGGCTGCTAAAAAAACAACTTCTCGCGCTTTAAATGATGCGTACGGAAGAACCAACATGAATAAAGAGCCGGAAATAACATATTGGCCTATAGAGAAAAAGTTAGGTATAGGTTCTGATTATAAGGGCGTAATACATTCTGATATGGCGGAACAATTTAATACTCAAGTATTAGAAATGAAAAAACAATACGAGCAAGGTAGACGGGATACATGGCTTGAGACTAAAGGAACTATAAATCATGAGCAGATTATTAAACTGAAAAACTATTTTGAAAATAATGAAGAAGGCAGCGTAAAGGAGCTAACAAAATTAAAAAAATATCTTAAAAATGGCGGTCTTACGGTAGTTCAGCATCGACGTGGGCAAGAAGATGTATTATATGATGTTGATTTAGTATCTACAGGCAGGCTTAGTGAAAGGGATGATGGAACTATTTCAGGATATGAAATGATGGCTAGAACTGAGAATGGTCATCGCTCTTTTACTATAGACAATGGTTTGCAAAGTTCAATTGTTTATTCTCCAAATAAAAATGAAATAGAAAAGAAATACAATGAAGTTTATGCAGTATCCCAAAACAATACTCCTAAAGAAGTATTTAAAAAAACTAAAGAACAAATAGAAAGAAAAAATGAATCTTCTGATGATGCTAAAGCTAAATTTGAAGAATCACGAAAAAGAATTTTAGGGAAAAATAAAGATTCTGATTTATCAAATAAAAAAAGAAAAAATTCTTTAGGGGGTTCTAGTGCCAATTGATAAATTAAAAGCTTATGAAATTTACACAAGGCTTAAAGAACAAGGAAATTATTCTGATGATTCAATTTCTAAAATTCTTACTTCAGAAATAAAAGATTCCGGTAGCGAATTAGATCTCAAAGAAGCAAATACACTTGTTAAAGCATTTGAAAACATGAACTACAATTCAACTGAAATATCTGATTTAAAAAGTGGTGGTTATTCTAATTTTTTAACTGAAAGAATAAATAAAAATATTGATTACAATAATAGACCATTAGATAAATATCCAGAACCTGAAAGTTTAGCTAATATAGAAGATGATTCATTCCAAGATGCATTTAATGATAGTTCACTTAGTACTGAACCTTCAATATTAAATAAAAGTCCAGAAGAAACGCAAGATACAAAACAAGAATCAAGCAGCGATATAAATCCAGAGATAGGCGCAGTTGCAAATAAAGAAGTAGGAGCAGAAGCATCTGGAGCTATAGAAGAGAATACTGAACAAGCACCTGAAGAACTACCTGAAGAACTACCTGAAGAACTACCTGAAGAACAAGAGCTCCAGAAAGATCCTGAAACAGAATTAAATTTTGAAGAATTAGATAACCCGGGGCTTGATAGTTTGACAAAAAAAGTTCAAGAGCAAGAATCAAGACAAAGTATTGAAGATAACAACGAGCAGGATTCTTCTAATCAGCAACAGCAACAGCAACAGCAACAGCAACAGCCATACTCTGGTCAAGAATTAGATCCGCTAGACTCTATGCAAGGTAAAGAAGAGCAGCAAGATTTATCATTGCAAGGTGAACCATCGCAGGATGAACTACCGCAAGTTGCTCAGCCTCAGGCGAGTAATAATAATGATGCAGAATCAATTGACGATATACTTGCCAGTCTTGACCAGCCAGCAAAACCACAGCCAGCAAAACCACAAGTAAAAAAATCACAAAAAGCTGAAACAAAAAGTACCCAAAAAGATACAGGTGTTTCATTAAGGGATATAGACGCATCAGACCAGACTAGATGGCAGGGATTTAAAGCTGCATTTAGATCGGCAAATTCGATTACATGGTTGGCAAGAAATAGTTTCGATAGCTTAAATCCTTTAAATGAAGATGTACCGGATGACTGGAAACCTGATAATTGGGAAATGTTTTATGATGTTCCTCCCAAATATTTTGACGCTATAATGAAGGCTAAAAGTCCATACGATCAAGAAAGAATAAGAAATATTATTTTAAAGCAGGAAGAAGATGACGAGATTATGTCTCAAGCTGGAACTGCTGAACTAATTGCTGGAGGATTGGCAGGCGGTATATTAAGCCCTGAAAGCTGGATACCTGTTGGTGTTATTGCAAAAAATGCAAAGCTTGGGTATGGAGCTTTAAAAGCAATGAAAGCCGCGTTGCCAGGAGTTGCTGCCGGGGCAATTGCTTACAATGCTGATAAGCTTGCAAACAAAAAAGGCATTGAATTATCAGACGCTATTAATGACACTTTTCTGGATACTATGATTGGTACTGTATTCATGGGGGCTGGATATGGATTATCCCACGCTTTTACTTCTGGAAGAATCTGGCAATCAAGAAATATTCTAAAAGAGTCAATTAAGCATGATGTCGAAATTAAGCCTGTTGTAGATCCAGAAGATGGGACAGTATTATCGTATATAGTAGAAGGCGGAGAATCTGCTAGCGCTCAAGAAGTAGATATGATGCAAAGACTTGTTGATTCTCATGTTGATATGAGTGGCTTGTTTGCAATACCTTATGTTGGGGGATGGCTTGGTAAATTATCAGGTAAACTATCTCCTGCATTTAGAATGCAAACCTCACCTTATAAAGTATTACAAAATTTTAGTGATAAAGTTGCAGAACATGCTTTTGTTACCAAAGCGGTAAAGCAGGATATCCCACGAGAGGAAACTTTTGAAGCCAAGATGATTAATAACCTTAATGGTAATAAAGTATTTTTATGGAATGTCAAAGGATTGCATAATTTAAGAAATGGTATAGATGCAGAAGGCCAATATGCTTCCGGGATAAAAAATCTTAAAGATTCTTATACAAAGCAAGGGTATATAACAGAAGATGAATTTTTTAAAGAAGCTCATGACGTATTTTTGACAGGAGAAGAATCAGAGCATTCATCCGTTAACCAACTTGTATCTTTAATCAGAGACGCAAAAGACCCTTTATGGAAAAGTTTCAGAAAGGCATATAACTTACCTGAAGATTTCCAAACTACTTCGCTTGCGCATGAACATTTCCCAAAAGATTATTTGAAACAGGAAGTTCAAGAAAATAGTCAAAAATGGGAGGAAATGGGGGTCAAATATTTCAGGGAATCTGATGCCACAATAAATAAAAGACACCAGGAAATTACAGATGCAGAAACAAAAGCTAAAGAGCTTGAAGATATTCATGATGATTTAATCAAAAGTAAAGAAGTTACTGATGAAGAAATAAAAGCTTCATCAAATAAACTTGCAAGAGCAAAAAGTGCAAGTACAAAGTTAAAACAGAAATTACAAAATGATTTAAGAGATGACGAAAACTTAAGACTTTTAGTTGATGATTTTAACTCATTGTCTCATACAGAATCTGAGAACTTATCAAAAATAATGGAAAAACATAAAGGGTTTGAAAAGGAAACTGAATCAAGCCAAAAAAGTTTGAATGAAGCAAAAAAACAGTTAGCTAAAACTGTACAGCTTAAGAATAAAGCAAAGACTACACAAACAGCGCAAAAGCACGCTAAAACAATTGAAGAATTAAAGCCGAAAATAAAAGAGCATGAAGCAAAATTACGCGAAGCAAAAAACAACATGGAAACAGAAGAGCAATTATTGCAAGAAAAAGCTTTAACTGGAGAAATAGATAAAAGATATTTTACTGAAGTATCTGATGGCTTAAGTGTTAAATTTAAAGATCCAAAAGACAGGTTAAAGTTTAGAACGCCTTATGCTAATGATAAAGCAAGGGCTAGAGCTATGGGCGCTTTTAGAGAAACTATTCTTGGCCAAAACGCAGAGCAAACAATGCAAGATACTTTATATACTGTGCTTGGAAGCAGAATGGCAAGCCCTAATAACGCTAAAAGAAGAACTTTATTAATACCTGATACTATACTTAAAGAGAATGGTTTTTTAAATTCAGATGTTGTAGGTGTAATTTCAAATTATAGAAATATGATTGGACGACTTACTTTTTTAAAACAGGCTTTCCCTGAGCTTACATTAGAAGGAGGTCTTGAAGACTTAGTGCAATTGCTTGCACATGAACACAGACTACGTGATATCAAAGTTTCACAAATGCCAAATGGATCTAAAAAGAAAAAAGCATTTAAAAAAATAAATAAAGAATTTAAAAAAGCAAAATCTGATATGAGCAATTCATATAATAGAATGATGGGAAGAAGCCAGATAGATGCTAAAACTAGATCTTGGGCAAATGCTGCTAATAATGCAGCTGTTACTACTAAACTTGGTAATCTGCCATTATCAATGGTAACAGAGCCATTTGCCATTGTTATGAAAGAGGGAATATGGCCAACAATAAAAGATGGGATAGCTCCAGCTTTATTAAGAATGGAAGGCAGAATAAAAAAACAAGGCAGAGAAGGCCAAATGGGCGCAGCTGATTTAAATATCGCTACTGAGCATGTCGCAATGGGAGCTGCAGACCGAAACATGAACGGGTTAAGCGGTATTGATGATAAAGTAAATGCCTTTGAAAGAGTAACTGGAAACTTAGCGCAACATTCAGGAAACTTTACTTTTGCAAATTACATTGATAACTGGTTGCAAAGAATTTCAGCTAACGTTGTTAATAGTAAAATTATAAGACAAATGCACGAATACCAAGCTGGAACTTTAAGCCAGAGAGATAAAGAAAATTTACTACAAATTGGAATAGACCCTAAAAAATGGTCAGGTAGATTTATTGAGCAATGGAAAGCTGCTGGCGCAGATACAAATGGGGTAGGGGGATACCATGCTAATCATCAGCTATGGACTGATGAGGAAGCTTCAATCCTTTTTGGAGCGGCTGTTAGAAATACTGTTAGAGATACAGTTATTAGAAAAGGAATGTTTGACACTCCTTTTATTGCCGATCATCCATGGGCACAATTTTACATGACATTTAAGGGCTGGCTATCTGCATCATTTTCTAAATTTACAATACCTTTGATGCAAAGAGGTGATGCCCGAATGATTTCGGGCGCTATAATGATGATGGCAGTTGGTACTTTAGTTTCGCCTATGCGAAGAATGGCAATAGGTAAACTTGCCTTTACTGATGATGACTCCATGTTTTGGAACGCTATGGTTGATGGAGGAGCATTTAGTTCAATTGCAAGCTTTGTCGAAGATGCTAATATACTAGCGCAGGGCAAAATATTAGAAGGCATACAAAGTGAAAAGTATAGAAAAATAACTTTAGCTGGTATGGCTGGGGGAGTAGTTGGAGGCATGGCAGAAGATACAGCTAAAACTATTAATATGGCTTTAACGCAAAACTGGAATAAGACTGAAGTAAGACGAGCAAGCAGATTAATGCCTTTTCTTTCTTCGTGGCAATTGCGTAGACAAGTAGATAAAATGGTAGAATCATTAAATATACCAGATACAAAAGCCGAGGCTAACGCCAATAGGAGACAAGCAAAATGGCCATTATAATTGATAATATCCTGCCGCGAACTCAGATACTTACAACCACAGGACAAACTGTTCTTGATGTTACCTGGACTGCTGACTACCCTAGTGATGTTGATGTATATGCTAGAAATATTGATACAGCTGCCAGTGATGCCACGCAAAAATTAATTTCTGCTGATTACTCCGTTACATTTATTGGTACGCAAAAAGAAGTAAGAGTTACTCTAGTTACAGGCGCCCCTGCTAATTTTGTTTACACAATTGTAAGAGCTACTCCAGCTATCAGAGAAAACTTTTATACTAATACTAATTTTTCTTCATCAATGCTAAATAGCGATACAGCTAGAGCAACAATGATTGAGCAACAAAACCAAATGCGCAGTGATGTTGTGGGAGCAAGATATAATTTTAATGAATCTATAACACCTATAACAGATACTATATTGCCAAGGCTACCAGCTAGGCATGCATGGCGTAAAAATGCTGATGATACAGCGATTGGAACTATCTTTATCCCTGATTTTGGTTTGGCTCCTAATATTGCTACTTACTTATTGCAAACAGCAAATCAAGACTTACCAAATGCACAAGCTATGGGAGCCTTATCTAGCGGTATTGTAGTTAATACTGTTAGTACTGGAGTACAGTTAACAAGAGTGCTAACAGGTACTGCAAATCAGCTTGGCATCGATAATGCTAATGGCTTGGCTGGAAACCCTAGATACTTTATTGTGCCTAATCCTATTTTTGATGGCACTTCTGGTATGGGTACGCCATCGGGTACAACAGCGCAAAGAGCAGTACCGACAGCTCCCAATGTAAATTTAAGATTCAATACTGATTTAAGTAGATTTGAATATTATAATCATGATAATTCAACGTGGAGACAGCTTGAAACCGATGAGGATATCGACGATTTAATTCTAAGACTTGCAGCTCACACTACAGGTGATGGCGCAAGTATGATTGGTCTTGAAGATATTGGCACTGTGTCAAATAAAACCATACAAGACTTAGCAGAATCTACAATTATAACTGATGCAGACGAAAGCGGTGTGCTAGTTAATAGCGCCCAATTAAGCTCGCTTGCATTGCTCTTAACCGGTGGAACCATGTCAGGTGATATTGACATGGGTAGCAATTCAATAACTAGTCTTGCAGCTCCAGTTAATCCTAACGACTCAACCAATAAAAGCTACGTTGATAATTTAGACTCTGGCAATGTTAAAAGTGTTAGTGGTACTGCTAATGAAGTAAATATTGATAATAGTGATACGCAAAATCCTATTGCCGGGTTATCTGCAACAATCAATGCGCCGGGTACTTTTACAATACAAAGCACTGTAGCTTTAGATTCAATTATAGATGATGATACCTTTGCTACAGCTACTGATTCTAATATTGCAACTTCTGAATCCACTAAATCTTATATTGATGGTTTAGATAATGATAATGTTAAAAGTGTTGTTGCTACTGCAAATGAAACTGTCGTTGATAGCACTGACATTCAAAACCCTATAGTAGGCTTAGCAGACAACACAACAATCCCTGGAACTGCAGGTATTAACATACCAACTGGAACTACAGCGCAACGTGTGGTGCCTACAGCTCCCGATATAAGCCTTAGATTTAACGTTGACAGTGAAACCATCGAGTATTACGACCATGACGATTCCGATTGGGGGCAATTACCAAGCTCGTTATCAGGAACTTTTCTTCAGACTTCTGGCGGAACCATGTCAGGTGATATCAATATGGATGATAATTTGGTAATTAATTTACCACTACCAACTAACGATGGTGATTCAGCAAGCAAATTATACGTTGATAATCAGTCTGGTTCTGATGGAACTGTAACCGCAGGCCTTGAAAATGAACTTGCATTTTATCCTGCTGATGGTGACACTGTAGAAGGTCTTGCAACTGCTAATAGCGCAACATTAGTAACCAGCTCTACTGGCGTACCGTCTTATACTGCTTCAATGCAAGACGGTGAGTTACTCATTGGTGTAACTGGTGGAACTCCAGTACCTGCAACATTGACTGCAGGAGCTGGAATATCTATCGCTCAAAGCGCAGGTGGTGTGACTATATCCGGCACAGGCTCAGGCATTGGCTGGACAGAAGTTACAAGCACAACAAAAGCAATGGTGTCTGATAATGGCTATATTGCTAATAACT
>Ga0306867_1000671_pt1 | contig 18521 bp, 14 predicted proteins | sample AntRauTorckE6831_FD_190432 | JGI IMG/M metagenome (GOLD analysis project Ga0306867, IMG submission 190432) | Saline lake microbial communities from Rauer Islands, Antarctica - Metagenome Torckler E6 #831 (v2) (version 2) | ecosystem: Environmental > Aquatic > Non-marine Saline and Alkaline >...
TACTTCAGGTTTCTTTGATATTTTCTCAATTTTTTGACGTGATCAATCTACCTCTCTAATCGTCCGGTCAATCTCCAGAATCAGATCCTCTCCGTACGCTGACGCCGGTGTTTGATAGCCGGTTTTAAAATCGCCTGAACTTACTTTTTGAGCAATATGCAGGGAACTCAGGGCAGTGAGTCTGTATTATCCCGGATTATTCACAAAATCGTGTGTATGAGTACTTTAAAGTGTCAAAATTTCTTGGTGTACAATCCGGATTATGCTATTCTTGAGCTATCTACTCTTAGCAGTTTTGAGCCTAAATTTTTATATCTGGATATAAGTAATATCTTATTTTTATTGTTTTAAAAGTAAAAAACGCCTTGGCAATTATTCATCAACTCAATATTTATCACTATGAGAAAGCTCCTGTATTTATCCCCCCTTGCGCTCTATTTCTTGTCCCTGCAACTGTTTTTGTTCACTCCATCCTCGCTGCTGGCCCAGGATAATTTCTACCTCGCCGACAATAGCGTAACCATTATGTGCCCGGAGGCCGAGATCGGCGAAACAGGTACGATTAACGGCGTTACCTACACCAAACGCAGCAAGAGTCAAATTACCAGGAGTAACGCTACAAACACCTGTACCAGCGGTATTGCAGATATGAGTGGGATGTTTCAAAGTGAATACAACTATAATGGAGATATCGGCAGCTGGGACGTTTCAAGCGTGACAAATATGAACAGGATGTTTGCAAATGCCAGAGCCTTCGATCAGGATATAGGAAGCTGGGACGTGTCGAGTGTAGCCGATATGGAGTTTATGTTTTCATTGGCCTATGACTTCAATCAAGATATCAGCAGCTGGGAGGTAAGTAATGTTACCAACATGGGATCTATGTTTAGCGGAGCCGAGTCTTTCAATCAGGATATAGGCAGCTGGGACGTTAGCAATGTAACCAGTATGGAGGCGATGTTTGCTGGTGACTCAAATGACTTCAATCAGGACATTGGCAGCTGGGACGTATCAAGCGTGACTAATATGCGCCAACTTTTTTTTCGTGTCACAGCTTTTAATCAGGATATAGGTAGCTGGGACGTATCTGCCGCCACCGACATGAGAGCTATGTTTAGCAGAGCCGAGATCTTCAATCAGGATATTGGCAGCTGGGACGTGGCTAATGTAACCACAATGAGCTCCATGTTTCGGGAGGCTGAGTCTTTCAACCAGAATATTAGCGACTGGGATGTGTCATCTGTTACTGATATGGAAAGTATGTTTCATGCTGCCACGTTATTCGACCAGAATATAGGAGGCTGGGATGTTTCGGGCGTAACCAGAATGCGGCGAATGTTTATGGGGGCTGATGCCTTTAATGCAGCTATAGGCGACTGGGATGTGTCGTCGGTAACCACAATGGACTCTATGTTTTGGGGGGCCGAGTCTTTCAATCAGGGTATAGACGGCTGGGAGGTAAGCAATGTGACCGATATGGAATCTATGTTTTATTATGCCGGGGTCTTCAATCAAGATCTGTCTTTATGGTGTGTAGAAAAATTTTCCAGTGAGCCGTTCAGGTTTTCAGAAGAAAGCTCGCTTACGGAAGCCAATAAACCGGTCTGGGGCACCTGCCCCAATGTAACCTCTGTAGATCCCGACGTGCAGCTGCCTGCAGACTTCACCCTCAGCCAAAACTACCCAAACCCCTTCAACCCTACTACTCAAATCGACTACGCGCTTCCCGAAGCCAGTGAAGTGCAGCTCATCGTGTTTAACATAACAGGTCAGCGGGTCGCTACGCTGGTGAACAAGCAGCAGAGCGCCGGCCGCCACACCGCGGTTTTTGATGCCTCGGTCCTGGCCAGTGGTATATACCTCTACCGTATTCAGGCGGGAAATTTTTTACAGACAAGAAAGCTGACGCTGATTAAATGATAATGCGCGTAATACCCGGAGATTGCATACACTCCGGGTTAAGCGAGATGGATCAATGCTCCGCAACAAGCTTTCTTTCCGTACCGTCAATCTCCAGAATCAGATCCTCTCCATACGCTGACGCCGGTGTTTGATAGCCGGTTTTAAAATTGCCTGAACCTACTTTTTGAGTAATATGCAGAGAACTCAGGGCGGTGAGCCGATACCCTTCCGGTGTGGACTGGCGGGCTGTTACTGTATAGCCCTTCTCGTTTTTAACTTCACCCCAGATATAACTTTTACCCTCTTCTCGTGCGGTTTGATTTGGCCCGGTCACGTTTTTGCTAATCAATTTCTTCACAAATGACCTGACCGGTGAAAGCCTCAGCACCGGGGCGATCCAGTTAGATACCTTCAGCCAGCGGATGGCCGATCTTTTCATGGAGGTGTATACGACAATATTTTCGATGCCGGTTGTAAAGTGAGCAGTGGACACATCACCCCACGGAATAGATGCTGCCGTTCGCGTTTTGACCCCAAAATCTATCGTCCTGGTTTTCCACGCTGCGGGTACCTGCTTGATTTTTCCATTCTGACGTGCCGCGCCTCCGTTTCCAAGATTTTCGGCCATCGTCTGGGCTGTTCCGTGAGAGACACCGCCATCCAGACCCATAAATGCAAGTTCCAGCCGGTTGGCATCCGGAAGCTGTTTCTTCAGGTATAACGCCAGGCAGTCAGTCGGTACCACATCAAACCCTGTCCCCGGCATCGCCATAATACCTGCATTGGCAATCTCTTCATTTCGTGCTTTAATCCCTTCAAACACACCAATCTCTCCCGTAATATCGAGGTAGTGACAGTGGTTTCGGATGCAGGCGTCGAGCATCGGTTTCCAGGTATGAACAAATGGTCCGGCACAATGAATCACAAGATGGGCGTCGTGCAGCAGGTTATTCATTTGTAGAGGAACAGAGATATCCGCGGCTAAATATGGCACTCCAAGCTCATTCGCCTGTTGTTTCAGTTTCTGCTCATTGCGGCCGGAGAGAACAATGTTTCGGTTTAGCCTGGCAGCCTCTTCTGAGATTAGTCTGCCCGTGTAGCCGTAGCTTCCATAAATTACCCATTTTTTCAGGTCGTGCGATTCCATCGTAAAATCTTTTAATTGAATACATAAGAAGTCTTTGCCCAATAGTAGGGATGCCTTCCATAAATTGGTGCATATGGTTGCATGCTGCACAGCTTAATATAAGCCTAAACAATCAAAACCGGAGACCTGGTTATTATTGAGAATCTGACTAAACCCGGATTATTCACGATGACGTATGTATGAGTCCCTTAAATTTTCTTGTTCTACAGGAAAGTTTGTGGGTAAGTAGATGAGGTAGTTCGTTCAGCGACCTGGCAGAGTGGCCGCGCGTGCCAGTTTTATCTTTACAGTTCGCGCGGGCTCCTGCAAGAGTCGCGATTATCTGCTCTTATTTTTTTATAGCAATAAATATCCTCTCCAATTTACAACTCTCAGGAACTTCGCTCCGCTACGTACTCTACCAGGTTGTTTAGTTCAGCACCATGTTGCACTTTTAATAAGATTCAACAGGGTAAATCCACTACAAAGGGGATCGCTAACCATTGAGGTTTTTCGAATTACTACTCTGTTTTACTTTGGAAAATTAGACCTCTACCCACAAACTTTCCTGTAGAACCAATTTTCTTTGTGTATAATCAGGACTAAATATGGCGATCAGTCTTAATCAGGCAAAATCTTCAACGGGCACCTGGTAGGCATGCAGAGGATTGTCGCGGTCTTCTTCAAACCCTTTGTTGTAGTTTTCCACTTCTTTTAATATCTGTTTTACAGTCTCTTCATTCTGAAATGAGAAAAACAGGATAGAGTAGACTCCCTGGCTATCCTGCGAAAACCACGTTCTGATATCGGGCTTATGCTTTTCGGTTCTAAAACCGTACATCTCCGTTTCACTGTAAACGGGAACATTGTTTCTCGTCATCATTGACCGGACTTCATCCGCAAATTCGGCAATACTAAGTATAATTAAGAGTTTCATATGGATTGATTCTTTTTGTCAGTTCCTGTTTGTTGGATTCTTCTTGATGCCATGCCACGCCTTAGGGATAGCAAAAGAAGAGGCAGATTTCAGTTCTGAAACCGGGAGAAATTATCGCTGCCTCCTCCCAATTGTTTCATCATTAGAAATCGTCTAATTCTTGTTGATCACTTTCTCATCACCAAATTTATTTTTCACCATAAAATAAATAAGTGGAACGGTTACCAGAGTCAATGCGGTGGAGGCTATTGCCCCTCCCATAAGTGAAATCGCCAGTCCCTGGAAGATCGGGTCGAACAGTATTACTATAGCCCCGATAACAACTGTTCCTGCCGTTAGCAGAATCGGCATAGTACGCACCGCCCCGGCTTCCACCACAGCATCCTGAAGCGTATTCCCCTCTCGCAGACTAATCTGAACAAAGTCGATCAGGAGCACAGAATTTCGAACCATAATTCCGGCAAGCGCAATCAAACCGATCATAGAAGTTGCTGTGAAAAATGCGCCGGTAAGCCAGTGCCCGATAAGGATACCGATCAGCGACAGCGGTATTGCGATCATCATAATAATCGGTACACCAAAATCCTGAAACCATCCCACAATTAATATGTAGATGATGATAAGCACTACCGCAAAGGCAATACCGAGATCTCTGAAAACCTCAAGCGTAATCTGCCATTCACCGTCCCACTTTACGGTGAAATTTTCGCTGTTAAATGGCTGGCCGGCGTACAGCTGATCCATACTGTATCCTGCCGGAATGTTCAGTGCGTCGATTTCGTCTCCGGCATCAAGAATGGCATATACCGGGCTTTCTATTGCACCTGCAACTTCTGCGGTTACATAAACCACACGCCGCTGGTTCTTTCTGTGGATGCTCTTTTCAAGCGTAACTTCCTGCTGATCAACCAGGTCGGTAATGGCAATCATTGCGCCGGACCGGGACTGCACATGAAGTCCGCCTAACTGATCAGCTCCCGCCCGTCCGGCTTCATCCAGTTTCAGCACCAGCGGTACCGGACGTGCTTCCCGCTCGTCATAAAGCGAGCTTACGGGACGGCGGCCCAAAATCATCCCGAGAGATTCCGACACCTGGTTTGGCATAACTCCCGACAGTCCCGCTTTTTCTCTCTGAACGGCAAACCTGAACTTTGTTTGCTCATTTTCCACCATCCAGTCGGTATCTACAATTCCGGACGTATTTTCAAAAATAGTTTTGATATCCGCCGCAACTGCACGCTGCATATCAATATCGGGGCCATAAACCTCTGCTACAAGCGTAGAGAGTACCGGCGGGCCGGGCGGAACTTCCACCACTTTCACATTGGCGTTATATTTCTCACCCACCTTCTGCACCAGAGGCCGTATCCGTTTGGCAATATCATGGCTTTGGTCAGATCGCCGGCTCTTATCCACAAGGTTTACCTGGATATCTGCCACGTGAGGCATTTGCCGAAGATCATAACTCCGCACAAGGCCGTTAAAATTGATCGGCGCGTTGGTGCCTGAATATATCTGGTAGTCGTTCACTTCAGGTACGTCAAGCAGAGCGAGGCCTACTTCCTGTGCAACCGCATCTGTGCGCTCCAGGGTTGTTCCCTCCGGCATATCAATAATCAGCTGTACTTCGTTTTTGTTATCGAATGGAAGCATTTTTACTTCAACCCAGCGAACGTAAAAGAGTAGCAGTGTTGCCAGCAACACGATGGTTGTGCCGAGAAGAAAACTCCAGCGCTTCCACGTGCTCTCCATCAGCGGACGCATCGTTTTATCGTACAATCTGTAGATAATTGTATCTTCAAGCTTGTACGCTTTAGAACCTGAACCTGACTGAACGCGGGCTGCTCTTAGCAAGCGATATCCCAGCCAGGGTGTTGCAATCAGCGATATGAACAGAGATATGATCATCGCTACGGTTGCACCTATGGCGATGGGACTCATGTAGGGTCCCATCAAACCGGAAACAAACGCCATTGGAATTACAGCTGCGATAACGGTAAAGGTTGCCAGTATAGTGGGATTCCCAACCTCGTTGATCGCATAGATGGCAGCCTGCTTAAAGGGCAGCTTTCTCATCTTAAAGTGGCGATGCATGTTTTCGGCCACAATAATCGAGTTGTCCACCACAATACCTGTTACGAAGACCAGCGCAAACAGGGTGATTCGGTTCAGCGTGTAATCGTACATGTAGTAGAAAAAGAGGGTCAGCGCAAATGTGATCGGCACCGAGATAAAGACCACGAGCGCACCTCTCCATCCCATTGCCAGGAACACAACAAATGTAACGGCAAGCACGGCAACTAAAAGACTAATCATCAGCGTACTCACCTTCTCAGTAGCCGTTTCACCATAATTCCGGGTGGTAGTCACCTGAATGTCCGATGGGATCAGCGAGCCTTTTAGCTGATCTACCATCTTATCAATATTTTCGGCGATGGTCATTGCATCCGCACCTTGTCGTTTTGCGACAGAAAGGGTTACAGCCGGAAATGTCGTTCCCGCTGTCAACCCGGCCTCTTCTGCATGCGCCGGACCTACCGAGTAGGAGACATACTGGCTTGGCTCACCCGGGCCATCCCTGATCTCGGCAACGTCCCGAAGCATTATGGCATCTCCACGCCGTACATCAAGCACAAGTGCGCCAACATCCTCGGCTGTTTCCAGGAAGTTTCCGGTCTCAACCAGAAATTCCGTATCGTTTTGAGAGAAACTGCCGGACCCAAATTCCGTATTTGCCGCTTGAATCGTTTGGGCTATTCGCAGCGGATCAATCGACAGCGACGCCATTTTAGACTTGTCGAGCACCACCTCAACAGTTCGTGACCGCCCACCGTGAATCTTAGTTCCGGCTACATCGGTAATCGACTTAATCTCGTTATCCAGCTCCTGCGCCACACGACGTATGTTGTAATCATTCTGCGTATCACTCCATAATGTAAGCGTAACAATCGGCACATCATTGATGGACCTCGATTTAATGAGAGGCATGGTTACCGCCTCAGGTTTGGTGTCCATAAATTTCATGATCTCACTGTAAAGACGAACAAAACTTCGTTCCACGTCTTCCCCCACATAAAACCGCGCAGAGACCATTGCCTGCTCCGGCATAGATGTGGAGTACACATATTCCACTCCGGATATATTCGAGAGAATTTTCTCCAGCGGAATAGAAATTCGGTTCTCCACCTCCTGCGGTGATGCACCGGGATATCCGACAAATATATCCGCCATCGGCACGTCTATCTGCGGCTCCTCCTCGCTGGGCGTGAGCCAGACTCCATATGCGCCAATAGCCAAAAAAGCGATCATCAAAAGCAGCGTCAATTTCGAGTCGATGAACGCTTGTGCTATTTTACCTGCTAATCCTGTTTTCATTGTGTTCCGATATTCTGTTCCAAATTGCTTTTAGGGGATAGTATCTCTTTCAATTCACGCTTAGCAGCTGCCCCTGCCGTATCGATTGGCCGGGGGCGTGTACGTATTCTTCACCAGGCTTCAGGCCCGATATAATTTCCACATAGTCTCCTGAGGTTCGGCCGATTCGCACCCATCGAAGTAGTGCGAGATTATCATCACTCATCGTAATAATCCCGGTTAGCTGGCCGCGCTCAATGAGTGCAGATTTTGGAATAAAGACTCGGCCGTCATTATTTAAATGAATGTTCATCTCCGCAAACATTCCTATCCGCACTTCCGATATCTGCGATTGATCCGTCAGCCGCGCTTCTATAGCATACTGTTGGCTTGCACGATCTCCTACTCCGCTCACTGCGTAGATCTCCGCTTCGGCCTGTAAAAGTCCGGCGGCGGTAACGTCAATCGTTATTTTCATCCCCTCAGATACCTGCTGAATCATCCGCTCGGGTATGTTGGCAGTGAATTTTATCTGGCCCGGATCTGCAACAGAAACAAGCGGGTGTCCGGGTGACGCCATATCACCGGTCTCTACAAATTTCCGGCTCACAATTCCATCAAAAGGAGCTCTGATTATGGTATAGCTCAGCATCTCATTCACTTCGCGCAGACCGGCTTCAAGTGCTTCCATGTTGGCTTTTGCAATCTCATACATGGTTGAAATGTCATCCAGCTCTTTTGATGTCGCGCTCTCATCTGCAAACAAATTCTTGATTCGGTTGTAGTTTTTTTCAGTGTTATCAAGGTTAGCCTGCGCCTGAACTTTGTTCGCTTCAAGCTGCATTTTTTGCGCCCTGATCTGATCGTCTTTAACGCGAATCAGTACATCGTCTTTCCGCACACGGTCACCCACATTAACATCGGTTTGAGTTACCGTTCCCATAACGATCGTACTGAGATCTGCCTGGTTCCTGCTTTCAACAAGTGCTGGAAAAGCCTGCCCAACTTCGCCTGTTCGCTGTTCAGCTTCTGCTACATCAACTGAAACCGGTGTCTGTTCCGGCAGCGATTCCTGATCGGATCCGCAGCCTGAAATAAGAAGTGAAGCAGCAAGTAGTACCGGGAGCAAACCCAAAATTGAATTATGAAATGTCATTGTGAATTCCGTTATTTTTTTAGTCGTTCGTTGCATTAAAAGTTGGTTTCTAAAAGCATGTTGAGCGCGGCAATGCTCATATTGTGTTTAAAAAGCGCCATTACATTCTTAAGCTTCGCCTCGGCCAGTTTGGTCTCCGCCTCCAGCAGGTCAGTTGTACTCTCCATACCCTGAGCGTACCGGTTGGATCTGATTTTCACATCTTCCGTTGATTGCCGGATCGATTCTTCTGTTAGCTCGAGTTCCTGTTCTGCATATTCCAGAGCCCGGATGGCCTGGCGCACCCTGTTCTCTTGTTCAAAACGGTGGTTTTCCTGCATCGACCGGGCTTTGTTCAGATCTGCCCGGGCCTCCATTGATTTACCGACTTTGCTAAACCCGGAAAATATGTTCCAGCGCAAATTAGCCCCAATCATATAAGATGAAGCGCCAAAGCTTGCAAAATCGATATCGTTATATTCGTAGCTGCCAAAAAGGTTAATTTTTGGCAAAAAACTGAAATTGGAAGATTTCACCATACGTTCAGCGGCCTGCACCCTGTATTCGATTGCACGCGTTTGAGCGTTGTTAACCTCTGCAGCCGGATCATTTTCTTCAAACCGGGGAGCGGGTGTCAGTTGAAGAGAGTCTGATGGCACAATTATGTGTTCACCGTCGAGCCCTAAAAGCAGCGCCAGACTCTCATCCACCTGCGCTCGTTCATTTTCGGTATTTAGTTTTCGACTCTCCATCTCCAGCTCATATACTCTTGCAGCCAGAAAATCCTCCTTACTGATCATACCCTCTTCATAAAAATTTTGGGCCTGTCGCCTGTGCTCGCCTGCCGTTTGCAGTGCCGATTCAATCACATCCAGCTGCCGCTGACGCAAAATGAGGCTGAAGTATTGATTTTGAACCTGGTACCTGATATATCTTTTTGTACCTTGAAGCTGCTCTTGAGACGACTTGAGCTGTTGTTTCGCCGCGCTTCTCTGCAATATCATATCGGGGTTGAACAGTGGCTGCTGAATTTTAAACACAGCGCTATAATTCTCATAGGAACCCGGATTGTTCAGCAATACCGGGTTGAAATCCTGCTGTGTAACAGTCTCCTGTTTCAATTTAAATCCGAATACATTAAGCGGATCATTTGTAGAAATAGCGTTGTATTCAAACGATAGCTGTGGAAGAAATACCGCGTTTGTTTGCCGGAACTGAGCTCTTGTTTTGTCTTCGTCATATACAGCCTGCTCAATTTCAAAATTCTGTTCAAGTGCAATTTCAATAGCGTCTTCAAGACTCAGTATCATCGAACGATTATCCGGCACCCGGTCCTGCGCATATCCCTGCAAAGACAGCAAAAGCAGCGGCACGAGCAAATATAGTTTTCGTACATATGGATGTAGTCGATTCATCTTAGATATTGTTTTTTAGTTGATTATAGTTTTTAAATTACTCCCTGGATGCAGGTACTACTCTTTCTTAAACCCAAGGTTATATTTCCTGATAATTGTTTCAGCTAAACACCATCTTGAAAATGCCGACTGTATCAGGTTCAGCCCAACAAAAAGAGTGAGCAGATACCAGTATGGCGAGAAAATATAACCCAGGGTAAGGCTGATTGTCACCATCGATCCTGCAAATAACCGCATTGTTCGTTTAATAGGATTCATATTCTATCCTGTTTTTAATGTGTTGATGGATTAAAAGTTTTTGACGAACCAAGATTTCTCAAGCAGTATCTTTTCCCAGTGCCGGATGATGCTCGGGCTCTTTGTATCCACATCGGATTCATAAAAATCCCCGCTCACCTTCTGCGCTTTATCTCCCAGGTCCAGTATATATTTTCCTTCCCCTTCAAACGTTTTGTTCGCGTCCTTTCCTGATATATCCCTTGCAATATTATGTGCCACAGTGTATCCCTGATGTTGAGCAAATACACCGGCTTTGGCCAATGTCTCACCGGAATCCAGAGGAATGGTTGTGATATCCCCGATGGCATATACGTTCTTGAAATCTGTTGCCATCGTTTTTGGATCTACTTCAATCCATCCTGATTCGCCTACCAGGTCTGTATCCCTGATTACAGCCGGACATTCATGTTTTGGAGTGTAGGCCAGGAGATCAAACTCTTCCGTCACGTTATCATCAGAAGCGGTTTTAAACGTCAAACTGTTTTCAGAAGCTGATGCAAGCCGATACTCCGGCCGATAGCGGACTCCTTTAGATTCCAGCAGGTGTTTCACATTCTCGGAAATCTTTTCACCCGCAAACGGCATGGGCTCAGATTCCGGGGTGTACACGGAAATTTCTGTTTTTTCACCCAGTCCCTTCTCCCGTATGTAATTTTCAATAAGCATTGCGGCTTCGTATGGCGCAACCGGTGATTTGTATGGGATTGATGGAACCAGGACGGCAATTTTCCCACCTTTAAATTCCCTCAGCTGTTCATAAAATAAGTTTGCGCCTTCAAGCGTATAGAAGTTATGCCCAAAATTCTCAAGGTTATACTCTGAAGATTGTTCAACCCCAAGCGACACGATCATATAATCTCCACGATACTTTTTGCCCTGCACCGTTACTGAAATATCATTGGGATCCACCGATTCGATATCTCCGAAAACAACTTCAATTCCGCGAGATTCAATATCTTTGGTATCTTTTTGTACATCATCCCGATCTCTTTTACCAACCATCAGCCAGGTTAGTGAAGGACCGAATACATTTTGTTCCTCTTTCTCAAATACCAGGATTCTGGCAAGGTTAATACCATCCTCATTCCCAATTTTCCTGCTGATTTCTTTGGCAGTACTAATACCTCCGATTCCGCCGCCTAATACAAGTATCGTTTTTTTCATGATTCTTCTGTTTCGCTTTTCCAAAATTTTATTGAATAATCTTACCGGTTTTCTACAGGATGGCCTTCCGATTCCCAATCAGGGAAACCTTGTTCCAGTCGTTTTGCTTTATATCCATTTTTGTTCAGGAACTTCACGGCTTCATCCGCCATCAAACAGAGAGGCCCCCGGCAGTACGCTACGATCTCTTTCTCCTTTGACAACTCCGCCATTCGTTCGTACAGATTTCTTTGAGGATAGGATTTAGCGTGTTTGATATGCCCGGTTTCAAACTCCTCTTCCGGCCGCACGTCGATCACCACCACATCGTCACGATCCATTTTTTCGATCAGTTGCTCAGCGGTCATGGTTTCAAATTCCTTGTTTTTACTTCGGTAATCCTCGAGCAATCTTAAGATCTCAGCATTTTGAGAGAATCCCAGTTTTCGAAGATTGCACCATGCGTTAAATACGTGCTGTGAGGCGAGCCGATAGTAAACATATTTTCCACGTCGGTCCGATTCTACCAGTTTGGCGTTGCGCAGCACCTGGAGATGCTGTGAGGCATTGGCAACAGATAGAGCTGTATTTTTTGAGATGTAATCAACCGGTGCCGGCCCCTGCGCTAAAAGATCCAGAATTTCCAGGCGGTGCGGGTTTCCAAGTGCCTTGGTCATTCCGGCCATCTCATTGTAAATCGCGCTTTTTAATTCTCGTGGTTTCATATACAGTACTATTTAACGTTCGCCTGTATTATACGGGACTTTTATCAAACATTCAATAAATCTATTGAATGTTTGAATGATAGGGAGCCCGTTAACGGGTTACCAAATAGCAGTCCTACAGAAGATCGTGAATAGCAATAAACACGGGTGTGGGGTATAGCAGGCCCTCAGTCTTGGAATATCGAGTGGCGATTACGGGTTTGGTGTGGTTATCCTATTCCGTGCTGAGTCAGGCTTTCAGCCTGGGGGGCTAATGAGTAGAAATCTCGGGTTTGGTGTGATTTATCGATTCTGAGTTGACATAGGCTTTCAGCCTGGGGTATCGGGTAGAACTCATGGATTTGGGGCGGGTTGACCTGTTTTGAGGTGAGGCAGGCCCTCAGTCTTGGAATATCGAGTGGAGATTACGGGTTTGGTGTGGTTATCCTATTCCGTGCTGAGTCAGGCTTTCAGCCTGGGGGGCTAATGAGTAGAAATCTCGGGTTTGGTGTGATTTATCGATTCTGAGTTGACATAGGCTTTCAGCCTGGGGTATCGGGTAGAACTCATGGATTTGGGGCGGGTTGACCTGTTTTGAGGTGAGTCAGGCTTTCAGCCTGGATTTTAATCCAATAATATTGGTTTTGAAGATTATCTCTGATCGGATTTTAAAGCATGGTTAATACCTCCAAGGGCTGAAAGCCCGATATTTACCCAGCCCGGGGCAACTGCCCCGGGCTAACTGCAGAGCTAATTCTAAAAGCAGGCTGAAAGTCTGCCTCAGATAAATCCAATTCTCAATTACCAATCATCTGTTCTATGTTAATCTGTTGCTATAAATCCCAGTAATAGTCCGGGATATATCCATCCACTTCATATTTCTTCATCAGGCTATCCACCTCATCTATGTATGTCATTTTCGCGTGATGAACTTCCTGATTTGCAATATATTTTCGGACTATATCCACGTGTGATCTGCTCACAGAGAATGCACCATATCCCTTCTGCCAGTAAAAGGTTTGTTGACCCGCTGGTTGTTTTTTTATCCATTTTGATGAACTCTTTTTCACATGTTCCACGATCTCTGTTATTGCCACGTTTTTGGACATTCTGAACAAAATATGGACATGGTCAGGCATTGAGTTGATAATGAGTGCCGGGTTATCAAGGTCTTTAAATATTGATGCCATGTACGAGTGTAGGTGTGGTGCAATTTCTTTGTTTATGAGTTTTTGCCGTCCTCTGGTTGCAAATGTACAATGGATATAAATTTTTGATAATGATTGGCTCATATGCTCTCCCGTTGAATTTATGGTTTATTGGTAAGAGCCGTTTAATCTGAATTACTTACATATTATGTTCGAAATTAACTCGCGCATGCTGTTTCAGGCTTTCAGCCTTGGGGTATCGAGTGGAGATTACGGGTTTGGTGTGGTTATCCTATTCTGAGTTGACATAGGCTTTCAGCCTGGAACTATCGGTTGTAACTCAGGGATTTGGGGCGGGTTGATCTGTTCTGAGTTGAATCAGGCTTTCAGCCTTGGGGTATCGAGTGGAGATTACGGGTTTGGTGTGGTTATCCTATTCTGAGTTGACATAGGCTTTCAGCCTGGGGTATCGGGTAGAACTCATGGATTTGGGGCGGGTTGACCTGTTTTGAGGTGAGTCAGGCTTTCAGCCTTGGAATATCGAGTGGAGATCCCGGGTTTGGTGTGATTATCCTATTCTGTTTTGAGGCAGGCTTTCAGCCTGATGCTGGACTGACCTTCAAATCTAAATTCTACGCAAACGTCTCTACAGCTTCCAGAATTGTCTTAAAACACTCATCGAGCAGTTTCTCATCAATAATAAGTGGTGGAGCAATACGAATGAGGGAGTTGGAGTGCAGCGTCCAGCCGAGAATAATCCCCTTGTTGAAGCAATATTCCACGACTTTTTGGGTCAGATCAGAATCCCTGAGCTGCAGGCCAAGCATAGCGCCCCGGCCTCTTACTTCTTCTATTCCATCACCGCGAAGGGTATGACACGCCATCTCGGCAATACGAAAGGCTTTAGAGGCGAAATCGTCACTCAGCAGTGTTTGTAGATTGGCATGAGCAGCTGCACAGCTCACCGGGTGACCGCCAAAGGTAGTCACATGGTTTAGTGGCGGATCGTGTTTAAATACCTCAAACCGGTCGCTGGATGACACAAACGCCCCCATCGGCATTCCTCCTCCCATAGCCTTGGCGAGGCACAAAATATCGGGTACCACACCGTAGTGCTCAAACGCAAAGAGTTTACCTGTTCGGAAAAAGCCCGTCTGAATCTCATCAAAGATCAGTGCGGCGCCGGTTTCATCACACCTTTTGCGTACCGATTGTAACCAATCAGGTTTGGCCGGAATAATCCCTCCTTCTCCCTGAATAGGCTCCAGGATTACAGCTGCAGTCTCCTCGTCAATTTGGTTCAGCTGCGACTCATCATTAAAATCCAGAAAGGTAACGCCGGGCAGCAGCGGAAGGTAGGGATCGCGGTAGACATCCCGACCGGTAACGCTGAGAGAGCCGTGGGTATCACCATGATAGCTGTTTCGAAACGCAACAAAATTTGACCGGCCAGTAGATTTCTTGGCTAACTTCATTGCTCCTTCATTGGCCTCAGTCCCGCTATTTACAAAGTAGACGCGGTCAAGCTGTTCCGGAAGCTGATCACATAAGAGCTGCGCAAATTCGCTCTGCGGTTTCTGAATAAACTCACCATACACCATGACGTGCAGGTGAGAATCAAGCTGCTTCTGTATCGCGCTGATAACATTCGGGTGACGATGACCAAGGCTGCTTACCGCAATTCCCGAAATCAGATCAACAAATGTGCGTCCGTCGGTAGTGTGAATATGGCAACCTTCCGCCCGTTGGATCTCCAGCCCCATCGGCGCGTCGCTTGTTTGAGCGATATGGTTGTAAAAAGAGGATTTGAGATCGGGCATGATGTTCTGATCCATATTTCGCAATTCAGTGTTTTCCGCAGCGATCACGGAAGTGATTCGTCTTGCGGATTCCCGGGCTAAAGATAAGAGAACCCTGATTGATGATGAAGTCACTTGAAAAAGATCTTCACGTATGAATTCGCTTCATCCGACAAATGAGTCGCGCAAATAATCAGACCTGACAGCATTTCGGTTCTGTTCCAGTTTCTGTCAGCGGTCTTGTGCATGCCCCGACGTTTCTATTTCATCGGTTTAAAACATGTTTCAAATCAACGCTGTCAGATCCGGTGGGTGCTGACAGGTTGATCAATCGACCTTGACTCAGGAATGCATCCACTCATCGATAGCGTGAATAAATTCATTCTGTATCGCCTGACCCCTATCGTCTGCGTACCATTTATGCAGTCGCTCAGCAACTTCCTGGTAGGGCATTTCCGAATCGCTGCGCAGAGAATCGTAGAGTTCCTGTGCTTCCTGTGGCCGCGGTCCCCAATCACCTATTACCTCCAGTGTATCACTGTCGATGCAGATCAATTTTGGAATTGACCGGCTTTTGCCGTTTTGCAAAAACTGATCCATCACCTCCAGATGCTCGTCACGCAGAATCAACCGGAGCGAAATGTTGTCATTAGTATCTGCCATTTTGTTGATAATGGGGAGAGATTGGGCCGCATCACCACACCAGGCTTCCGTCAGAACCAGCCACGTCCAATCGGTATCAACCTTGCTGAGTCTTTCAGTAAGCTCATCATTCAGATCGGTGCGTTTATCCTGGCGCTTCATCCGGTGTACATTCATTTTCGTGTAGTGAAGCATAGCGTCTGAATGGTTCTCACCCGTTGTTTTACCATCACTCTGAAGACGGTCTATCATCTGGCGGTAATCGTCGTACGTATACGCTTCATCAATAGTATCAGTAGATATTTCTCTGTTCTTAACTTCCGTCATAGCGTTTGTAGATTGATATTTTGAATTCAGATATTATAAGCTAAGCCATCCGTGACGGATGAAATTCCCAACCAGAAAGAAACATACAAAGGATAGAGACGCAAAAAGTTTTGTTTTCATAACAATTGCGTACTCATTCTTTTTTCCTTCCATTCTTAGTATTAAATGTGCAATAATGGTGCCGGAAACTGTTGTTCCAACCACTAACAAAACCCCGGTGATAAAGCTTTGAATTAAAACTGATCCACACAAAAGGAGTGATCCTGCTATAAAAGTAATCTTGAAAAATGACTTTACGCCATCAACTCCATATGCAAGGGCAAATGTCTTATCTTTTCTCTTTCTGTCCTCCTCAATTTGAAAAATTTGTGAGACAGGATAGAGCGACAAAAGAATCAGGGACGCACCTGCTGCTCCCAACAATAGTTTGAATGATATCGCTCCTCCTGCGGCAAGAGCTCCCATCAACACAGAGTTGAATCCAGTGCTTATCGCAATTGCAATCAAACTAAGATGCGGATCGCCCTTCCAGCGGGCAAGAGGCGTGGAATAGAGCCAGAAAAGAATCAGGCTTACCAGGTAAATAGCAGCATATATGATTCCAATCCGGACGGTAAACATCAGGCCTGCAAGCATAAATATGAGCGATGCCGGGTGCATCCAGCGAGCCATTTTCGGGGGATGTTTGAGGCCGCCGATGGGGCCTGTGTCTTTGTCCCACCACGAGTTGTAGGCTGTGGCGCCTCCAAACAGCAGAATATGCACGTTCAGAAACTGCATCCAAAAACGGTATGCGTCCATCTCGCCCGCAAAAAACCCGCCCAGCAGGTATCCACCTGACAGTATCAGCAGCTGATAGTGAAGCCGCAGGTGCAGCAGAAAATTGTATATCTCTTTGAGCATCTTTTGATGGTTACTTGCTTAATTTTAACTCTTTTGAGATTTACATCGTAATTAAAAGAATCATATTTTGCAGGCTATGACTGATCAAATGCCGGCTACACCCGTTTATCGTTTTAAATCTTTGGAATCTGCGGAATGGATCTCCCGAATGAACGCCCACAAGGAGAAACTCTCACCCATTATTGACCCTTACCTGAAAAAACGGTCGGAGCAAAAAAAGGATCCTGTGCTGGACTTTTTGTTTGAGTATTACAAGTTCCGGCCGTCTCATCTCATGCGATGGAGTCCGGGCGCAGGCACTATTTTGAAACTTGATGAATCACCCGACGCGCTTCCTGAAGTAAGCGAACTTAAAGTTGATGGTCAATCCGCATTTTTGAATCCGGATCTTTTCCCAAAAAAGCGACACCAGGCAGCAACCTGGATTCGCGACCTCCTGGTAAAAACCAACCAGAGTAAACCCTTTTTCGGATGCATGGGTATGCACGAGTGGGCGATGGTCTACAAAGCCGGAGACATACGGCATAGTCAGGTTCCGCTAAGGCTGCCTGACGATGAGATTGCGGCTGTGGTAGAATCACGCCCGCTGCTCTGCACTCATTTCGACGCGTTTCGTTTCTTCACCGATGAGGCTCGACCGCTCAACAAAAACGAGCTAACCCGTGATACATTTCAGGACAATGAGCAGCCCGGATGCATTCACACCAATATGGATATTTATAAATGGGCCTATAAACTCTACCCGTGGATTTCCAGCGATGTTATTCGTGAGGCATTTCTGCTGGCCGTGGAGGCCCGCACAATTGATATGAAAGCCAGTCCGTATGACCTGCAAAACCGCGGTCTTGAACCCATACGCATTGAAACAGAAGCGGGCCGAAAAGAGTACCTGGAACATCAAACCGCCATTTGGGAGCGAGGATTGCCGATTCGGGAGAAGCTGATTGAAGCGTATGACACGTTGTTTTCGCTTTTGGATTGAACTCCTGCACTCCTCTCAAACCAGTTCGAATATCGAATATCGGAAATCTTATATATCGTTAAATCAAAAAATACTGCTGTGTGCAACAGACTGCCGGACGATTGATTTCCGATTTATGAGACGTAGCGATTTCCGATTTCCGATCTGCTTCCGAAAACCTCTCCTATCGGCAGGAGACAGCCTCCAAAGCGACTGCCGCAGGCAGAGCAGCGACGAGGCAGAGGTGGGTTCGTAGTATCTTGGAAGGTCATGGAGCCAAACCAACCTGCAAGACTGTTCCGCGTTTTTCGGAACTGCTGGCAGAGTTGGCGGCAGGATTAATTACAAGTCTATGTAGGAGCAGCACAAGCGGACGCCTGCGCCAATTTTTGAGACGATCTTTTTCAGGTCCGTCACCTCCGGCGGAAAGGAAAAGCAGCAGATCGAATATCGAATATCGGAAATCTCATAAATCGTTAAATCAAAACGAATTGCTGAATACCCGGGTCCCGGATGATTGATATGCGATTTATAAGACGTAACGATTGTCGATTTCCGATCTGCTTCCGAAAACCTCTCCTATCGGGAGGAGACAGCCTCCAAAGCGACTGCCGCAGGCAGAGCAGCGACGAGGCAGAGGTGGGTTTGGTGGGGTTGAGGCATTGCGTGGCTTCGCGGGACCCACCCCTGACCACAAAAGCCTCGCGTTGCGATCTTTTGCCGGTCCGTCCCCTCCACTATAGTAG
>Ga0306867_1000674_pt1 | contig 18475 bp, 21 predicted proteins | sample AntRauTorckE6831_FD_190432 | JGI IMG/M metagenome (GOLD analysis project Ga0306867, IMG submission 190432) | Saline lake microbial communities from Rauer Islands, Antarctica - Metagenome Torckler E6 #831 (v2) (version 2) | ecosystem: Environmental > Aquatic > Non-marine Saline and Alkaline >...
CGTCCGGGATGGACTCCCAGATATCTCTTTGCTGCTCGACTACAGCCCCTAATGTCCCTTCGTCATAAGGCGCGTCCTGGGCGAAAAACTCTTCGGCTAAACTTAGAAAATCATCAGACATAGATATCACCTTCGTCGGAGTCACTAAATTCGCCCCACTGATCGGCAATATAACCGTACTCGTCGTTATATTCCGTCTCTCCTAACGCTCCCGAACTAGGCAGGGTGCGTGAAATTAGGCGAATATGATCCCCTACATCTAACGCGGTATCTAACGCAAAGTCAAATGTAATCGTAACTTCTCCCGCTGATTCGCTCCACGTATTTGTCACCCCATACTCGTCCAGCGCGCTCCAATCACGGCGGCCTGTCTTACGCCCCCATGCATCGAAAAAAAGCTCGCTCGGGTTGTTTGCTACCACATCATCCAGTACATCCGTCGTAGTTAGTCCCCCGAAGGTCGTAGCCGAGACCTTGATATTGTTCGTGCCGCCAGTCGTCACCACAAAGCTAGGAGCGATGGCCTTCGGCGTGTTCACGTAAATTTCATTCAGCCCCCACACATCGATCGCGTAGAGCCCGCTACCGAGTTTGTGCTGTTTCTCGATGATGTACCCGTAAACTGTCTTGTTGTTCGCGAGAGAGCCATCTGTGTCGTAGAACGGCGAATTATCAGGGTAGTCATTCCCTGAGATGGTAAACTTGACCCGCTGGCCCTCATACAAGGGATCGTCTGACTTCACCGTCATTTTGTAGGTCGGGATAGGTCGGTTCGCTAACTCAAGATGTTCACGAGCCAGCACGTCACGCACAGACGGCATAGCAGGGTTTCCCCCCAGCGCTGTGACATCGATATCAAAACCCTCGTCGGGAGGGTCTGGGTTAAAGTACCCTCCTCTCTGCGACTGGTCGAAAAGCTCGATGTTCACCGGACCACCCATCCAAGGGTATTGCCAGTACGCCGTGAGATTTAGCAAGATGGCGTCTTTGTTAAGGATCTGTCCCTCGGAGAACTGGACGATGTTTGTTGCAGAGATACTCGTAACAGTGTCGGATGCCGGGAGGATCGCCCGGAACTGGGAGACCGAGATTTTTCCTTCCGCGTTTGTGTGAGGGAAAAAACGGAACGGTACAAGGGCTTTGTCTTTTACGTCTTGCGCGGTGTAGTCCTCTCCGCCCCACCCGAAAACTAAGAAGGAGGCCAGGCCTTCGTCGGCGGTATTGTCCCTCTCCGCTTCGATACCTGCGACATCGATAAGGCCTGTGGGAATACCTAGTCCGTGGGTGTATGCAAGGAGGTTGTAGGTTCCAGAATCCCTGCCGTCAGAAATTAAGTGCGTGAGCCAGAAATCCAGGACATGATCATTCACCACAGGAGCGTCGAGCCCTGCCGAAGTCCCAAATTTGTTATTAATTAGGTACCCAAACGAAAGGACTTCGTGGAATTCGGCTTCCTCTTCTTTCAGCACTTCTCGGGTCCTGTCTTCTGGCAGAGGACTCCCGGCGCTTGGTCCATGTTCTGACGGGTCTGCTACGTATCTGTAACCTCCCTCGGAGGATTCGTAAATATCACACGTAGTTAGTGTGTCATCGATCTGCAGGGTCGTGTTGAAGTAAGGGATATGATCCCTGTAGACCGGGCCGTAGCGGTCCGTAAAAGGCGTCGCCTTCATACTGAAGATGTACCCCTTTAGTCGGTTCGAGTACAGGATCCGGGCCAGGTTCCCGATACCTCCCATAGGCTTACGGTTCAAGGTCCGGTCACTAAGGACCGTGAATACCGAGGTAGCTGTGATGCTGCAGGAGGTCATCTGCGCCGTAAACTTAGGCTCTTCTTCGATGATGTAAGTCCCTATTACATCCAGGTTTTCGGTAGTCGGGTTGTATTCCACCACATAGGCCTCGGAGCCCACGATCTCAGGTAAATCCCAGACTCGGTTGTCGTAACCTGAGGTGACCTGAGGCGGCCCCGCTGTGGATCCCGGAGTTGCGAGGTGAGAAACAGCCCGTGAATCAAACGCGCCCCGGTCGCATGCCGTGAATTTCTGAGTTCGGGCGGTTGCATCTGAGCTAGATAGTAGTCCGAGCACAATGGCTTCGTTCTCAATCCACACCACATCGCCCTCAGAGAACGCGCTGCCGGATCTAGAAAACAGCTCGATACCCATCGAGATTGAGTTGATATCATCTGCAAGAAGTCCTTTTGCCTCTCTGCGCTGGGAGCAGAAGAGCTCTAGTACGTTCACAGGCTGGCGAAGGCCCCAGTTAATAGGGACAGTATCTTCCGGCATGATTAGAGGAAACTCGACATCCCCAATCTCCATGCGAGCAGTCCGGGGATCAATGCGATTCCCTAGCTCAATAACATCCACCCCCTTCGCAACGATGGGGATGGGGATGTACGTACCGAGAGAGAGGGTCGTGTCTCCTGCGCAGAAAATATAAGGCTCGTCGGGGTACCCGGCTTGACCGAGACCTCGAATAACCAGACCGTAGAACATATCTGTCATGGTAAGTTAAACCTCGAATGGATTACAGCATCGATGCGAACGTTGTAGTGCGCCCCTCCCATAACATCGTTAAGCTCCTCCACTAATTCCCGCATGTCGTCTCGTTGACGACGGCCTACCGTCAGGGCCTTGTAAAAAGCCCCACTAACATCAAGCTCGTCTGTGGGTTCGTCCACAAAAAGCCGGACCTCTTTTCCGAGCCTTAGCGCTTCATCCCACATATTTTCGAGCGTAGCGTAAATGATGTTCGCCCCGGAGATTCCTTCCCCAAGCCTATCCGAGTAAATTAGGTCTGCAGGGACTGCATTAAAGTACATAGGGCGGTACGAGAGCTCTTCTCTGACACGCGTTGCAATAATACCGTTTTGGCTACGAGCGCTCGAAGCGACTTGATAAGGAGTCCTTCTGTTGTCCCTGCGGTAGATCGGAGGAACCATCCAGGATCCTCTGTACCTGTTCGGTAGAGTTAGTAGCTGGTCGATGCCTCCCGAAGCGTTGGTGGAGGTTTCCGCGTAGGAACTAATTGTGCTTGTCCCGATAGCCCCCAGATAATCAAGGACTCCCGTGTCTGTATTGAGCTCGAAAAAATCCGCGTCCGTGGCCCCTTGTGTAGCTCTAATCTGCAAACGAGCATCCCTTCGCCCAAACGTATCGTTGATGGCCTTGACGGGCTCGAAGCTGTATGTGTTGCCCCCTGATAAGGTATTCATCTGGTCTTCTACGTCGTACAAAAGGGAATCTGTACTGTCCGTGTAGTAAGTCCACTGGGCGGTCTCAGTAATCGTGATGGTCCCCACGTTAGATAAGGGAGCGCCTTCGTCCAGATTGACTTCTGATCCTGACGCGTCAAGCTCCCAGAAAAATTTAGATCCGTTGCTCATTAGAACCTATTCCTTTCCGCGTTAACAATGTGCTTGCGGGTTTTCCTTTCCGCAACAATATCCCTCTCTTGGAATGCCACAGGGTCGTTACCGAAGAAGTTCATAGTACGTGTTCCAAATTCAGGCTGGAACAGGCCAGCTTCTTTGAGCGCTTCCACGATATCGCCCTTACGGTCTGCGCTGGCATTGTTATTTGCGGCAGTGGTCGCAGGACGCTGGTACGTTTTCTTAGCCGACGACTTAGCCAGTAGAGACCCAATCGCGCCGATAGCTCCGCCCGCGAAGGCGATAGCACTACCAATGTTCCCCATACCGAGCGCAGTAGCCGCCAGAGCCGTGTTAAGGATAGCTTGGGAGATTGCTGCATTCTCGGCAGACATTCCCATAGCGCCAAACACAGCATCCGCCAGACCGGGCACTTGATACATGATACCTATCACCATTTTCTGCTTGGCGATCTGCCTCTCTAATCCGGGCTCTGCGTTTGCGTAAGCCTGCGCCAGACCGTCGATGGCTTGGGCCGACTTACTAATCTGGCTACCCAGGGTTCTGTATGCCGCAATCTGAGACTTTATGTGGTCGTTGTGCTCCTGCGCTAGCTTGTTCTGGATCGCCTTCTGGTCGTTAACCGAGCGCAGATGTTCCATCTCCGCTTCACGGTTCTCAGCCTCAAGATCCTCGTCGAACACACCCGAAGTTAGCTGACTGGACATCATGCTGCCCGCGCCGTAGGCCTCGTCCCTCTGCCACTGGATCTGCTCGTTCTGTAGCTGACGGGTACGGGCGATACTGGCGATCACCTTCTGCATGTTCTTTAGGTACTCGTCATGCTCATTTCTCCATTGCCGAATGCGCTCCTGAGATTGGCGCATCGATTCATCGTACTTCGCCTTCTGGATTTTCTTAAGGGATCGATTCAGCTCGGCCTCACTAATCAGATTAGCCATCATCTTTTCTTGCTGATTTAGGTTTGTCGATTTCTCGATATCTGCAAGACGCCTACGATGTTTCAAGTAAGCCTCGTAGACTGGGTTTGTTTGTGCTATCGCAGCTTGGAGATCGTAGAAGAATTCAACCTGTTTCGATCCACCGTATTTCGATCCACCGGAACCAGAATCAATAGGATCCATAGGTTCGATAACAGGTGTTTCTTTAGGGAGCATAGACTGCCCGCCCGTACCGGCGTAAGGGTCGATAGAGAAGTCTTTACCGGCGTAAGGGTCGGCAGAGAAGTCTTTACCGGCGTAAGGGTCTTTAGGGAGCACAGACTGCATGGGGTCGATAGAGAAGTCTTTACCGGCGTAAGGGTCTTTAGGGAGCACAGACTGCATGGGGTCGATAGAGAAGTCTTTACCGGCGTAAGGGTCGGTAGGGAGGTCTTTAGGGGGTATAGACTGCATGGGGTCGATAGAGAAGTCTTTACCGGCGTAAGGGTCTTTAGGGAGCATAGACTGCCCGCCCGTACCGGCGTAAGGGTCGATAGAGGACGCATCCCCTACTGGAGAGAAGGCATCCTCTCCTTGCTTCTTCTGCAGTCTAAGCTTAACTTCGAGAAGGTCTTTGTACGCTTCTATGCTTTTTCGCGTGTGTTCCTCGATACGGAATTCCACCCCTACCATGTTATCGGCCATGCTAAGAGCCGATTTCTCCATCTCTTTGAATGCTTTCTTTTGCGTTTTATTCAGGTTTTTTAGGCTGACTTCCCATTTTTTGGTAGCTGCCTCGGCCTCCCGAATTTCGTTAACAGAAACGCCCCCGACCGTGTTTCTCTTGAATTTCAGGTACGCCTCGTTCGCTTTGTTAAGCTGTACAATAAGCGCAGCAAACGCAGGGCCGATAGAGCTAATCGCACCGATGATTGCAAGCATTGCGGTTTGCAGGCCGTCCCATACGGCAGCAAGGACTGACGTAGTAATCTCCACGACTTCGTTAAATTTATTCCAACTCTTGATCGCTTCCATCGCGAAGTCAAGTATACTAATCAGCAAGTCTTCTACAGCAAAACGTACCTCAGTGTGTGCGTCCACATGCGCTTCTTCCCACTCCTCAATCATCTCGATGCCAACGACCAGCGCTTTGCTTAAATGATCTCCAATCGTCCTCACATAGTTTTCTACCGAGACCTTTGCTTTCCTAATCTTGTAATCTGTAGACTCTAGGATTTTGTTGTATATCTCTTGGGCCTTACTACTCTCTTTATTCGCCTGTGTCAATTTTCGCAGCGCGTCGGAGCCTTGGTTAACTAGAGCCAGGAATCCGGGGCCCGCGCGTTGGGCGAAAATCTTCATCGCAGTGGATGCGTCAAGTCCCGTCTTCTCGAACTGCTCCATGATATCCGCAAGAGATTTAATGGAGCCGTCTGCGTTCTTAACTTGGATGTTCATTGCTTCAAGCGCTTTTTTCGCCTTACCTGTAGGATTAAGGAGGCGAGTCATGACGTTTCTAAGCGCCGTACCGCCCATCTCACCTTGCAGACCGGCGTTACCAAGCATACCGATAGCGGCAACGGTCTCATTGATGTCCTGCCCTGCAGCGCGGGCTAGAGGGCCGATATACTTCATGGCATCCCCGAGCTGCCTCATGTTGGTATTGCTCGAAGTCATGGTGTTGGTAAGCGTCTCGACCACATTCGGAAGATCATCTACGGTTTTACCAAAACCTGTCATGATATTAGTGACGATATCGGATGCGTCGCCCAACTCCATCATTCCGATCGTAGCGATTTTCGCAACTTCGGGCAGGGCTGACAGGGTTTCTTGGACTTCAAAACCCGCCATAGCCAGGAATTTCTGGCCCTTTGCTAATTCGTCTGCCCCTTGGCCTACGGCTTCGGAGAGCTCGTAGGTCTGCTTTTTTAGCATCTTAAATTGACGCTCTGTGGCCCCGGAAATTGCCGCCACCTCCACTAAGGCGGTATCGAGCTCCGTAAATTTATCAATGGCCTTGACACTAAAGCTCACCACGGCTGCAGTGATGGCAGTTAGTCCAATAATCCCAAGGGTTGCTGCATGTCCGAGTGCTTGAAAGCCAACGGAAAGAATGCGGGCAGCCCCCGCCCCTTTCTTCATGGACCCGCTCATTTTGCCAGCGGATCGGGAGAAGAAAATCATCTGGCCGATGGCCGACCTCATGCCCCTCTGGAACCTCATGGTATCGGCTCCCACCGTTACCATCACTTTTCCAAGAGAGAATGCCATGATTTACTTTCCTTTGGACGCGTCCTTTGCGGCCTTTGCTTTGCGCTCCGAGGTTAGTACCAAGTGCGCTAGGTGGTGATTAAACTCCCAGATTGACTGGGAGCATACTTCGTCATAACTCATTCCGAGTTCTCGGCAGACCCAGAAGATGGCGTCGAGCTGTCCATCTTCTTCGAGTTTCCCTTGGCCTCTTCAAGATTGTCCGACATGAACTTACTGACGGACTTGCTGAGCACCTTAAACCATTTCTGATTCACGGGCGTATTCAGCAGCTTAGGCACGTCGGTTTTCTCGAAGATATGAACCCCTGGGTTTTCTGGTTCCCTGCAGCATTCAATCAGGAACTTAGCCGTAGCTAGTCCTGAATCAATGTCCATGTCTTCCCCATCCCCAATGCGACACTCCCGCATAATGCGGTTTTGAGCGCCGACTGTGGGGCATTTCACGAGGATTTTACCGCCGCCTTCAAGCTCGACGATATCGTCCGCATCTTGTGGGGATTTCCCTAACGTGAGTTCACGCAGTTGTGCTTTCTTCATTTTTGTTCTCCGGGTGTTTAGAGGGCTGATTTGGAATAATAAGCAGTGCCCTCACCTGCCAACTCAAATTCTACTGACTCTGTTACTAGATCGTCTACAGCGCTTTCCGTAGAGACGCTAGTGGCATTGACGAGTGCGCGCCTGCGCTGTACCCCGCTGATACGCCATTCAAGCACTTGGACCGAATCAGCAGCGTCCAGTACTGTATGGAACTCATTCTCATCTACAGCTGCGCCGTAGGCCGTAAGCACGTTGATGTGACTTAGGGAGATTGAAAGATCCTTCAAGCCGCTATACTTCTTGCGGAAATCATCTGTCTCGGACATGCATGTAGAATCTAGCATGGTGCGCGAGTAACTCCACGCCGTACTTTTAGCGCAGGCCACTTCGAGCCTCGGCAGGTAGTTAGCGTCGACCGTCACCGCACCACTAGGAGCGCCCCCTAGGATAATCTCTCCTTCGAGATAGTTAACCGTGTAGGTAGACGCAGAGATAGTCGAAACCCCATCATAGACCGTAACGGACTGCGCGGGATCCAGAATCTGCTTATCTGCATCGGTGATCTGGTACGTCGTCCCTGACGTATTCGTGGTTGCTTCGCCAGTCATGCTGGTCGAGGTACCTGTGAAATACAGGGACGAGTTATATCCTGCGATTGGCATGGTTAGCCCCTATTAAGCCGGGTTAGTAGCCTTCGCACCCGTGAACGTCAGTTCTGCACTGAAAGTAATTTTGTCTCCCACGTCGGCTTCGATCGTGAAGGACTCTACTTTGCATTCGACGTGATGGCCGTCCGTACCGTCCCAGAGGATCTGTACCCACAGCGTCGCATCTGCAGTGCCGTCAAAGATCGTCTCGACAGATGTTTGCCCTGCGTCACTGGCTTCGTAATCCCCAGAGATCGAAACCGTACCGTCTTTCAGACCACTAAAGCGGGTACGAGCCCCGGTAGTGTCCGCAAAGTCAGTCGATTCGAGCTGGTCTCTAGTAGGACCAAAGGAGAGGCTGTTAATTCCGTCGACCTCAGTATAGTCGCCCGAGGCGGGAGAGGTGCCCCCGAGGGTCGATTCGTATACTGAGACGGTAGTTGTATGTCCTGCAATTGGCATAGCTTTGCTCCTAGTAATTTTCCGTGGATGTAATAATTACCCTAGCACTTCTTATTTCATGAATACGTTAGCGCTGAGCGTCTTCTTAAGACCACGTCTGCCGTAAAGCGCGAGCGTGGGAAGGAACTTCTCCTTGTTCTCATCAATCGCTTGTGCAAGGAACTGGCTCTGGCCATTCCTGAATTGCTGCGTGGTTGCTTCGTGGACGGGGATAGCGTGGTCTGCGCGAAAGCCGAACCTGCCCTGAGGGCCTTGCTTTGTTTGCCTGGGTTTCTCGACGTAGTTCGACCGGAACAGCTCGCCCGTATCCACCGGTACTAACTCCAAAGCTCTGTCCATAACGTCGAAAGACCAGTGCGCGATTGCTCTTTCTGCGGACCCGTCGACAGAGTTCATGACGCGCGCGAAATTCGCCAAAACCATGTTGACACCCCGAACCCGTCTGCGCATAGCTCTTTTCATAGGTGTACCACGTAATGTACGAAACGGCCTTTGAGATCAGTAACTTTGTCCACTCGCGAAATCTCGATTGCTTCGTTCTGGTCGGTTGTGTCCGTTCCCGGAAGCCAGACCAAATCCTGGCGAGATAGTAATTCACCTGTAGAAAAACGAGAGTAATTAGCATACTCCTTCGTGAAGAATTTGTTTTCCTGCCACGCGCTATCTTCGATACGGCATTTAACTTCGCGAGTAGATCCATACGTTTTGACCGAGTCAGAGAAACCAGTAAACGATGCAACAGTAACCGTGTCTTTGTATGCCTTTTTAACGAGTCTTTCGAAGCGACTGGCCATTAGATCCTCCGATACGGCTGCAGGATCATCTCTACACCCACCTCGATACTTCCCGAGTGATACCAGATAGCCGCTTCGAGGACGTGCATTCGTCGGATGCGCAGGTCCTGCCCGCGGGATTCGTAAATGTTCGTAGCAATCATCTGGGCGGCCATCTGCAGGTCGTCAGGCAGCGGATCCACGCCACTAACCGCGTCTTGGGCTGGTGTGGTATACCCGCCGGCGTAAGTCACCTGCCAGTTGGGTTGCTCGACGGTGTAGTTACTCTTTTGATCCACGCCTGAGTGATGCCACGAGCGCGAAGGGACGATTTGCTGCAAGTGAATGACTCCAGCCTTCTCTTCGACCATAAGATCCGTCAGGCTTTGCGTGGTGTCGTTTACGATGTGCTTAACTTCCGCAACACTCCACACAGGAGTTCGCTCTAGGACCAGAAAAGGTTGGTCCCCACTGCGTAGCTTCTCGACGTGAGCGGATTCGTACCAGAACTCTCGGCTGCAGTAACCATCCACAAAGCGAGAAGCCGCCTTGATTGCAAACTCTAGGTCACTATCCGACTCGGTATTAGTGATGTCTAGAGCGCTTCGCAGGCGGCCTAACTCGACGTACTCTTTTTTCGTGAGCGCCATCTTTACTCCGGCATATCAACCTGATCGCGCCGATCTTCGGCAACTTCTTCTAGAAGGTGCTTGAAGAGGCTATCGAAGCCTCGGACGTGGTAGCTGCCTACATCGTACTCTTTTCCCAGCTCTCGGAGTGGCCCCATGTCATCTTCTTCGATGTAGGCGTCAATTGCTGCGTTAAGTGCCTCAGGATCCAGGCTCGCGTCTTCCTCGGCCTTTTCTTCGGCCTTGGTTTCCTTCTTATCCCGCTTTGAGGGTGGGAGATCATCGGGCTCAATAGCCTTGTCCTCTTCCTCGGTAAACTGCGGTTTGACTGCATCTGCGGGGACTGCAACGCCGCGAAGAACGTAGGCATCTGCTCGGTCGTGGTTCTTGAACCCGGCAACGTCACCCGGCTGGTAAATACCGTCGGATTTAATAAAACGAATGCGCTTCTTCATGGGCTTTCTCCGTGTATAAAACAGCCCCTGTTCCCTATTCTGAAATTAGGAACAGGGGCTTATGATTAGGCGGTGACCATATCGGCTTGTGCCGTGTCGGCTTCTGCGCCCGTACCCGATTTGTTCTGGATACGCGAGTCAGTATTTGACCCAAACAGGTAGCTTACGGCAGCGTTGGCGGACGAGAGCGTAGGGGCTCCGGTTCCCGCAGCAACCAGGACTTTACCCGCGACATACTTAGCCGCATCATGGATAGGTACTGGAAGAGCGACCGAAAAAGCCTTCTTCTCGTCATCTGCGTTCACTACGAACGAGTAGGTTTCCGCAAGGTGCTCATCAGTTGGCGAGCTAGTGCTGCCGTCCACACACGTTACAGTAACATCCACTTCGTCCCCCGAAGCACCACCAGTGGTAGTGAAATCGCCAGTTACGACAAGGAGGACGGACTGAGGTGCGCCGTTGTTCTCCTTATCGAGACGATCGAATGACTCGCCGATTACGGCGGTAGTGGCATCCTGCGACTCGAAACCCACTTTCAGGCGAGCACGCGCGAAGGGGTATTTTACTTTTGCTAGACTCATTTTATCTTCTCCAACCTTATCGGTTAAGTTCTTTAAGTGTGGGCCTTATTTGACACGGAGAACAGCCTAACCAGCGGCCCACGGACCGGAGAGGCTATGTTTTTTACCAGTCGATACCTTCCACGAGGACAGCACCATCGCTATACTCGTAGTAGAAGTCCGATCGGGTAATCAGTCGATGGACAATCTGGTCGCGACTGAAAGCACTAACCAGGGTGCCGTCCAACTTGTAACTTGCGTCGCGGCTGGCGTCGAGGCGCATACCTTCTGCGTCTGCAATCACCATGTAAGGTCGAACGACGAGGTAAAGTTCAGACTCGTCATTAGATCCGTCACCCGAGGCATCCAGGTTATTGGGGATCTGATTCGTCTCGAAGAACGGAAGACCCAAAAGACGCCCTGCCAGCATCTCAGTGGCAAATGGCGTGGTGTCCTGCGAACTTGATAATTTATCCATCAGGCCTGCCCAGATATCCGAGTTAAGAATCCATGCAGCGCCATCAGTTGAGTGGTTTGCAGCTTTGAGGATCCGGACAGCTTCCACAAGGTCGGTACGGATATTAGCAACAGTGCCCGTCCCGGTTCGTTCGAAAGTATTGTCCGATTCGATGAATCCTTTAAGGCCCGTAGGCTGCTTGGATCCGCCCACTCCACGGAGGAATGTAACGTCTTCTTTGAGACCGTGGTCTCGCATCATGCGACGAGTGACCATCCCATTAACATCACGGACCGAATCTGCAACGAGCTCGTGAGAGAGCACTGCAGCGGTGGTGAGCTTTTTCGGGTAGATCATGTCTTCGTCGAGATCCATCTTACCGACGGTGAAATCTTCCGACTCGTCGGCCCAGTAGGAGGTGATTCGCGAGAATTCACGGGGGATCCTGTGAGAACCAGCGATGGTAATCGAGTTACCTGCGATCTGACGCATAATCGTTGCGTTGTCGCGAAGCTCGATGATCTCATTGGCCATCGACTCAGGGATTAGAACGCCGCCGTTAGCGGGGTCCGAGGCCGAGTGTACGTCTTTCTCGTAGAGATCGACGACATCTTGGTACCCTTCCCGGTCTGCAGCCTCAATAAGATCCTGAGTGCTTCCAGCTTTCGCCTTAGCAGCAACTCGGAGGAACCTATCAAATGTCTTTTTACGCTCAGCGCGGTACGCGGCGTATTCTGGCGACCCGGTAGACACGTCTCCGTGCTTAACCTTGTCGAACAGTTTATTAAGCGGCCGCTCGTCCTCGATGGCCTTTGCCATCTCTTCGAACGATTTTTCGACCTGATCCGCAATCTCTTCACGGACACGATTGTCGAAATTTTCGTCCATCGCGCTTTTCAGCTTGGCGACGGTCTCGTCCACCGTAGACTTGACGATCGTCTCGTAGCCTTTGGCTTCGACGATTTCGCCGTTTTCATTTTCGATTACGGGTTTTGACATTTCTTAGCTCCAATTCAGCTTTTTTGATTTCAACGGCACGAATAACCGTGAGATTCACGTCTGTAATTGACGGCCCTGATTTTTCTATTTCAGGATCTTCGTCTTTTTCTTCCACGCCAAAGGTACTCTCTACCGTGAAAAGGCTTTTATTTTCTTCTCGATTTGCAAAATATGCTTTTTCGAGGTCTTCCCGGCTAATCCCACACGAAAGTGCGGTCATATCCAGTAACTTAGCGGCCATAACGGCCATAGGGGTTGTGTCGATCCCTGCGGCTTTGGCGGCTTCAAAGGCTTTAGCGCCTGCGCCCGGATGCGCCCCGACGTTAACCGCCGAATTTTCCAGGAGCTCTTGCTTGGTGATGTTAAGTGCGGGGAACCACGAGTTTTCGTCTGTGCGTTCTTTCGACACCTCGTATTCGAGGATTTTGAAGCCCACAGACGAGTCTGTAAGGTACTCGTGCTTGTACATTTTCCCGATCATGTCGGAAAAACCACCGTCGATGTCTTTAGGTACAGACTTCCAGATTTGCCGGAGTTTGTCGCCGCCTACCCACGTGTTAAGGGCCTTGCCGATAACAGGTAGGTTGTGATTATGTGCCCACAGGATGCTGCCGTTGTAGTTCTTAAGCTCCCATCCGTTGGCATTGATGGAATCGTTGTGGCGGTCTACGGTCTTGTCGGAGATCATCATCTGGATGATGTGCAAGTCTCCTGACTGAATAAGGGCCTCGTCCCCGGACTTAAGCTTCCAGCCTTGTGATCCGGCAGCTTGTTTCGTCTCTTCAAGGGTGAGGTACCCGGTCTCTGGGCGGACATGACGCCGCTGCAGACCTTCCGTAGATTCTTTTAGGCGATCGCTCATTGTTGGCTTCCTCGGAAGTACTCCGAATTAATAACATCGCGTCCTTGGGAGTCCATTTCGTAAACTCCGCATTCACGCAAGGCTGCCCGGACAAAATTATCGACCATTTTGTCGTTCTGGCGTCTGTTTTCCTCCGCATCCGAGCCCTCCGGCGTATCGGTATCCTGTGCGGGGTTGTCCTGGTTATTTTCCGCGTTTGCGTAGGTTGCAGGCGCGTAGAACGCGTCCCCGCCCTCGATAGGAGGCTTACCCGCTGCAGCACGCCACTCGTTAATCTGAAACGACTGAGGGGCGGCCTTCATCACGGCTAAGTTGTACTCTCGGTCCTCTGGAACCGGCGAATCGTAGTAGACCAGTAGAGGCTGAGTATCCCGGAACAGAGGGAGTAGCTTATCCTGCAAGAAGCTACGAATAAATTCCAGACGGGGCACCACCACGCGCTTGTTGTAGAAATAATCTGCGGCATCGATGGTGCTCCTGTTGCTATTCTCCACAATCCCGATGATTTCGGGAGGGATCTGGTTGTTCTGCAGGATAGTGTTACGCTCGAATTTTCGGAGCTCGATCAGTTGGAGCTCGTCAAAGTTAGGCGTTAAGTTCTCAATCTGGATCTTACCCGAGTGCCAGTGCGTCAGGAATTGCTTCTTTGCGCCCTGATAGTCCCGGATGAACTTATGCTTGGCCGCTAGCAGGTCTTGTTCGCCTGCTCCTTCGATCCCAACCAGGAAACTAGGCAGGGCGAAGTTGTTAAACCGTGCTGCAGTGAACTGGGCGGCGTTCTCGTCTGTATCAATCTCACTGGCAAGGCTCGAAGCCATGCCGACGCCCCGACCGTAAGGGTTAAACGGGCTCGGAGTCTTAAGGTGGATGATCTTGTCTTCTGTGTACTCCCTTCGAACCCGTCCCCACTGGACATCGTACTTGTTATATGTACCATCCGGCGTTTTCTTGACGGCATGGGGCGGGATAGGGATCAGTGCTTCTGGTTTTCCGCTCTTTCCGTCGTCAATGAGCAGGAAACACTCCCCTGCAAGGTCGATTTGGGCCTCGATTACGAACATGAAAAAGGCCTTATCCATCACGGAGTTAGGCTTTTCCATTAAGTCAAGGAACGGGTGTTGGGTGACTTCTTGGGCCTCGTTGGACCCAATCAGGTGCATTAAGCTCTTTTCGCCGCCGTCGTGGGGGGCTTTCTGCTTAATTTGATGCATCCACAGGGGCGTACCCTTGCCCACAGGCTTACGCATGGGTTTGAACAGCTTCCACGGCACGGCAGCGACATCACGACCGATGACCGTCACCGCAGCGTTAACCCACGGGTTAGTCTCGTAGGTTCTGAGCGCTTCCGCAGTTCCCCTGCGCCGATGATAGCCGTGGTAGCCTTGAGCCCCGGTCAAACCCCCGGACTGGCTATTGAGCTCGGCATGGCTTTTCTGTTTTCCTGTGATCAGGCGCTGAAAGAAGCCCATATTACACCATTATGAATCGGTTTTTGTCCGCAATACGCGCAAAAGCACCCGCTGCAGCATCCGTCTGGTCTTTAAATCCCAGCGGATACACTTCTATTTCATCGAGGAACGCGTACATCCACCTGCCTTTGCGTACTTTGATGATCCCATCCTTGGCAGAATGCGCCAAAGGCTGGGCTCTGGTTTCCTTATCTCCCGATGGGCGATCCCCGTGGACCAGAAAGCCTAACAGGAGGCGTTTGTAGGCGTCGATAACGTCCACTCCGGTAGCTCCCGGCTCCTGCTCGATGTAGATTTCTACGTCCCTTCCGTCCCTGTGAGCTGTGTTTCTGATTAACTCTCTGACGTTTGCGGGGGAGAACTGCTCTCGCTTCACGTCTAGGATGAAAACATCCCTGGTTCTGCGGTGTTGGGCCATTAAAACCCCGGCTGTGTAGCAAGCTTTCGGGTTTTTCTTACGCTCGGTTGCAGCTAAGTCCCAGTAGCGGACATAGTTAATGAGATCGTCGTAGGGAATCTCGATATCCGGCACGACTTCGAACCATTCGCGCTCAAAGAACCTGTCTCCCTCCTGGATATCCCAGTCACCATGCAGAAGCCTTCTACGCTCCACCACATCCTGGTTTTCGAGGTTTCCAAGGTAGGCGGGGTCGACTTCTAGTAATTTCTTGTTGTCGTAGATGCTTGACGGCACAAAAGTTACTGTTTTTAGTCTGTTTGCGTACTTTTTCTTGGCTTTTCGCAGGGTCAAACCATCGATTTTATCGTTCTGGCGTGCGTGGGGATAGTCTCTCCACCACATATACTCGCCCTCTCGACGCAGCAGCCAGAGAACTTCACCCCCTTCGGCCTTCATCGGGTAGTTTTTATCGACCCACGGAGCCAAAAATTTCTTCACCCAGCTTCCCGCATCCGGGTTGCAGGTTGCTCTCGTGTACGGTTTGACCCCGGACATCGACCTTGCGCGACTTAGCAGGTACCAAAACTGCTTCTCGGTAAAGTGTGTGAGCTCGTCCCAGCCCGTGTAGGCAATCTGCGCACCCTGATAGTTAAGCATGTTCTTTTCATGCTGCAGGTGAGCCATCTTAAGCCGTGCGCCTCTTTTGTTGGGATCATTGGGGTGAGGGAAGTCCCAGTACAGCCTTGACTCGGAGGGCTCGCCCCCAAACAGAGGGAAAATCTTGTGACTCTCGTCCCACAGGCCGCCCTCGTTCGTAATTTGGGTGGACTCACGACGGAAGATAACGCCGCCGAACTGGGGATTATGGATGTGCCTGACAGGCTCTAGAAGCAACGCCCACGTCTTTCCTCCTCCTGCAGCGCCCCCATAGACCGCAATGTCAGCCTTCGTGGACAGGAACTGCTCCTGAGGCCCTGGCTGGGGGGCTAGTACAATAGCGGTACAGTTTGGACAGGAATCTGGCCATGCGCCGTTCTTGCCCAGACCAAACTTTGCGTCGCAGTGCTGGCATTGAAGCTGGCGCTCCTTTTCTTTCTTGATCGCCCGAACTCGACTAACCATCGACTACCTCGAACTCCGCATCGGCAATTTGTTTTGTTTCTCTGCCATTATCGGGGATGAAACCGGTAATTTTATGCCGGTGATCGTGCGTATGGTCGTGTTTGTGCTCGACTTTGGTACTCCATTTCTTGGGATTCCTGCGCTCCAGGATCCAAGCTCGGCCCTTCCAGCCCCCGTTCATACGGATTTCTTCGAGGCAATCGATCTCAAACTGGGCCTCTCGACGCTCTAACTCGGTCAAAAAGCTAGCATAAGGCTGCTTACCCATGCGCCCTTTCTCTTTCCAGCGGCTTAATGTCCCCTGTGAGATCCCTGCAGCCTGCGCACAGGTCGCCTGATTGGCCCCGGAGCTAATCCCGTGAAGGATCTTCTCCACCCGTTCCTCTGTAAATTTGGACTGATGGTTGGTTTGCAGAGAGGTGCCTTGTGGCGTTACCACCTTGGGCCTAGGCCTGTCACGGTGGGCTTTCGCCTTGCGTTGTTGTACGCGTTTTTTAGCTTTCGCAAGAAAGTCAGACATGGTTGTCCTCCACTTTCAGAACAAAAGGGAGGGACAAAGTATTTAGTGCAGCAGCAACCAACGACTGCGTTCTACCATCACCGCTTGCAGATATTTCTCTTTGAACCGTGCCGGAGGGTCGCAAGGAAACCACTCGGTCTGGTCGTGTACGGCCCTAGTCGTTGTCCACCAGTCCCCGTCATAGTCCACGGCGTACCACTCTCCATGAAAAAGCCCCGCGAAAGCTACAGGAGCTTCGGGGGCTGGGAATTCTACCTCGGGCATTAGCTCGATGAAGAAATCATTTATGTCGATAACCACTATCCGATCCGTTGGTACGGTTTCTCGTGAAGCCTTAAGCGCCGGAAATCTTTTTTAGGTTCCGGGGATGTCCGCAGCAAGTGCCACAGCTCCCGGGTCACGTCACGATAATAATACCATCCAAGCTTATCCCATTTCAGGAACAGGTGCCCGGTCTTCTCGTGCCAGTAGCCTTCGTGTAGGTCGTAATCTCCGTGGAAGACGTGCGGCTTACCTAGCAGACCAGACCTGCCATCGTCCGTCACTACGCCCAATGTAGACCCTGCTTTGTAGGCTCTCATTTAGCTACCTCGATAAGCCGATGGCCTCCTATAGTATGTGCGTGTTCGCGGGAGACAAACTCATATCCATGAGGCATCCGCTTCGTGCCAAAATATTCTTTGTACACGTCCTTTGCGTCCTCTTCACATCGAGCGTTGATTGCGTAAATACAACTCTCGCGGGGGATCCTAATAAAGAATTCTTCCATAGTCACTAACTCTAGCTTGGGTTCTTGTTTGCGTGGGTGTGCTGAGACCCATTTGCTGACGTTGTACCCGGCAGCCAGCAAAATGGGTTCTTGTTTGCGTGGGTGTGCCAAGACCCACAGGTCGTCCATCTCAGTGTATACCACCTCGATCAGAGAGTCAATCCACTGAGATACTTCGCATGCGGCAATCTGCTTTGCTTGTTCGAGGAAATCAATCGCCAGGGTAAGTCGGCTTATCTGCAGGCGACCGGGAGCCCTCTTGGACCTACTATCAAGGTAGGCTCGAAAGTGGTGAGTAGCTACGTCGATTTTCATCTGGATTTCGTTCATTTTGAGTCTCCTATATCTCGTCGTTGAGGCCATCCTACATTCCCGAACGGTATCCTGTCAACTCCTTTTCTTACCTTTTCCGAATAAAAAATTTCTCTTTGGTATCCAAATAAATGTACTTTGAAAAAACCTAGAAAAAATTTTTGAGAATATCTAGGAAAAATTAACTTTTAGCTAAGTCCTTGATTTTTAAGGGAAATAAAAAAACTAGAACCTAAAATACAAAAAATTTATTTTGGTGCTTGACGCGCAGCGTTCGGAAATTTAGGGGAGTTAGTCAGGACAAATTTTTGTGGGCGCGCCCTCCGCCTAAAAGTTTGTACCTTCCCCCCTAAAAGTTTGTACGCGAACATGGCCTAAGTTGTTGGAATCATTAAGTTATTAACTTTTTCTTGGGGGCTGGGCAGACCAAAAGTTTGTGCGATTAGGCCTAATCTGTACAAAAGTTTAGTTTTTCCTTGCACATTGTTTTGTGCCGTGCTCTAATAATGGAGCAAGCACGGCAAACACACGGCAAGAGGAAGGCATCATGAATGACGAAAAAGACATCGACGCGCTGGCGATGACCCTCGCACGGCATGCCTTCGAGGCGGGCGCACCACTAGAGCTATGGGCCTCCTTAGTGTGTGAGGCACGAGGTATGGAGCATCGTCTACCTCGGTCACAGGGCGAGCTAGTAGCCGCCTGTCTTACTGACATATATGAGACTAAGACCGCCCTCGATAATGCGGGCGTAGTAGCTCCTACCCTACCTACCCTACCTAATCGGGCAGTAGCGTAATTAGCACTTGACACACATTTTATTAGACTTTAAGGTCTGACAGCAGCAGTTAACTAACCGACACAGGAGAGCATCATGACGACCGAGACTACCGAGACTACCGAGACTACCGA
>Ga0306867_1000681_pt1 | contig 18291 bp, 17 predicted proteins | sample AntRauTorckE6831_FD_190432 | JGI IMG/M metagenome (GOLD analysis project Ga0306867, IMG submission 190432) | Saline lake microbial communities from Rauer Islands, Antarctica - Metagenome Torckler E6 #831 (v2) (version 2) | ecosystem: Environmental > Aquatic > Non-marine Saline and Alkaline >...
CTTGATGAAATCAACCAGATATTGACTACCAACTTTGGAGAAAACGGCAACTTTTGGAACGTAACCCCACAGGGATTGAATGACGCAAAGTCCACGCTTGTAAATATTTATCCGGCGCTGCAACCTGTTCAGGACCAATTATAAAACTTGAATACCTACTCACATCCCGGGCTTTGTTGGGCATATCTCCGGCAAAGCTTTCGGGATTTATAAACTATTAGCCCCATGAATAAACGTACCCTCATTCTTACGCTTTCTTTTTTCACTCTTACGCTTATTTTTCTTGAATCATGTACCGACAGCGGTACAGAAGCCGATACTGAATTTGTTGACCGGCAGGAACAGCTTGCCAACGTTGGCAACAACATCATCATCCCCTCCTACCGGGCGCTGCAAGAGGCTTCCGCCAGTTTAGATGTGGCCGCCACCGCCTTTGCGGATGATCCCAACGAGTCTAATTTAACGGCTCTGCAAAATCAGCTCAAACCGGTCCGCCTGGCCTGGCAAGATGCCAATTTATTTCAGTTTGGTCCGGCCGAATCGCTGGTGCTGCGTTCAGCGCTCAATACCTTTCCTGCCAACACCGACCAGATTAACAGCAATATTGAATCAGGTGATTATACGCTGGGAACGGCCGAAAATCAGGCGTCAACCGGCTTTCCTGCGGTAGGATTTTTGTTGCACGGCGTAGGTGATACCAATCAGGAAATCCTTTCGGCCTATACCGATAATTCCAACGCCGCCAACCGCATGCAATACCTGCAGGATAATGTAGATTTCATTCTCAATAATGCCAATGCTATCTTGAATGCATGGACATCCGACGACGGGAATTTTATAGCTACTTTTTTGAGCGAGCAAAATAGTGGTACCGACGTGGGCAGCTCGTTGGGGATGCTGGTTAATGCCTACATCCTTCATTACGAGCGCTTTTTACGAGATGTCAAAATAGGCATTCCCTCCGGCGTTCGAAGCGCGGGTGTGCCAAGAGCCTCGGCTACCGAAGCTTTTTATGCCGGTTATTCGAATGAGCTGGCCATTGCAAATTTACAAGCCGTTGAACGCGTATTTCTGGGCACCGGCTTAAACGGTACCGGCGGCACAGGCCTGGAAGAAAACCTGATTGCGCTGGATGCTACAAGCTTGTCTGATGAAATTACAGCGCAACAGAATGAAGCACTAACGGCCCTACAGGGATTAGACGATCCGCTTTCTTCACAAATTGAAAATAATAACGAACCGGTTACGGCCGCCTTCCAGGAAATGCAGGACGTGCTCGTGCTGATAAAAGCGGATATGGCCTCGGCACTTGGGGTCTCTATTACGTTCCAAGACAACGACGGAGATTAATTGAAGCAATGGCCTGCTCATGAAAAAGTATATCACCAATCAAAAATCCATTGCGCCCCTCGCCGTATTCCGCGCGTTATTTGGGTTCATCATGCTGGTGAGCATTATCCGTTTTGCAGCCAACGGCTGGATTTACGAACTCTACATTCAGCCTGAGTTTTACTTCTCTTTTTATGGCTTCGACTGGGTGGCCCCGCTGGGTTCATTCGGCATGTATGCTTTATTTTTGGTGATGGGTTTGGCCGCCCTGTTCATGATGCTGGGTTATTATTACCGGGCGGCTGCCGTTCTTTTCTTCCTCACTTTTACCTATGTAGAACTGATTGATAAAACCAATTACCTCAATCACTATTATTTTGTCAGCGTCGTCAGTTTTTTACTCACACTGGTACCGGCCCACCGTGCCTTTTCGCTGGACGTGATTCGAAAACCGGAATGGAAACTCGATAACGTGCCGGCATGGACCATCAATATTTTTATGCTCCAATTGGGCATCGTCTATTTCTATGCCGGTCTAGCCAAACTGAATCCCGACTGGCTGTTTCACGCCCTGCCCATGAAGATTTGGCTGCCGGCCAACGCGCACCTGCCGCTCATTGGCTGGCTGCTGGAATATGAGGCTACCGCATACCTTTTCAGCTGGGCCGGGGCTTTCTACGATCTTACCATCGTCTTTTTCCTGCTCTATAAACCCACCCGATACTTCGCCTACGCTGCTGTGGTGATTTTTCACCTCCTTACATGGGTTCTGTTTCCCATCGGCATGTTTCCGTATATCATGATTCTTTGTACGCTCATATTTTTCTCTGCAGAATTTCATGAACGTCTCATTGCAAAAGCAAAACAGTGGTGGAATTCCATTGGGTTCAAGGTCTCGAAATCAACTAAATCACACGGCTCCTACAATTTAACCAAGGGGGCTTCTTCCGTGCTAACCGTTGTCTTGGTGATGCATTTTATGCTTCAACTTTTACTGCCATTGCGATTTTCACTCTATCCGGGTGAACTGTTCTGGACGGAGCAGGGCTACCGGTTTTCGTGGCGGGTGATGCTCACGGAAAAAGCGGGATATGCCATCTTTCATGTTCAGAACCCGGAAACCGGCAAAAGCTGGGAAGTTAGCAACTATGATTATTTAACGCCCTACCAGGAAAAGATGATGGCCACCCAAGCCGATATGATTCTGCAGTTTGCGCATTATCTCGAAAACGAATATCAAAAGCAGGGGATTAGCGATGTGCAAATCACCGCAGAAACATACGTAACCCTCAATGGCCGGCGCAGCCGCCTTATGGTTGACCCGCAGGTGGACCTCACCAAAATAAATCGCGGCTTTGCCCATAAAGATTGGATCACTTCATTACCCGAAAAACAAAAACATTGGTTTGGAAATAAATCACAATGAGATACCTGAGCAGCTTTTTCTTTTTTCTTTTATTCACCCTCGCGATTACCGGTTTGGCCGCCGGGCAAACCTATTCCGTATCCGGTAAAGTTGTTGATGAAGAAGGTGACCCCCTCAAAAATGCAACCATTTTTATCTCTGATACGTCCGACCAATCTGAAAACGATAGCACAACCATTATCATAACCTCTTCGTCAAAAAAAGACACCACCGGTAGTAACGGCGGTTATGCCATTAACGGCCTTTCCCCCGGCACCTATTCTGTAACCGCTTTTTATTTCGGCAAAAAAGTCACCTCTAACAAAGTTCGCATTAAAGACCAAGATACTCAAAGCAATTTTGAGCTCATTATTCTCCAAAGTGAACTTGCAGAACTCACCGTTCAGGCCGCTACTGAAGATTTTTTCGGTGTCCGCCGACTGCAATCCGTTGAGGGCGTCACCATCAACGATGCAAAAAAGAATGAAGTATTGTTGGTAGATGACATCACGGCTAACCTTGCGGCCGATAACAGCCGTCAGGTGTATGCGAAGGTGCCCGGCCTCAATATCTGGCAAAGCGACGGTGCCGGCGTACAGCTGGGCATTGGCGGACGCGGACTCAGCCCCAACCGGAGTTCCAACTTTAACACCCGCCAAAACGGTTACGACATCGCCGCAGATGCCTTGGGGTATCCCGAAAGTTACTACACGCCACCCACCCGCGCCCTTAAGCGCATAGAAATTATTCGCGGGGCCGCCTCCCTGCAGTATGGTACACAGTTCGGAGGGTTGCTCAATTTTGTTTTCAAAGACGGGCCGCAGGATGATCTTTTTCGCTTCAATACCAATCAATCCGTAGGCTCATTCGGTCTGTTTAATTCCTTTAACAGCGTTGGCGGTTCAACAGAAAAGATTAACTATTACGGCTTTTACCAATACAAAACCAGCAATGGCTGGCGGCCCAATGCGCAGCTTGACCAGCATACCGCCTATGCCTCATTTGATTACAAACCCTCTTCAAAATTGACCATCACCCCTGAATACACCTTTTCGCAGTATCTTGCACAACAGCCGGGCGGGCTAACCGATGCCCAGTTCGAGCAGGATGCGCGTCAATCAAACCGCGAACGCAACTGGTTTCGGGTGAATTGGAACCTCTTTGCCCTGAAAGCAAATTACCGGTTTTCACCCCAAACCCAACTTAATACCCGCTTCTTTGGGTTGAATGCCGGGCGGGACGCCGTGGGCAATCTGGGGCGGATTGACCGTATCGACGCGGGCGGCGAACGCGATTTACTTAAAGATGATTTCCAAAACTGGGGCAATGAAACCCGCCTCATTCATCGCTACAATCTTTGGGATAATACCTCCATTTTTCTAATCGGCGCGCGGTACTACAATGGCTTTACGCACCGGCGGCAGGGCAACGGTACCGCAGACGATGACCCGGATTTCAATTACATGAACCCGGACAATCTTACCGGATCAGATTTTGACTTGCCCAGCAGCAATCAATCCGTATTTGTTGAAAATGTGTTCAATATCACGCCAAGAATAAGCATCACCCCGGGTGTGCGGTTTGAGCATATTAAAACAGAAGCTGACGGCTATTACCGCAATATTGTACGGGATCTGGCGGGCAATATTCTCGTTGATGAGCGCATTGAAGAAGAGCGCAAACGCGATCGGTCATTCGTCTTTTTTGGCATCGGTACCAGTTATAAAGCCTCAAATTTTGAAATCTATTCCAACTATTCTCAAAACTACCGGGCCATCAACTTTAACGATATCCGGGTAAACATCGGCAGCCTGGAAGTTGATCCCGACATCAAAGATGAGCGGGGATTTAATGTTGATCTGGGCATCAGGGGCGGCACTTCAAACCTGTTTAATTATGATGTGAGCCTGTTTCATCTCTCCTACCAAGATCGCATCGGCACGGTGCTAAAAACCGAACCCAATCCCCGATTCAATAATCTGGTGGATCGCACTTTTCGATTCCGCACCAATGTAGCCGATGCCAACATTTACGGTATTGAAACCTTTGGCGAAGTAAATCTCTACAATGCCTTTGGCGGTGATTCCCGATCAACCCGACTGTCACTATTTTCCAACCTGGCACTGATCACCTCCCAATATGCCGAATCTGATGAAGCCGGCATTGAAGGCAATGAGGTTGAACAAGTACCCGAGATTAACTTTAAAACCGGTCTCACATTCAGCAAGAATAGTTTTGAGGCGACCTATCAATTCTCATACGTTAGCGAGCAATTTTCTGATGCCACCAACGCACGGCGAACGCCCACAGCCATTGAGGGCATTATTCCGGCCTATCAGGTGATGGATCTATCAGCCCAATACAGTATAAGCCGCTATAATTTTGAGGCGGGCATTAATAACCTTACCGATGAGCGGTACTTTACGCGCAGGGCCACCGGCTATCCCGGGCCGGGCATCATTCCCGCGCAGGCTCGAAATTTTTATTTATCGGTGGGCATCAGCTTATAACATAAAAGGCAGTACATTTTGTGGTTCTGCCGGTTTAGCCTTTCATTTCTTGGCTTTCATTCCATATTCACAAAATTATGCTATGATTTTGCCCGATGTAAAACCTATAAAATGAATTCTAAAAATACTTCTACTGCAATTCTGGGCGCGGGTATTACCGGCTTGAATACCGCCTATGCGTTGCAAAAAAAAGGCATAGACGTTACCATCTACGAAAAAGAAAACCATGCCGGCGGGGTGATCCAAACGCAGCCCCAAAATGACTGGCTGGTTGAAAAAGGGCCTAACACCATGCTGGTTCGGGACCAACAAATTTGGGATTTACTTGATGAGCTCGGGCTAACAAATCAAATCTTAAAACCCGGGCCGGAAGCTAAAAAACGATATATAATTCGGAACAAAAAGCTTTGCCCGGCTCCAATGTCGCTTACTGATTTTTTAAAAACAGATCTGTTTTCCACGCAGGCCAAGTTCCGGTTATTAAAAGAGCCTTTTATTGAAGCACCATCGGTGGATGATGAAAGTATCGCCGATTTTATACATCGAAGGCTGGGTTCCGAACCGCTGGATTATGCCGCCAACCCGTTTGTTTCCGGCATTTACGCCGGCGACCCCGATGCCCTTTCCATCAAACATACCTTTGGCTCTCTTTTCGAAATGGAACAAGAATTTGGATCCATCACCAAAGGGTTTTTTAAACGAGATAAGAAAAAGAGCTCGGCCCAAAAAGCCCTCATTTCGTTTAAAAATGGGATGCAATCACTGCCCAATGCCTTGCATAAAAAGTTAGAACATTCGATACAGTTGAATTCCTCTGTGCAAGATATTTCAACTTCCAAATCGGGATGGACCATCCGGCTGGATAGCGGGCAACAAAAGAATCACAAATCGGTAGTTTCAACCATCCCCCCGTTTAACTTGGCAAAAATTTGGCACAGTGACTATTCGCATCAGCCCATAAATAAGCTGACCGAAATTAGCTATGCACCCATGAGCGTGCTGGGCCTGGGATTTAAGCGTGAACAAATTAACCACCCACTCGACGGTTTTGGCATGTTAATTCCTGAAGTGGAACCATTCACCCTGCTGGGTGGCCTGTTTTCTTCTTCTCTTTTTCCCAATCGCGCGCCCGAAAACCACGCCCTGCTCACCTGTTTTATAGGTGGCGACAGGCATCCAAAATTAGCTGGTCGGTCAACCGAAAAATTACTGGCTGAAGTGATGCCGCAACTTCGTAAACTCCTGGATGTGGACGGCCGTCCGGTTTTTCAACAGCATGCGTACTGGCCCAAAGCAATTCCCCAATACCGTGTTGGCTATGATGAGCACCTTGCAGCCATGGACGAAGTTGAACAAAGCAATCCCGGCTTTTTTCTGGCCGGCAACTACCGCGGCGGGGTTTCGGTCCCCGATTGCATTTTAAATGGATTTGAAGCGGCGGGACGGGTTGATAAGTATTTAAATTCAGGCATAACATCATCCCCCTGAATCGTCTTCGACAATTCTCCCCCTTCCTCCAAAGGAGTGCCTTTGGCAAAAGGGGACTCTCTGCGTTTCTGGTTCCGTACCTCTGGTGCGGAACCAGTTACAGTACTCTATTCATGCTGGGATCGGCCGCAGAGCAACCGATCCAGAAATTTGTTAAAATTCCTCTCGTTCATTCGCTCCGTGTATAAACCTGAAAAACCGACGCTCCGCGTCCAATTCTGCATAGACGTAGTTATAGCTATACCATTTCCGACTGAATTTAATAGCACAGGGGTTAACGCCTGTGCTATTCATATAAATCACTTTATCCCATCCATTCAATTCTGAAAAAATTTTAGTATTTTCATCACACACAAAAAGACTATTAAAAACAATAATCCAATTATGTCAAACGCCTTTTTTGAAATCCGAGAGCCCGATAATGAACCGATTTATTCGTATGCCCCCGGCACTACGGAACGCCAAAAATTGAAGGATGAACTACATAAACTTTCTTCGAAAACTATTGATATTCCGGCCATTATCGGCGGCAAAGAAATTACCACCGACCGCACCGAAGAGGTGGTGATTCCGCATGACCATCAACATACCCTAGGAACCGTACATCTCTGCGGCGAAGACGAAGTGGGAGAGGCCATTGAATCATCCCTCGAAGCACGTGAAAAATGGGCGGCCATGCCTTGGCAGGAACGGGTAGCCATTTTCAAAAAAGCAGCCGATCTGCTATCCGGCCCCTGGCGGTACACCATCAATGCCTCCACCATGCTGGGGCAGTCAAAAACCTGCTATCAGTCGGAGATTGATGCCATAGCAGAACTGGCCGACTTTTTTCGATTCAACGCCTACTACTTGACGCAGATTTATCAGGGCCAGCCCTATTCACCCGATGGCATGTGGAATCGCACCGAATATCGGCCCCTGGAAGGATTCGTGTTTGCAGTCACGCCGTTCAACTTTACGTCAATTGCCGTAAACTTACCTACCGCTCCCGCCATGTGTGGCAACGTTGCGATTTGGAAGCCGTCAACCACCGCAGCCTATTCTTGTTACTTTGCCATGAAGATGTTAAAAGAAGCCGGACTGCCCGATGGGGTGATTAACTTCCTGCCCGGCGAAGGTGCTGACGTGGGCGACCCTGTGTTGGAAAGCGAGCATTTGTCGGGGCTGCATTTTACCGGCTCCACCGCCACCTTCCAACACCTGTGGAAGGAAATTGGAAATAATATTGCCCACTACAACACCTATCCGCGTATTGTGGGCGAAACCGGCGGTAAGGACTTTATTTTTGCTCACGAATCGGCTGATGTGGATGCCCTGGTTATTGCCGCCCTGCGCGGGGCCTATGAATATCAGGGTCAAAAATGTTCGGCGGCTTCACGGATGTATATTCCTGAATCGCTGTGGGATGAATTCAGTGAAAAGTTTAGCCGGGAAGTGGAAAAAATTCCCATGGGTGATGCGGCCGACTTCAGCAAATTTTTAACGGCCGTTATTGATGAAAACTCATTCAATAAAATTACCGATTATATCGATTTTGCCGCCGATGCCGATGACGCTGAAATTATTTGTGGCGGTGAATATGATGATTCAGAGGGCTGGTTTGTTGAGCCCACATTCATCAAAGCTAAAGACCCGAAATTCAAAACCATGGAGGAAGAAATTTTCGGTCCCGTGCTTACAGCTTATGTTTATGATGATGACGATTTTGAGGAAACGCTGACGCTCTGCGATGAGACCTCACCATACGCTTTGACGGGTGCTATCTTTTCCCAGGATCGCCATGTTCTCAACCATATGGCCGACCGGCTTAAGCAGGCGGCGGGTAACTTTTACATTAATGATAAACCTACGGCAGCCGTTGTCAACCAGCAACCCTTTGGTGGAGCGCGCAAGTCCGGAACCAACGATAAGGCTGGAAGTGCCGCCAATTTGATGCGTTGGATGTCACCACGGTCGATGAAGGAGACATTTTCTCCACCCAAAGACTGGACCTATCCTTTTATGGATGAGGAGTAATAGATAAGCTTTACCAAACCTTGAAGGTTTGGTAAAGCTTAATAAAAAATTAAAAGCATAAAAAAAGCCCTCTCGGTAGGAGAGGGCTTTAAAATTGTCGAAATGTTATGGAAGCTTAGTTGGAATCTTCCACATCAACATCAACGTCGATACCTTCCCAGTCATTTTCCCATTCCTGGAACTGCTGGTCGATGTCGTTTTTCATTTGTTCCCATTCTTGTTCGCTGGCATTTTCCAGCTCTTCAAGATTACGATCAAGCTCTTGCCGTTCGGCTTTTAGCTCTTGGTATGCTTCTTGGGTTTCCTGATCAATCTCATCACCCGCGTTTTCCATCTCCATTTCCATCTCCTCCATTTTGGAGTCGATCTCTTCAAGGTTTGAATTCATGTCAGTAACGAATTCATCGCGTTCCTGCTGCCATTCATTCATTGCTTCGTTAGCGTCATCCTGTCCTTCTTCAGTGCATGCTGCAAACATGAACATTGAAAGTAACACGATGCCTAAAAGTTTAATTTTTTTCATAAGACTCCTTCCTCTTATTAATTATTGGTATATGATTAAATGTAACGTTATTTGTGAATAAATATATAAGCCGTAAGATATGATAAAAAAAGCCCGGTTTGCAACCGAGCTTTAAATTAATAAATGCCAACATAAATATCTTAGTTGTTCGAAGGCATTAGTACCGTATCAACCACATGCACGACACCATTAGAAGCCTGAACATCAGCTTTGGCAACCGTGGCGCCATTTATCATAACATTGCCATTTTGTTTGGTTACCTGCAGATCAGCTCCCTGAGCAGTTGTTAAAGTTTGGCCGTCTTTTAGATCAGCAGCCATCATCGTTCCCTCAACTACATGGTAAGCCAAAATATTGCGCAACTTATCCTTGTTCTCAGCCATCATCAAATTATCAAGCGTTCCTTGAGGAAGTGCATTAAATGCTTCATTTGTGGGAGCAAAAACGGTGAAGGGACCTTCGCTACTCAACATTTGGACGCTGCCGGTACTTTTTACCGCTTTTACCAACGTTGACAGATTTTTATTCCCGGAAGCAACGGAGACAATCGTCTCATCTCCAGCCATGGAATCGTTCTGCATGTTGTCATTTTCCATGTTATCGCCAGACTCGTATGATTCCGTTTGTTCCATGTTATCTGATTCAACTTCTGTATCAGATTCGTCGGTACAAGCAGTAAAGGTCATTACTGCCAAAGCAACAACAAAAATTGATTTTAAATATCTCATAGGTAAATAATTTATTAATGATGATTAATGTAGCTTACATAAACAAAAACCTGTTCCATTTGTTCCATCCAATTTAATTAGTTTGTAAATAGATATTTTTATAAGATTTTTAGCGTTTAAAGTAAACAAATAGGGTTTTATGAAAATTAGCATATTAGGCTGCGGATGGTTGGGCTTACCTCTCGCAGATCATCTCATCAAAAAAGGAAATTCTGTAAAGGGTTCTACGACCTCAGAAAGCAAAATGAACAACCTTCGTCAAAAGGGGATCACTCCCTTCCTTTTGGAGCTTGAGCCGTTTATTAAAAACCCGGGCAATGTACAATCATTTTGGAACTCTGATGTGCTGGTACTTAATATTCCGCCGGGCCGCGGACGGGATAACATCGTTGATTATCACAAAAAACAAATTACATCCGTGGCCAAAGCTGTTGCTGAATCTACCATCAGTCAGGTTGTTTTTGTCAGCTCCACTTCTGTATATCCTAAATTACCCGGACTGGTAGTTGAAGATGATGCCATTCTCGGAAACGCAGCCCGTGACTCGGGCAACGCCCTTCTGGAGGCAGAAAACTTGCTTCTTAATCACCCCAAATTTAGCACCTCAGTTTTACGATTTGGTGGATTATACGGCGGAGAACGCCATCCGGTGAAATATCTGGCGGGACGAAAAGACGTGGGCAAAGCCGGCGCAGCCGTAAATCTTATTCACCGGGATGATTGTATGGCCATCATTGCTCGTATCATCACTCAAAACATAACCGGCGAAATTTTCAATGCGGTAGGGGATGCACATCCCGGCCGAAAGGAATATTATTCGCGCGTGGCCCAATTATTAGAATTAGATTCTCCGGAATTCAAGGCAGAAACGAAACGCAAAAATTATAAAATTGTGATGAACGATAAGCTCAAGAATCAACTATCCTATCAATTCATCCACCCGGATTTAAGGTGGCCGCTAAACTAAAGGAGGACGTTAACGGTTTTGATCAGCATTTTTTTGAGCCTCTTTGGCAACGCTTTCAATCATGCTTGAAAAGATGAACCCGTGAAATGGATACAGCCCGTACCAATAAAGCAACCCAAATAGTCCGCGTGGAGCAAAGTAGGCCGTTTGCACCAGCTTTGTTCCGCCTTCACTTTTGGGAATCGACTGAAACTCAAGCCAAGCACGACCCGGTACTTTCATTTCGGCCCGCAACCGCATAAGCCGATTTTTTCGAATGGCTTCCACCCGCCAAAAATCAAGGGCATCACCCACGCGTAGCTCCCCGGGATCGCGCCGACCGCGCCGAAACCCCACGCCCCCCACCATGCGATCCATGATGCCGCGCAGTTTCCAGGCCCACTCGAAACTTAACCAGCCTTTTTCGCCGCCCAGACTGATGTATGCCTTATAGGCATGCTCAGGTTTCACATCAACAAACGTATGGCGGCGCTCAATGTTGAGGCCTTCTTTAGCTTCCAATTCTACCGGCTGTTCATCGCCCTTGCTGCTGAGCATGGCATCATTCCAGGTGGTTTCAACCTCGCGGTGATCGGTAATTTTATCCAAAGCGCGCCGCACCGCTTCTTCATACGTAAAGAGATCAATGTCGGGAAAAAACTCCCGGGCACTGTCATCGTGTACTACTACATCGTTTTTTAATCCCTCAATAAGCGGCCGCGCCAGCGATGATGGAACCGGCGTCACCCAGTGCACCCAATACGATGATAACCATGGGGTCAGCACCGGCACCGGTATCAGAAGTCGTTTCAAATTATTAATCCGCGCATAAATTTGCATCATTTCGGCGTAGGTGATTACGCTTTTGCCGCCAATTTGAATGATTTTATCTTGGGTATCCGGTTTTTCCAGCGCTTTTACTAAGTACTGCAGCACGTTGCGGATGGCAATAGGTTGCACTTTGCTGTACACCCATTGCGGACAAATCATAACCGGCACGCGGTCGGCAAGGTAACGCATCATCTCGAATGATTTACTGCCGGAGCCCACCACGATGGCGGCTCGAAATTCAGTAACCGGTATCCCCGATTCCCGCAAACATTCACCCGTTTTTTGCCGGGAACGCAGGTGTTTTGATAAATCATCATCCGGGTTGCCGAGCCCGCCCAAGTAAATAATGCGTTCCAAATTATGCTCGTGCGCTGATTCTCCAAAATTCCGCGCGGCGCGCATGTCGCGCTCATGAAAGCCTTCATTTTTGGTGCCGCTCATGCTGTGAATCAGATAGTAGGCAAAGTCAACATCAGTCATTACCTTGGGCAGCGTTTCGGGTTTAAGAACATCGCCCTCAAGCACTTCCACTTCGTCAAGCCACCCGCGGCCCTGCAGTCGATCTGCATCACGGCTAAGAACACGCACACGATAATTACGCTCGAGTAACCATGGAACCAATCGCCCGCCCACGTATCCGGTAACACCGGTTACAAGGCATAATTTTGATTTATCTGTATTTGGCATAAAAAATATTTATATAACTAAATTCGCCTTCAAAACATCACCTTGCAGGTTTTGGTTCACCCAGCAACTACCCGGATGTGAAATGATAAGAAGTTCATTTTCTCGCTCATCTAACCACTTTAACATCAAATTAATAATTGATTTTTTTATTTATGAGTGATCGAAATTTTCCTTTCCCAAAAAGCCAAGCACCTGAATTGTCGTTTTATCTTACCAACGGCGATGAATGGTCGCTAAAAAACCAGCATCCCGAATCATTTACAATGATTGTATTTTACCGCGGGCTGCACTGCCCCGTCTGCAAGGGATACACCAATACGCTTGATGGCATGCTTGATGAGTTTAGCGAGCGTGGCGTACATGCAGTAACGGTAAGCATGGATGATGAAAAACGGGCCAAGCAAACGGTTGATGACTGGAACATTAAAAATCTGCCGGTTGGATACGGCTTAAACGAAGATGCCGCCCGTGCATGGGGCCTGTATTTGTCGGAGGGTATTAGCGAAAAAGAACCGGAACTGTTCTCAGAGCCGGGATTATTCTTGGTAAAACCGGATGGAGAGCTTTATTACAGCGCTGTAAATTCTATGCCTTTTGGCCGCCCCGATTTTGAGGAAATACTGCAAGGCATTGATTTTGTGAAAAAGCAGAACTACCCCGCCCGCGGTGAGCTGAAATAGTAAAACACTAAAAAGCAGGACTCTGATATTTGTTATCCTTGATAAAATGAAAATGAACAATCCTGAGGCAGAGCCGTCGGGGTATCACCGAGAAACGAGAGATTGTAATACTAAAGTCCCGTACTTCTCAAAAAGTGCGGGCTTTTTTTATACCTTCTTATTGTTTAAAATTGGTCAGCTCTGCGACTCAAAATTATCAATTAATTATGTTTAAATTATTTATATCTCTTGGCAGTATTAATGCGGCTATCGCCGTAGCGCTTGGGGCCTTTGGGGCCCACGCGTTAAAAAATTCACTTTCGAAGGATATGCTTGCGGTGTTTGAAACCGGCGTACAGTATCATTTTTATCACGCCCTGGGGCTGCTGGTAGTAGGCTTAATTGCAACCCACCTCCCGGAATCATCACTGCTGCAGTGGTCGGGCTGGCTGATGGTGGCGGGCATCGTCTTTTTTTCGGGTAGTTTATATATCCTGGCTGGCAGCGGTATTTCGTGGCTGGGTGCCATCACCCCCATTGGCGGAACGGCTTTTATTGTTGCGTGGTTGTTGCTGGCAATAGCCGTCATAAAATGATCGTTTAAATCATGGTACTGAATGGATTCTGAATAAAGTTCAGAATGACACAATAATTTTCAATCTGAATGACCCAAATTTTTATGAAAGCAACCTGGAACGGAGCAACGCTGGCCGAGAGTGATGAAACCATTGTGGTTGAAGGAAATCATTATTTTCCGCGGGCGGCTATTGATGAATCACTCTTCACAAAAACAGATCATACTACAGTATGCCCCTGGAAAGGCACGGCTCACTATTATACGGTTGCAGTAGATGCTTTAACCAACGAAAATGCCGCCTGGTATTATCCGGATCCCAAAGAAGCCGCCGAACATATTACCGGCTATGTGGCGTTCTGGAACGGTGTGGATGTAGCCGAATAGCGGATCACCACAAACAGCCCATCACCCCAAAAAATGCCGCTAATTAAGAGTGGGAGAATTGTATTTAATTTAGTATGATTAGCAAAATAAAGCCCGAATCAAAAGCTAATCAGATTACCATCAATTTCTTTTTTCCGATTTAGCCCAAAAAGACGGCTACCCCAAGATATTGGCGCGTAATTGTATTGCAACTTTATCTAAAATAGCTGTTATTAAACAGGCAGCATGTAGCGCAAAAATTTTTAATTTTAGTAAATATTGAACGAATGACCATTGACGAGTATAAAGAATATTGCCTTTCATTTATAGCCGCTACCCAAGACTATGATATCGAAGAGGAGCTTCTTGCATACCGGGTGATGGGTAAACCCTTTGCGTTGACCAATCCCGACAAGTTTGAGCATATTTCTCTTAAATGCGACCCGGTTAAAGCGGCGACGCTCCGAAATTTGTATGATGAAGTTCAGCCGGGTAATCACGTAAGCAAGCGGCACTGGAATACGGTTGATCCCAACGGCAACTTGGATGATGAAATTATTCAGGAATGGATTAGAGATTCGTACAACCTCGTTATAGAAGCCCTACCGCGCAAAAAACAGCGGAAGATCGAAGCGATGGCAGAGGAAGAATAAGGGGTTATTTGCTGAAGGTGAACAGATTTTTTATTCGCCGGGCGCTCTTTTTCTCAAACCGCCAAACGAATTCAAATTGTCCCAGCAAAAATCCGTAGGTCAGGAATAGAATCTGATAGGATGGGACGACCGTTACAATCCAGACAATAATTTTTTCCCACAGCGGCGTTTGGGCATCAAACCCAAATAGGGTAAAGAAGAATTTACGTACGTACAGCGCGGTAAGCCCGGTGATAGAAAAAATGAACAGGATAAGCAGTACCTGTCCCAGCGTTTCCACTCCCCACCGTTCTTTTAACTTATCAACATATTTACCCATGGCCGGCCTCGCTGGTTTTACTTATTTCGTTGAGGCTTTTATCAACCGCTTCAATAGTGGCATTAAGCTGACTGCGGCTCAATGCGTTGGACAAGAACCACGACTCAAACGGTGAGGGAGGCAAGTAAATGCCCCGTTGCAGCATGGCGTGGAAAAATGCTTTAAAAAACTCTTTATCGGTGGTATTGGCCGATTCAAAATCATGCACCGGCTGATCGGTAAAAAATACGCTGAGCATGGAGCCCACCTGGCTAATTTGTACCGGAATATTGTGATCAGCAAACACGCCGGTGAGCCCGTTTAGCAGATAGGATGATTTTTCTTCGAGTTCATCATAATGGCGTGGATTCTGCTGCAGCTCCGAAAGTAACGCAAAGCCTGCCGCCATGGCCAGCGGATTACCCGAAAGCGTGCCCGCCTGATAGACGGCCCCCACCGGCGAAACTACATCCATGATTTTTTGTTTACCGCCAAATGCGCCCACCGGCAGCCCGCCACCGATAATTTTTCCATAGGTAACCAAATCAGCCGTAACGCCGTATCGCTGCTGCGCACCGCCCTGGGCCACGCGGAAGCCGGTCATCACTTCATCAAAAATGAGTACCACATCATGGGAATCACAAAGTTCACGCAGGCCGTCTAAAAATCCTTTTTGGGGCGGAATGCATCCCATATTTCCGGCTACCGGTTCAACAATAATGGCGGCAATTTCATCGGTGTATTCAATAAGTAATTCTTTAACGCTGCTTAAATCGTTGTAATGCGCTACCAGCGTGTCTTTAGCTGTTCCTGCCGTTACGCCGGGGCTGTTAGGTTCGCCCAGCGTTAGCGCGCCGCTACCGGCTTGAATGAGAAATGAATCGCCATGGCCATGGTAATTCCCCTTGAACTTGATGATTTTATCCTTGCCGGTATACCCGCGGGCCACGCGGATCGCACTCATACAGGCTTCCGTGCCGGAGTTGACCATGCGAATTTTATCAACACCGGGAACCATTTTTTGTACCAACTCGGCCATTTGGATTTCCTTTTCGGTGGGCGCTCCAAACGAGGTAGAGTGCTCAGCCGCTTGCTGCACGGCCTTAACCACCGGCTCGAAAGCATGGCCCAAAATCATCGGTCCCCATGAGCCTACGTAGTCGATGTATTCTTTACCGTCGGCATCGGTTAAAACGGAGCCCTTGGCTTTTTCAATAAATACCGGCGTGCCGCCCACGGATTTGAACGCCCGGGCGGGTGAATTCACCCCACCGGGAATAAATTGCTGCGCGCGATCGAATAATTGCTTGCTGGTTTCTAACATAGACTTAAAAAATGGAACACGGAATACACAGATCGAGCGGATTCCCACAGATATTTAACTGCGGTTATTCGCTCCATCAGTTTTATCTGTGTTCTGTTAGTGTTTGTTTAATAATTTCGCAGCCGCCTTTGCAAAATAGGTGGCAATCAAATCGGCGCCGGCGCGCTTAAAGCCAACAAGCGCTTCCATCATGGCCTCCTCTTCATTGAGCCATCCCTTGGCGGCCGCGGCTTTTAACATAGCATATTCGCCGGATACATTATACACGGAAACCGGGACGCTCACATTTTCTTTAACGGCTCGGATCACATCCATGTACGGCAGGCCGGGCTTTACCATCACCACGTCGGCGCCTTCCCGTTCATCAAGCCGGGCTTCTTTGATGGCTTCTCGCACGTTTGATGGATCCATTTGATACGTTTTTTTATCCCCGAAGCCGGGTGATGAATCCAGCGCGTCGCGAAACGGTCCATAATAACTTGAGGCATATTTAGCGCTATACGCCATCAATCCTGTGTTTTTAAAATCCTGCTCATCTAATGCTTCACGCATCACGCCGATGCGTCCGTCCATCATGTCGGATGGCGCGATGATATCCGCGCCGGCCCCGGCATGGCTGACCGCCATTTTTGCGAGCACTTCCACCGATTCGTCGTTCAATATCTCATTATCTCTTACAATGCCGTCGTGCCCGTAACTGGAATATGGATCCAGCGCTACATCGGTCATCACCAGCATATCGGAAAACGTTTTTTTGATAGCACGCACCGATTTCTGCATCAGCCCCTCCGGATTGATGGCTTCTGTTCCCTCATTGTCTTTTTTGTCATCCGGCACTTTCACGAATACCAATACCGAGCGGATGCCTGCATCTTTGAGCTCTTGCACTTCATCCATCAACAGATCGATAGTATACCGGTAGTAATCGGGCATGGAGGCAATTTCTTCCTTCCCATTTTCGCCCTCCATCACAAACAGCGGAGCAATAAAGTCGGCCGGTTTCAAATGATGCTCAGCCACCATTTTGCGCAGGGCATCGTTGGCCCGCAGGCGGCGTCCGCGTATATGTGGGTATTGTCCTTGTGACATAGTTTCTAAACTTATTTTAATGGAACACGGATGACTCGGATTTTGCAGATTTACGCAGAATAATTTTAAAATCAGTGTAAATTCGTTTGATCTGCCTCATCCGCGTTCTATTTCTTTTCCGCATGCAATCCAGTCGATCGGATTTTTAAGTCGTTCAATCAAATATGCCTCGCGGCTGTCGGCTTCTATTTGAAAATCATAATCCCAGCGCACCTGTGGCGGCAGGCTCATTAACACTGACTCGGTGCGCCCGCCGGTTTTGAGCCCAAATAGCGTACCACGGTCGTGGATTAAGTTAAATTCCACATATCGGCCGCGACGAATTTCTTGAAAATAACGCTGTTCCTCGGTGTACGGTTCATCCTTCCGTTGCTCTACAATGGGAATGTACGAATCTAAAAATGCGGCTCCGGCATCGGTCGTAAAATCATACCAGTCTTCTGCCGATCGGTTTTCATTTGATCGCAAATAATCAAAGAACAATCCGCCAATACCTCGCGCTTCGTTGCGGTGCTCGTTGTAAAAATACTCATCACACTCCTTTTTGAAGCGAGGATATAAATCATTTCCATGAATATCGCACGCGTTTTTAAACGTTTGATGAAAATGTACCGCGTCTTCATCCCACAAGTAATACGGGGTGAGATCGGCCCCGCCGCCAAACCAGCGATCTCGAATTTCACTCATCTCTGCATCATCATATAATTCAAAATATCGAAAATTGGCATGCACGGTGGGAATCATCGGGTTCCATGGGTGAATCACTAGCGAGATGCCGCCGGCCCAAAACCAGCCCTGTTCCACTTCAAATCGCTTTTTAATGGGTTCAGGGAGTTTGCCGTAGACCGTTGATGTGCTTACGCCA
>Ga0306867_1000682_pt1 | contig 18271 bp, 18 predicted proteins | sample AntRauTorckE6831_FD_190432 | JGI IMG/M metagenome (GOLD analysis project Ga0306867, IMG submission 190432) | Saline lake microbial communities from Rauer Islands, Antarctica - Metagenome Torckler E6 #831 (v2) (version 2) | ecosystem: Environmental > Aquatic > Non-marine Saline and Alkaline >...
ACAAATTTTCGGCATTCATCAGGCCCAGAAACAAGCTTCGCTACCTGAGAAATCTATACCTTGTTGGGGGCAGCACGCATCCCGGTGGCGGTATTCCACTGGTTGTTCAGTCTGCGTTCAACGCCATAGACCTTCTTAAACGTCAGAAACCCGAGAGTTAGACCGAATAGAATTGAAATCTGAATCACAAATCTCCGTTGTCATTCAAAGCGCCACCTCCTATCTTTAAGGATATGGCAACACGAAAATTTTCTCAATCAGAGCGCAAAATTCTCAGGGAATTAATTTTCCCCGAACCCTTTTCTCATATTATTTCTGAAACAGGGTACACCTTCGGTATGATCCGCGACGACTTAATCAATTTAATCAATCATGGGTACATAGCCGTCTACTCGCAGGAAGACCTGAGACCGTTATCTCCGTTTTACGATTCAGATCATATCGATCAATACAGTTTTCAGGCTACAAAATCAGGACTTAAAACCATGCAAAATTATGCAATATGAAGCCACACTAGGAGACACCGTATTTGATGTCGCCCTCAACCTTGATGAAACTTCTGCTGTAGTTAATAAAAAGGATATTGAGTTTGAAATTGTTGAGCAGAGTGATTCACAAATCCTTTTCAGAGTGGGTACAAAGCTTCACAAAATCAGGAATATTAGGGTTGATGGCGGTGAAATTGAATGCACTGTTGATGGAAAATGGATTTCAGCGACCCTGAAAAATGAACAGCAACTGCTGCTCGAAAAACTCGGTTTTAAAACGGCCGTTGAAAAATCAGTTGGGTCCCTGCAGGCACCCATGCCCGGTAAAATTCTGGAGCTCCTCGCGTCGGAAGGCGATAAAGTGGAGCTGGGTGATCCCGTTGCCATTCTGGAAGCCATGAAAATGGAAAACGAGCTGAAAGCTCCCTGCGCCGGAACAATCCAGTCTATATCTGTTACAACAGGTGCAAGCGTAGAAAAAAATCAAATTTTATTAGAAATAGAACCCCGTGGATAAATTCATTATTAATGGCCCTACTCCGCTGAGGGGTAGTATTGCTATCAGCGGTTCCAAAAATGCAGCACTACCCCTGATGGCTGCCGCAATTTTAGGTGACTCTCCTACAACAATTCGTCTCGTTCCAAAACTGAAGGATATATACACGTTCAACAACGTAATACGCGTGACAGGTACTTCCGTACAGTTCGATGAAGAGAATAACACGCTCACCATTGATTCTGAAAATCTTGGGTTTGCCGAAGCTCCGTACGAACTTGTTCGAAAGATGAGAGCTTCTTTTTATATGCTCGGCGCTCTGATGGGAAAAACAGGTGAGGCTAAAGTGTCACTCCCGGGCGGATGCGCTTGGGGTCCCCGACCCGTAGATCTCCACTTGAAGGGACTTGAGGCTATGGGAGCCAATATTCGTCTTGAAAATGGATATGTCATCGGCTCGTTTCCGGGCGAAACTGTTCCGGGTGGTGAATATGAGCTCAGTCCAAGCAGCGTGGGTGCCACAGTAAACCTTATTTTAGCGGCTGTACGCCGGGCTGAATCTTTCACCATAAAAAATGCTGCCAAAGAGCCGGACGTGGTGCTGCTCTGCGATACGCTTTCCAAAATGGGCGCCAATATACAGGGAGCGGGCACCGATACAATAACTATACAGCGTGTTCAGACCCTCAATGGCATTGATACATCGAATGATCCTGACCGTATAGAAACAGGTACCTATATGATCGCGGCAGCAATGCACCCTGAATCTTCGCTTACACTCACAGGATGTAAACCAAAAGATTTAGGCACATTTCCGGATCAACTGGAAAAGACCGGAGCCGGTGTTACCATCGAAAACGATACAATCCATATCAAAGCTCCGAAAACCATCACGCCTGTCAGCGTTGAAACTCAAATTTACCCTGGTTTTCCTACCGACCTCCAGGCACAGTGGGCCACACTTATGACGCAAGCTGACGGTAACAGTAAGATTACAGACAACATCTACTTCGATCGATTCAGCTACGTGCCCGAATTAAAGAGGCTGGGGGCTGACCTGTCAGTCAGGGAAAATAGTGTCACTGTAAACGGCCCCACAAATCTATCCGGAACCTCTGTGATGAGCACAGATCTACGTGCGAGCGTAAGTTTGGTGATGGCGGGCATGATTGCTGAAGGCACTACAGAAGTGCTTCGTGTCTATCACCTCGACCGCGGGTACGAGGATCTTGAAGATAAACTCAACCGTGCAGAATCATCAATTGTGAGAGAGGATGGGGATTAAAAGTCGCTTCTACACAGTTCCCCTCTGTGTCTGCTGTAAAAAGATTGAATCAATAAAGATCAACGTTTAATGTTTGTTACTTTTAAGTTATATTATCTGTAATTGATTGATTTTAAAGTTTAACTGCATTTAACTCAATAAGTCTTTGTTACTCAACACGATACAAATTCTTTTCCACTACTTGACTCACCCATTTGACGCGGTCTGCCGCGCGGTGGGACTACCCATATATGAGCGGGATAACCTCTCGAAATCGTCAGTTTTCTTTTTTAATAGAAATTATAACAACGTTACGGCTTCCCTTTTTCCCGGAGACGGAGCAGGCGCATATCTGAAAAAAAATCACGATTCCATGCGAAACCTGTACACTCCTGCACATCTTTTATTTCATTGTTTGAAGCTGTTGGCTAAACCTTTTTTAGTAAATGAAAAACCAAATTATCATTCACTCCTCGGGCAAACAGACCCGGGTTGCGCTTTTAGAAAACAATGAGCTAGCACAAATATTTATTGAGTCTGAGGACAACCAGCGCACCGTTGGGGATATCTACCACGCCCGCGTTCATAAGGTAATGAGCGGTATCCGTGCTGCCTTTATTGATGTTGGAATGGAAAAGGACGCATTTCTTCACTTTTCCGATGCCGGTGATCATCTTGGTAACTATATCAAAATGATGAATGGTGAAAAAAGCATACCGAAGCACGCCAACAAAGATCTCCAGAATTTCGACAAGCTCTCGAATTACGACAAGCAAATGCTTGCCGGAAAGATGCTTCGGAGCGGTCAGAACCTGCTTGTCCAGATTGTAAAAGAACCAATCGGATCTAAAGGCCCGCGAGTATCTACCGACATCACTATAGCGGGGCGCTTTCTCGTATTGATCCCCATGGGAGAGTACATTGCGCTGTCTAAAAAAATCAACAACAATAAGGAGCGCCGTCGGCTTAAAGGCATTGTAGGATCCATGCTTCCCGAAGGTTTTGGTGTGATCGTACGAACCGTTGCGCAGGGACAGACGAAAGATGTTATTGAAGAAGATATGCGAACTGTTCTCACCAAGTGGGACAAAATGCTCAATAAACTGGAGGAGTCATCTCCCCCTACCCGACTATATAAAGACCTTGATATAACCGAGAGTCTGATCAGAGACCTGTTTGCGAAACATTACGATCGTGTACTGATAGACGATCCTCAGCTCTATAAAGAGATCAAAAGCTTTGTCTCTACGATAGCTCCCAAGATGCTGCCGAATGTAGAGCAGTATAAAGGTAAAGATCACATATTTGACAGCGTCGGCATTGGCAATGACGTGAATTCAATCTTCAGCCCGCGTGTTCGAATGCCATCCGGCGGTTACCTTATTTTTGAACAGACTGAAGCGATGTACGTCGTGGATGTGAACTCCGGCCCGTATGCGGCTAAGCAAAATCAGGAAGACAACTCTCTAAAAACCAACCTTGAAGCCGCCCGTGAAGTAGCCAAACAGCTCCGCTTAAGAGATATAGGCGGTATTATTGTCGTTGACTTTATTGACCTCAGAAATGATAAAAACCGCAAGAAGATCTATGATGAACTGAAGAAAGAGTTCAAAAAAGATCAGGCTAAAACGAATATTATCGGGATGAGTGATTTTGGCCTTGTTCAAATTACAAGACAGCGAATCCGGCCAAGCGTCGTTAACTCCGTCTCAAAAATATGCCCGATGTGTGGCGGTACCGGATCAGTTGTCAGCCAGGATACCATTGTTATTGATATTGAGAGCTGGATCAGCAAACTAAAATACAGTACCAAATACCGGGCTGTTGACATCTACATCAACCCATTTTTAAAGTCATTTCTCACGAAAGGATTATTTAGCCAACGCGTAAAATGGATGCTCAAATATAAAATGCGCATCACGCTTGTTGCTGACGATAACATCTCTTTGAATGAATTCAAAGCTACACTTGCCGGTTCTGAACTGAATATAACAGATGCTGTCCTCCGCGATGAGCCACTGGATAAGATTCTGGAAGCACATGAGGTGAAGCTCGACGACATTACTGCAGAGCAAAAGAGAAAAGAAAGCCTCGATTACTATTCTAAGAACGATGATAACGGGGACAAACCATCACGTTCAAAACGGCCACGGCCCAGCAGACAGGATTAGACAGAAACAATTTATCATTTTTACAGCATAGGTTAAGATGTATGACGAACTTCGATAATTTGCACGCAACAACCGTTTTAGGCGTTATGCACAACGGCTCTGTTGCAATTGGCGGCGACGGACAGGCAACCCTGGATAAAACCGTCATGAAATCGACAGTGAAGAAGGTACGCAAGCTTCAGGACGGTACCATCTTGGCCGGGTTTGCAGGCTCAACAGCAGATGCATTTACGCTGTTTGAACGCTTTGATGAGAAACTGAAAAGCTACAGCGGACAACTCCAGAGGGCAGCCGTTGAACTTGCCAAGGAATGGCGGAAAGATAAGTATCTGCAAAAGCTTGAAGCGCTGCTTCTTGTCATGGATAAGGATACATGCCTCATTATTTCCGGGCAGGGAGATGTTATTGAACCTGACGATCAAATATTGGCTATTGGCTCCGGTGGATCTTTTGCGCTCGCTGCAGCCCGTGCATTAAAAGCTGAGGCTCCAAACCTTAGTGCCCACGAAATTGTTGAGAAGTCGCTAAATATAGCTGCCGACATTTGCATCTATACAAATCACAATTTAACCATTTTAGAACTCGAGTAGTATTCATGGATTTAATTGAACAACAAGGATTGACACCCCGCCAAATCGTTGCCGAACTCGATAAATACATTATCGGGCAAAAAGACGCTAAACGCTCGGTTTCTATCGCACTTAGAAATCGCTGGAGACGACTAAATGCAGACCCCGAAATACGCGATGAAATTATTCCCAATAACATCCTTATGATCGGCCCTACAGGTGTTGGTAAAACAGAAATAGCCCGCCGTCTGGCAAAACTATCGGGCGCTCCGTTTATAAAGGTTGAGGCCTCAAAATTCACGGAAGTCGGGTATGTGGGACGAGATGTAGAATCGATGGTTCGTGACATCACCGATATTGCGGTGAATATGGTAAAGCTGGAAATGCAGGAACGTGTAAAAGAGAAAGCCAAGAAAATTGTTGAAGACAAAATTTTAGATATTCTCATTCCGCCGATAAAAAAGCGGAATTCAACGACGAATTCATCCGGCAATGAAGTTGGATTTAATTCCGAGAATGCGTCTGACGAAGAACTGAATGAACGGACTCGCGAACGATTTCGTGAAAAACTGAAAAACGGCGAGTTGGAAGACCGTACGATAGAAATTGAGGTTGCTTCCAAGAAGCAAAACATGATGCAGGTCTTTGGCCCTCAGGGAATGGAAGAGATGGGTTTTAACCTGCAGGATATGCTTGGAAATATGGCCAAGGGCGGTAAAAAATCGAAACGATCCATGCCGATTAGTGAGGCACGGGAAGCGATGCTCGACCAGGAAGCTGAGAAACTGATCGATCACGATGCCGCTGTACAGGAAGCCCTTGAACGGGTGCAAAACCAGGGAATTATATTTATTGATGAGATTGATAAAGTGGCCGAAGGGTCATCCGGCAATGGTGGCAGCAAAGGCGGTCCTGATGTCAGCCGGCAAGGTGTGCAGCGCGACCTACTCCCCATTGTGGAGGGAAGTACCGTATCAACCAAACATGGCATTGTAAAAACAGACCACATTCTCTTCATCGGATCCGGAGCATTTCACGTTTCAAAACCGTCTGATATGATTCCCGAGCTCCAGGGACGTTTCCCTATTCGTGTTGAACTCGATTCCCTTACTGAAGAAGACTTTTACAACATTCTTACACAGCCCAAAAATGCTCTTACAAAACAGTATCAGGCGATGCTGGATACAGAGGGTGTTACCGTCAACTTTAATGATGAAGCGATACAGGAAATTGCCCGTATTGCCGCTCAGGTCAATAGCCAGGTTGAAAATATTGGGGCACGACGTCTCCATACTATACTCTCCTCGCTGCTTGAAGAACTGCTTTTTGCCGTCCCCGACGACATAGGAAGTGGCACGATCGATATTGACAAAAGCTATGTAACAAAACAGCTGGCCGATCTTGTAAAAGACAAAGATTTAAGCCACTTTATTTTGTAAATATAAATAACACGGAAACGTTTTCTGCTAATTTCAGTTATAATATAATGATTGTGCATTTGCCGTCGTTACAATTCTGAATCTGAACATAATTAACATGTCCTTGAAAAAGTTTATTGCTCCTCAACTCGTCATTTTACTTTTGTTATCCGCTGTTTGGCTCGCAGGAGCTGATTCCATTCTTGTAAACAATGACAACGATCGTAAGAATCTGCACAAGTATATGCAGGTCCAGCGACGTGTTATGGACAATTACTTTGGCGACACAAATCTCAATGAGCTTTACAAGCGAAGTGTCACCGGCCTTGTATATGCAATGGATGATTCAACCCTCGCGCTCGACAACACTCCTATTGATACTACATTCAGCGGTGTCAGCGTCACAAACCTGAGAGATTCCTATAACCTGTTTGAGAATGCCTATTTGTATATCGCAAACAACTACCCTGATAAGAACATGGATGCTCTTACTGAAAGTGCCATCCGTGAAATGCTAATCACTCTTGACCCTCACTCAGTATATATCGAACCGGATAACAGTGAAAGAATTCAGGAAAGCTTTGATGGTAAATTTCAGGGTATTGGAATTCAGTTTAACATCATTCAGGATACTATAACCGTTATCACGCCTATTTCCGGCGGGCCCAGCGATCAGCTTGGAATTATGTCTGGCGATCGTATCATCAGTATCAACGACAGCAGCGCTATCGGGTATGATAACCAAGACGTTGTAAACCGGCTCCGGGGCGAAAAAGGAACCGAGGTAACAATTCAGATTAAGCGACCGCGGCGAAGCAATCCGCTAACGTTTAACATTATTCGTGATGATATACCAATCACTACGCTTGATACACAATATATGCTGGATGATAAAACCGGGTATATCAAAATCAATCGGTTTGCGGCAACCACCCACGATGAATTTTTGACCGCTGCAAACGAACTAAACCAGAAAGGAATGGAGCGTCTTGTGCTTGACCTCCGGAATAATCCGGGCGGCTACTTAAGCCAGGCTATTGCAATTTCTGAAGAGTTCTTCCCGGAAAACACGCTTCTTGTATCAACGGAAAGTAAGCATCAACGCTTTAATTCTGAGGTTTATTCACGGCGAGACGGTCTTCTCAAAGACCTACCCGTCATTACCCTGGTTAACGAAGGATCCGCATCTGCCAGCGAAATTGTAAGTGGTGCTATCCAGGATCACGACCGTGGACTTGTCGTGGGTCGCCGAACATTCGGTAAAGGCCTTGTTCAGCAGCAGTATGAACTGGTCGATGACAGCAATATCCGCGTGACAATCAGCCGGTACCTTACCCCTTCCGGACGACTCATTCAAAAGCCGTTTGAAGGACGGAATGAAGACTACGCTTATGAAATCTATCATAGGTCTGATGATGCGACTCTTGATACACAAGAGTTTGAGCAGAACGTTCCAGACTCACTTCGATTTACTACCACAGGCGGACGAGTCGTCTATGGCGGCGGAGGCATTATTCCCGACTTTGTAGTACAGGCAGATACCACTGTATCGGGTGAGCTCTTTAATTTCCTGATTTCTAATCGAATCGATTTCGATTATGTCAGACATTATCTTGATGAAAACGGTGAGCAATTCAGAGACCGATGGGAAGATGATTTTGAAGACTTCCGCCAGAATTTTGAATGGAGCAGTGACGAACAACAGGCACTTCTTAACAAAATGAAGGAAAACGGACTAGAGTTCGACAATTCACTTAGCTCACCTGAGTTTGAAGGTGACACTCTCCGAATTTCAGAAGAAACTTATAATAAAAATCTATGGGTTAACCTCGGACGTATGAAAGCTGAAATAGCCCGGCAGGTGTGGGGAAATGATAAGTTCTACTATATCACAAATGACCTCTTTAATGATACTCTTAATGAGGCGATGAAGCTATGGGATGAGGCTGAGAAAGTATCGGCTGATTACGCCAGCAGTACCAGACCCTGACTTAATTTATAGAAGTGAAATAAGAATTTTTTGTCTGTATTTATCTAAGCCGATCCTTCAGGGTCGGCTTTTTTATTGCCAAACTTTGCCGACATCATTATTGCAGCAGTTTCAGCCCTCAACCTGTAATCGCCCAGAGTGAGACGCGTGGCATTCTTATATTTGAGCATATCACATTCCCGGTCAGACAAACCGCCTTCGGGACCTATAATCATCATCACGTGCTGTATGCCGGCCTGATGAATATCCACATGGTTCTCTCCATGGGCATCGGCATGTATAAGAAGAATTTTGTCAAAATCTCTGTCGAGCAGGTCATCAAGTGAATCAAAAACACGAACGTCCGGAAGGTAGACACGGAGTGATTGTTTCATTGCACTTAATACAGCCGCTTCCACACGGTCTACGCGCACATTGAACGGTTCGGTATGATCCGCATGAAAAAGAGAAATGCGGGTCACGCCCAGCTCCGTTGCTTTTTCTGCGGCAAACTCAAGCCGGTCCCGCTTTCGGATCAATCCCATGCAGAGTTCAATCTCAGGTTTGGGTTCTTTGAACCGTTCACTTTCAAGAATTGATGCACGGAGCTCTCGTTTACCCATATGTTCAATCAGGCCATTGTACTGGTTTCCCCGTCCATCCGTAACAAGAATTTTTTCACCGATACTTTTCCTCAAAACTTTTGCCGCGTGTTTAGCCTCACTCTCTGTGAGAACTATCTCAGATGGGCTAATTTGGTTGGGAGGAGCGTAAAACTGATTCATATCTTGTCGCGGCCAACATATTCCCTGTTTGATAGATCCTGAGGGCTAAATGACGTCTCCCCGGTTTTCAACATCTCTTCAACATAGGGCCTGCAGAGTTCGCAATTCCTGCAACAGACCTCGTTTATCCTGAGCTCATCAACCGTTTGAAAGTTCTCTTTATCGGCAATTTTTTTTACCTCAGAAAACGTGATGTTGCTGCAAATGCACCGATTAACCATGTTGATTACACCGGATCTTTAAAGTGTTTTCCCAGCTTCAGACCCTGACCCTGGTAATTGCTTTTTATCGATTTTCCATACGTAAAGTCAGGCGTTTCCATATTGGGTTCAAACCGCATGCTGCAGAACGTCTGACCATCCTCAATCAAAAATGGTACATCATGTGAACGAACTTCCAGAACGGCGCGGGCACCCTTGTCTTCAACCTCTCCGCCAAATCCGCTGTCAAAAAACCCGGCATAATGCGTGCGCAGCTCGCCCGAACCTGTGTCGTAGGCGATCATTTCCGCCGCCAAATGTTTCGGTATTCTGCAGCGCTCGCGGGAAGCAAAAATGTAGAACGCCTCAGGCTCAAGAATCAGGTGATCTTCATTCCCGGAATAGATGGGTTCCCAGAAATCGGAAATCTCGTAGTGATTCACATGGTCCAGATCAATGAGATCACGGTGTTTTTTAGCTTTATACCCCAGAATGTTATTTGATTCAACCTGCAGATTCACACTCATAAAAAGCCCGTTGTTGACCTTAATTTTATCCATGTCCAGCGGCGTCCCGTCTGTATTAAAAAGCAGAGGATCAGCACCGTGAATTCGTAACAGTTCCTCATCAGACAGTACCTGCATTCCATGACGTAAACGAAGCTGATTTAACCTGTGACCCGTTTTAACTCTGATCGGAAAAGATTTGGGGACAACTTCAAGATATAGATTCCCCTTGTAGCCCGGCTCAATCTCCTCAAACCGGTGTGAGTAATCTGTAATCACCCGCGTAAAAATATCAAGGCGGCCGGTTGTGCTCTTCGGATTTGCTTTCGCGGTCAGGTTTTCGTTGGATATCAGCCGTGCGCTTATATCGGAAGATCCGGACGAGTACGGCTTATCTGTGGAAAAGTGGCTGTCAGGCAGGTTCAGTTGCTCAAGAAGCGGAATAATGTAGACGCAATTGGGTTCCAGCACTGCACCCTTTGTAATAGAGAATGAATACTGATGCAGCTTTTCAATCTTTTGATGCACTGTTTCATTTTCCGGCAAAAAACTGCTTCGAACGCGGTACGCCTTTTCACCAAGCCTAAGGTCGATGGAATTGGGCTGAAACTGATCCTCTTCAATCGGAAAATCGTCGGAGCCGGAAATAATACCGGCATCCACCAGTTCTTTCAGCTTTTGAACGGGTAATATGCCTTTGGTTCGCAGTACAATATCCTGCTTCATATTTTTTTTGTAGCGGTCTGGAGTCGCGTTTATAGTCTGACGGTCAAATGTCGAATATTTTTGCACCTGCTTGCGTCAGCAGCTGTTTGAACCTGTTGATTACGGCCAAACAAGAAACGCATCTGTTATTATTTATGAAATGAAGGTACTAATTTATATAGCCATAGTTAAGATGAAAACACCGCAAAAATCTGTAGCTAAGTAACATAATTAATTAACTGTTCTTCATGCTGAAACTTGCCAAACTTCTCTGTGAATTTTCAATCGCTTCTGTTCAGCTTGGTTAGAAATGCTGTTGTAGACTCCCGGATCTCTTGCTTCTGCTGATCCGACTTTTTGTTATCGAACATATTCACCATAAAATTGACCCTGCCGCTCGAATTAAACGTCTCTCTCTGTTTATCCACAAAATTCCAGTAGAGGTAGTTAAACGGACAAGCTTTTTCGCCGGTCTTTTTAGTCACGCTATACTCACAATGTTTGCAGTAGTCGCTCATCTTATTGATGTAGTTACCGCTCGACACGTAAGGCTTAGATGCCAAAACGCCGCCATCGGCAAAGGTACTCATCCCAAGTACATTGGGAAGCTCCACCCATTCATAAGCGTCAATGTAGGCGAGCCAGAACCAGCGGTTCAGCTCACGCGGATCTGTTTCCGTAAGGTTACTGAAATTACTCAGGATCATGAGACGCTGGATATGGTGTGAATAGCCTTCTTCTATGACAGGCCTGATGCTCTGTTCCATACATTTCATTTTTGTCTTTCCGCTCCAGTACTTCTCAGGGAGTTTTTTTGTAAACCCGAAATGATTGGCATCTCGTACCTCCGGCATCATCGCCTCATAATAAATCCGGATAAACTCACGCCAGCCCAGAATTTGCCGAATAAATCCTTCAACCGAGTTCAGGCGTGCTTCACCGTTGGAGTACGCTTTAAGCGCTCGCTCACACACTTCCTGCGGAGTTAACAGCCCGTTGTTCATGTAGAGCGACAGCTGTGAGTGAAACAGCTGGTGGTCATCCAGTTTCAGAGCGTCTTCGTACGGACCAAACTCATCAAGTCTCTCATCAATAAACGTCTCCAGCATTTGGAGTGCACCGGAGCGCGTTACGGCATACGGAAAGTGTTCGAGTTTACCGAAATGATCCGGAAAGTAATCGCCAACCATTTCTATAACTTCCGACGTGATGCCGTCCGGCTCAAACACCGGTACATCGGGTACGGAGTGATTTTTGGGAAGAGATTCCCGGTTTTGATCGTCATAATTCCACCCCCCACCTTCAGGCTCATCTCCATCCATCAGATAGCCGGTTTTCCTGCGCATCTCCCTATAAAAATATTCCATTCTGTATCCCGGCTCAATCTTCTCTTGCCACTCATCAGGATCGGCAAAAAACAGCGTATTAGAAATCTCCGTCACTTTGCACGCAAGTTGATCATCAAGTTTGCGCAGCCGTTCCCGAGTGTCCCATTCGGACGGCATCATATAGGTGAGATCTCCGCTGAAGTCCTGCAAAAGCTCAGCCAGGCCACCATTAAAATGTCCTTTTGTGGAGTGATACAGAACCGGAAATCCCATCTCGTGGCATTCCAAAGCAAAATGCCGCATGGAGCTCAGTACGAAGGTTACTTTCATTTTGTGATGAGGCAGCTCCTCCCCTTTTTTGCGGCTTTCAATAAAAATAAGCAGCGGTTTATCCTTCATCACTTCATCCGGCCAGGCCTCCAGATTGAGCTGATCGTGAAGTATAAAAACGGCACGATCGTAAGAGTTTGGACTTAGTTTACTTAATGTGTTGTCTATTGATGATAAATATTTTCGGGGCATGCCTTCGGATTTTTCTTCTTTAAACTGTCTGTTAAACCTCAGTCGTTCCTTAAACTTAAGGCTTTCACGTTTATGACATCAAAAGCACCACATTGAAAACTTTTAAAACTACTTTGGTAGTACTATTGACATTTGCACGTAATACTACTTTATTAGTACTAACACTTTAATAGTAAATAGTTCATCCTATGCGAATTACTTACTCTTACTTTTGCTGATACTGTCGACAGTCAATCTTCAGGCAAATAAACCCTTCCACTTCAACCACTAACCAATAATTCTTATGAGAAAATCTCTAACACCACTTGGCGAAACAGAGATGGAAGTCCTCCATCATGTCTGGAAAGTAGGTGAGGCCTCTGTTGCCGATATCCGTGAGCGCATATTAAAAGATAGAAAAGTAGCCTACACAACAATTATGACGGTTATGAAAAACCTTGCAGACAAGGGCTATCTCAAATACAGAAAAGAAGGTATCAGCTATATATACAGCGCTGCAATTGATCCATCAAATGTTCAGTATAACCTCGTGGATCGATTGGTAGATAAGGTATTTCACGGATCACCAAAAGATTTAGTCCAGGCGCTTGTTAAAAATGAAAAGCTATCAGATAAAGACCGTGATGAAATAAAAAAACTAATCCAGTCAATGGAGGATTAAGATGGAACTCATCATTCAACAGAGTATCAACTTTTTCCAGGGTATCATACAGTTTGCCTGGCTACCTGTTTTAATCTGGACCCTGTTTGCAGGTGGATTAATATTGCTGCTTAAAGCCGCTGCAAAAATCCATCCGCAGTATCATTACCATATACGTCTGGCGCTCATTTTGGGGCTACCGCTTGGGCTGACGTTCTCATGGCTGGCTGATAAAGCCGCGGCCTATTTTACAGAACCAACCGCTCTCACATTCATATCAATGGTTTCCCCCATTGAGGTAGGATTGGGCCCTAAATCGGCAGACACCTACTCATCAATGGACATCCTGTTTTTGGCATGCGGAGTGTTCCTGGTGGCCGGGCTGATCTGGTATTCTGGTTCACGGTTCATTCAGTGGGTTCGCCTTCAAACGCTTAGGCGCTCGCTGCGTCTTTCCCCTATTGACGAATATCCGCAGCTGACAATTGAGAACAGACGTCTTGCTAAAGAGACCGGCAAACCAATCGTCATTGGGGTATCGGGTCAGGATTATATACCGGTCACGTTTGGCGTGATGAAGCCCGTCATTCTCATTCCACAATCGCTTACAGGAGCTCCGGATAAAATGAATCTCGCAATTCGCCATGAGCTCACGCACATTCAGCAGCATGATTTTGGTACGCATCTGCTCGTCACTGCTATTCAATCCGCGTTCTGGTTTCATCCGCTGATCCACCTTCTTTCAAGCCAAATAGTAGAGTATCGGGAGATGCGCTGTGACAGTCTCATCATTGCCGACAGTTCAGTTTCCAGGAAGGAGTACGCTTCCCTCCTGTTCGAGCTGCTGCCAATGCCTAATCTCAATCAAAAAGTATCCGTAAATATGGCACAGAATACATCAAATTTAAAAGAACGTATCGACCGAATAACCCGCCAGTCCGGCAACCAGGTATACCCGTACCGATCGAGCCTTACCATGCTGGCAACCCTATTAATTGCGCTTACCATTGGCATGGCGTGTACCGACATGCAGACACAGGCCGTGTTCGATAACGAAGAGCTTGATCTGATGACGGATGTTGATAAGACCGGTGAACGGGGCTATCATCAGATTTTAATCTACATGGGTGAAGATGGTCAGTCTGAGCGCCACGAAGATGCTCTCGGCAAGCTGAGCAATCTTCGGCCGGAATATATTGAATCGATAAATATTCTTAAGGGTGAAGCCGCCACCGAAAAGTATGGTGACAGGGCAACATACGGTGTTATAGAAATTCGGACCAAGCAGGATCCCAAATCTTATAACACCACCCTGAAGGCACTTGGTATGGAACCCGAAATGCTACCACAACCGCCAGTTCCGGGTAGCAACAGTTCTGATGAAGAAGACTATTTTGTTGTCGTTGAAGAGATGCCGGAATTAATCGGCGGGCTCACATCAATTCAGCGAAATATCCAGTATCCCGAAATGGCCCGTCGTGCCGGAATTGAAGGTCGGGTTTACGTGCAGTTCATTGTAAATGAAAATGGTGATGTAGAGGAACCACGTGTTATTCGGGGAATCGGTGGCGGTGCCGATGAGGAGGCACTCAGAGCTGTAAGGGACGCTAAATTTAAGCCCGGCGTTCAGCGCGGTCGCCCGGTTCGTGTTCAGTATTCGCTGCCAGTAGTATTTAAGCTAAATAATTCAGCCCGTGACGCACAAGTAGAGGCCGAACAACCTGAACCTCAAAGTAAGTCAATGACATACAACGTATACTTTAAAGGAGATAATTTGACCGGCCAGATATTAGATGGCAGTACCGGCCAACCCCTTGCGGGCACAAACGTCATTCTTGAAGGCACAAATGTCGGGACTGTCACAAATAGCAACGGGGAATTCTCAATCTCGAAAGATGGAATAAACGCTTCCAGACTGATTATCAGCCGTGTAGGATACACACTTACTTCCATTGATCTTGAAGAACTATAGACTGGTAATTAAGCAAACTGTAACCTTTTTCGTTTATCCTTCAATCAAATAGGCGAGCCCGGTAAAGGCTCGCCTTTTTAATTGTTAAGAAGGCTTTGATCTCACTACTTCTAATGCCGAGCGCTGCCCGGTTATATTTAACTGACCTTCTCTTTGAATGATATTCTCCCTTTCAGGGTTTTTAAATATGGATAAATAACTGGCTAATCTGTCAGATAGAGACATTTTTTTGCTTTAACCGATTTAAATGAGTGTTGTGCAAATAATTTTTCGATTTTTGCAACACTTATGAAAACTCCTCGTATCACTACACTAATCCGGATTTAACAATCAACGAAGGACCATCTATGGCAGCGAATCTCAGAAAATCACGTACAAATAAAATGCTCGCGGGTGTCTGCGGAGGTATTGGAGAATATCTCGGTTGGGATTCGACTATTGTGCGTATCATTTTCCTCATTCTCATATTTTCATCGTTTGGTACGATGGTGTTATTCTACTTTATACTGGCATTGATCATGCCCGACTAACAGAGCAATCTCAGCTTTATTTATACTCCCTCACACAATGGTCTGACGCAGCATAAAACTCAAGAATAGATTTTCTGCGTCAGCATGCGTTTAGCGATTGGCAGAATTGTATTGTTGAACGAGAAATCAAGGTCTGTGTGAAAAGAGAAGGTCGCCGGGTTAGGCAATTCCTGCTCCTCTTTGATGAGATCCAGTTTGACGGAGTTAGGTGAAATCTCTGCAAATTCTTTTTTCAATGATTTCAAAAGCTTCGTTTTCAACGTCCGGTATCTATCCTCGGCGCTTTGGAAGATCGATACTTCAAACCTATAAAGATTCAGTTTCTTCTTGCGGTTGTCAGGCAGAAAGAAATACCCTTCCTCCATGTAGTTTGGAACAATTCCCACATGTTCTACGGTTAGTCCTTCCGAAACAAAATCGTGAATGGCCGCTCCTTCCTGAATCGTTTTTTCGATAAGCGGTATTGCCCACACAATCAATTCCTCTACCCGTTTGAGATCTGTTCCATCCACAAATACCACATCGTGCTCTATCGCCTGGTTAACCCAGTCGATCTTGCTGATGCGTTTCGGAAACCGATCTCTTAAATCAGTAATGTGTCCAATAACATCCTTTAGCGTGCGATGAAGGTCCACGAGAAAACTGAGATGCGGATAAACCTTATAATATTGAAACTGTCCGGATATCTTTTTCAGTTCCGCGAGAATCACATATTGACGTTTTTCGAGATCATCCTCTACTTTAGTAAAAAGGGTCAGAGATAAACGGCTTGTTTGTTTCATAGCAACTCCTGTGAGGGTCATGGGTAATAGCTTTATAACGCTAAATAAATCATACTATAATATCAACACGAAAATAACGTCTGTAAAAATATTATCGGATAAAGAGCCCGGTATATTAAATGCTACCATATCCCCTTTAAATCATTGCACTTTAGAGCGACTTCATGAACCCAACTTATCTCTAACAAGATTACACGGTTTAATCTATAACAGTTTGACTTAGGGTATCGAGGAGCGTCCCCGCGCGTTGAACCGATCGTCTGGGTTTCATTATTCCATCATTCTTTAACATTTATTACAAATCACGTTTCACAGCCAAACCGGGAAACGTTTCCAAGCAAACTTAATTTAAGATAAATTGAATTTGGAACTAATTAATTAATGCAATTTTGAACCATATTGGAAATAATTACTTTGATACAGTTTTATTATTTGAATTAATTAGATAACTTTTGACTTCATCAACCTTACAACAAATTTGTACACTATGCTTAATAAAAATTACACACCAAAGAGAACCGTTTGCAAAGTCACCTTCACACTTCCTGAAGATGTAGCATCTTCTGATGTAAAACTTGTTGGAGACTTTAATGACTGGGACACTGGCGCAGACGAGCTTGAGAAAAAGAAGGGGAAATGGGAAATCACGAAACGTTTGAAACCGGAAAATGAATACCGCTTCCGATATTTGATCGACGGCGAAGTCTGGGAAAACGATGACTCAGCCGACACCTATGTAGCCAACGACTTTGGAACAGAAGACTCTGTTTTGGAGATTGGTAAATAACGATAGTTAACCAAAAAAAATTAAAGCCCGGATGGTGCGCAAGCAGTGTTCGGGCTTTTTTTGTTTATCAGACTTATCACCCGCATTTCTTGTAAGTACTTTCCTTTTTTAGATTGAATCTTTGACCGAATCGCCTTATCTCGGTTGTAAGATAGTCATGAGTACTACCAAAAAAGAGAGGTACAAATATGGACAAAAAGCGAGATTTAGATAACTATATTGTGCAGCTTGTGGAAAACATGAGAGATTCAGCACAGAATCTGCCCGATCCGAATGAGGTATCGGAATTTGATGAAGAAAGTCTGCCGGAGGAGCTGAAAATGTTCGCCTATGCGGAGCGATTCCTCCATGGAAAAGCCAAGCGAATTTCAGTTATAACAGATATAGACTCCGCAACTTTTCCTTCACCCAACAAGCTTACGGACTCCCAAATATTTTTTTTGTGTGATGAAATGATCCGCCTGTTGAACGCCTATTGTTTTTACGCTGATTTCCCAAAGGGACTACCGGCAGAAATCAGGTACAAACTTCTCAGGTCAAAATGGGACGAGAAAGTAGTTTATACCGGCGAAGGGATGACATGCTTTGAGTTTTGCGATTATGAACCGAGCCGGTGTCCCTACCCGGTCGATTTCTGCCACTGTAAAGATTTAGACAATCTTGATTCAGACATGATGTGACATCAGGCAAAAACAGACAGATTCAGCGATACGCTTGCGGAGTGCTTTACAAGGCACTCTCAACTAATAAAATTCGGACTAATGGGGTAAATCAGTCTATCTATCAGGAAAAATAATTATCAGATTTGAGAAATGGACACATTAAAAAAAGTAGCGGCACTCATCATCGGTTTACTCTTTCTGTATGATTTTATAATGACACTATCCTCAAATGGTGACCAAGCCTTTCACGTAATTGGGTTTGAGGTATCAAAATTAACATACCTCGCATACCTTCTGGCCACCTCGATATCATTTCTTACGTATGAGTTAACAAAACAAATGGAACAGGCTAAATATAAAAATCAACAGATTTCCAACAACACCTGATGTTCTGAATGTTGTAAATAAATTCATTACCCAATTTTAGTATCTATATGCTGTTTGAAAAGTTTAAAATGCCTCAACAGACTAAATCAT
>Ga0306867_1000689_pt1 | contig 18146 bp, 16 predicted proteins | sample AntRauTorckE6831_FD_190432 | JGI IMG/M metagenome (GOLD analysis project Ga0306867, IMG submission 190432) | Saline lake microbial communities from Rauer Islands, Antarctica - Metagenome Torckler E6 #831 (v2) (version 2) | ecosystem: Environmental > Aquatic > Non-marine Saline and Alkaline >...
ACAATCCAGAAGTCGCTTCCTTCTCTAAAGTTGTATCGGAACCGGGCATTGGTGCCGATTTTTCGGTCAAGGTAATTGTACTGCGAAAGGAGTTGCAGGGAAACTTGTGTATTAAGCGCAATAAGAGAGCGTACTTTAAAAATGTTCAAAAATTCCCGCTGTTCCCGATCAGGAAAGTCAATCAGGTTAAAATCCACTCCTCCACTTAGCTCGAAAAAACGGGATTGATTCCACGTGGGTGAAATGCCAAACGAAATCTGGTTTCCATCATAAAAGGTATTGATTCCGGCGGAAACATCTGTCCGCAGCCGGTTGGCATTATTCATTCCATAATCGAATTGGACACCATAGAACGAATAACTTCCCGGCTCCACAAAGGTGTTACTACTGAAAATAAGGGGGTTCCGTAAATCTTCGTACCACCAGTTTGCAGTAAATCTCAAGTCTGAGCCATCTTTAAAACTGAAATCCCAATCTTGCTCTACCATCATAGATTCAACGCTGTTATCGCTATTTCGAAGAGTGACAAAATAACGGGCGGTAGGGGTTACCTGTCTAAGTGGAGATTCATCAGAATTAAAGTGTCCGTAGGAGAGACGGGCGTCGATTAAGGTATAATCAAAGCGAGACTCAAAACCCATTGCAGGTATATAATTGTCACCTGCACGTTTTGCCGTAAACCGATAATATAATCCGATTGAGGTCTGCTTTTGGAGGAAAATTCGGAATATAGCGTTTGCCAAAGGATCGGAGTTTCCGGCTATCCGGTCGTCAAACGTAGCGGCATATTTAAAATCCAGATAGTGATTTCCGGCATAGTTGTACAGGAAATCGGTGCCGGCGCCAATATTGTATGATCCGTCCATTCCAAGCCTGGTGGTCAGCATTCCACCTAAATGAGAATTTGTGTTCAGAACATCTCGTTTTGCCCGGTAAACTCCGAAATTCTCAGAGGGAGCATTCAGTTCAGGAACGGCTTCTGTCTGCATATTTAGCGCGCCTACTTCCCATTTTCCGGTACTTCCGGCAATTCGTGCGCCGCCATAAATCCGAAGGGGCTGTCCCGATTGCAATCCAATTCTTCGGCTATAGAACAGGGTGTTATTTCCGCCTAAATTGAAATCAAAAATTCCTGATCGCTCCTGGAAGAATTGTCTCTTTTCGGGAAAGAAAAGGGGAGATCGCGAAAGGTTTACTTGCGCTTCATCGGCTTCAACCTGCGCAAAATCAGTGTTTACCGTAACATCGAGGTTGATGTTGCTGGAAACCGGGTATTTTACATCGAGGCCCACTTCTGTGATGTAGTCCGTTTTATTTGAATAGTTGAGGTTGTTCGATTGGAACTGATTTTGTTTGTCAAAACCACCCAGTACATACGGTGTGATGTAAAGCGGCCGTTTATAGTTTACACCGGTAAGCCTGATTTTTTGAGCCTGCGATGGCTTTGTAAACCCCCGCGACCAGTTTGGCGGAATATCGGGGAAGATGTGTCGTTCCGCATTTCGGGCGATATACCGATAGGTTATCAGTCCCATGATGACTTCGTTATTAACTTCCTGAAAACCGAGGCTGGAGAATGGGATTCTCATCTCCACAAACCAGCCTTCATCGGTAATTTGGGTTTCTGTATCCCAATAGGTGTTCCAGTTTCGGTTGAATGATCCACCGCCTTCCGAGTCATTAGATACTAATTGATCCACCCGAACGCCGGATGGAGTCACAAAAAACCATCGGGCATTTTCATCATCATTAAATGAATCAAGAATAATGGCAAACGTTTCATCTCCGCTGTAACGGTCGCGGTACATGGTATTCACCACCATTTTTTCCGGTTCCGTATCGTACAGAGATCCCGCCACATAGATGAACCCGTCATCATAAGCTACTTTGATCTCAGAGAATTGGGTCATCTCTCCGCGGTGTATGGGTTGATACATGGTTAGGGGAAAAGGATCAATATCCTGCCAGGCGGCTTCATCCGGAGTCCCATCAAGAATAATGGGTGAAGAAATTCGCTGTAAAGTAAAAACGGGATCTGTGTCTGCCTTACCGGCTGAACCGAGAAGAAGCAGAGCAAAAATAGTAGTTAATAACAATGGTTTATGTCTCTATTAATTAACCCAGTTTGGAATTGCACCCGGTTCAATACCGAAGACGTAAGCAAAAAGGGTATAGCTTGCGAGTGTAAGTAGCACTGAGACAATTATATTAAGCCATACCCCCGCTTTTGCCATCTGTGGAATCGTCACTTTTCCACTTCCGTAGATTATAGCGTTTGGGGGAGTGGCAACAGGAAGCATAAACGCACAACTTGCGGCAATGGCTGCGGGCAAAATAAAGAGCATGGGATTCTGCCCAATACCAATGGCTACAGATGCAAGGATGGGTAAAAAAGCGGCAGCGGTTGCGGTATTACTGGTAATTTCTGTGAGAAAAACTACAATTAAAATAACCACCAGAACCAATACTAAAAGCGGAAGTGCGTCAAGTCCGCTAACGGCTTCTCCAATAGATGTGGCTAAGCCTGATGATGTAATGGCCATTGCCAGGCTCAAGCCACCACCAAAAAGAATAAGGATTCCCCACGGCAGTTCTTTCATGTCTTTCCACACAATCAATTTTTCACCGGGCTTTTCGCCGCTTGGGATCAAAAAGAGAACAACTCCGGCAGAAATTGCAATTCCGGCATCGGACAATCCCGGCAACACTCCTTCGAGCAATGGCCGGAAAATCCAAAACAGGGCTGTACAGACAAATACCAAAGCAACCCTTTTTTCTGATGTTGAGATTTCTCCAAGTTCTCTCAATTGACTGCTGATAACATTTTTCCCGCCGGGCAGCTCTTTCATGGTGATCGGGAAAATAAATTTACTGAGCAGGATGTACATAATGGGCAGCATTACGAGAACAAGAGGAACTCCAACCATCAGCCATTTGGCAAAACTGATTTCAACGTTATAGCTCTCCAGCAAAAATCCGGCTAAAAGTGCGTTGGGAGGCGTACCAATTAAAGTGCCAATTCCGCCAATATTACAGGCGTAGGCGATGGCAAGTACAAGTACAATTTCGAAATTTGTTACGGGTTTATGATTTCCATCACTTTTCTTTTCCACAAATTGAAGTACTGAAATAGCAATAGGTAACATCATAAGAGCCGTTGCGGTATTGCTTACCCACATGCTTAAAAAAGCTGACGAAATAATAAATCCAACAATAATGGATGATGGTTTCACCCCAACAAAATTGACTATTCGAAGAGCGATGCGTTTGTGCAGGTTCCACCTTTGCATGGCAATGGCAATAATAAACCCACCCATAAACAGGAAAATCAGCGGGTTGGCGTAAGGAGCTGTGGTGGATCCAATAGAAGCAATACCCAAAACTGGAAACAAAACGATGGGAAGAAGAGCAGTTGCATAGATAGGAATGGCTTCACCGATCCACCAGGTTGCCATCAAAATAGCAACGGCGGCGGTTTTCCAGGCAGAATCATTAAGACCCTCCGGAGTTGGAATAAGCAGAATAGTGACGAAAAGAAGAATACCCAGGTAAAAACCAAGCTGTGATGATTTCACAAACTGTTTCAGCATATCATATTTATTAATTTCTTTAGTATAACTATAGACAAAATGAAATACACAAACCCCTACTAAATAAACAAAAAAGTGCTTTTTTCGGAGGTAATTTGAGATAATCCCAAGGGGTTATTCCAAAAAGTATATTTTTGTTCGTGCAAATATGTGGGTATCGAAAAAAATGTTACTATGGAGTGCAGTAGGGGGAAAGCATTTTATCTTTGTCCTTATAAGCAGGCTCTAAATATTTTGATATCAACGTTCTAACCAAATCAACGAATTTATGGGAATAGATAAATCGGGTATTACTGAATTTAAAAGTGTGGATAATCTTGGAAGGGTACTTTTCCTTTCAACAATAGCCGCAATTGGCGGTTTTCTCTTTGGATTTGATAGTGGGGTAATAAACGGTACGGTTGGTGCTCTGCAGTTAGCGTTTGATTCGGACGCCGTAGGAACAGGCTTTAATGTTGCTTCGATGTTATTGGGTTGCGCTGTGGGTGCTTTTTTTGCAGGAACTCTTGCTGATAAGTACGGACGTAAACCGGTGATGATCATTACCGCTATTGCATTTATGATAAGTGCGTGGGGTTCAGGCGCTGCCGGTTCATCCATGCAGTTTGTATTCGCCAGAATTTTGGGAGGTTTTGCAGTAGGTGCCGCAAGTGTGTTGGCACCTGCATATATCAGTGAAATTGCTCCACCAAAAATCAGGGGGGCACTTACAACGTTGATGCAGCTGATGATTGTGATCGGCCTTTTTGTAGCCTTTTTAAGTAACTACTACATTGCCGGAGGAGCCGATGGTGCTTCCGGAATATTCTGGGGTGGATTTCAAGCATGGCAGTGGATGTTTTGGGTTGAAATGATTCCTGCAGCATTCTTTTTTGCGGGACTTTTGTTTATCCCCGAATCACCACGGTACCTGGTTGCAGCTGGGAAAATTGATGAAGCTCGTACGGTATTAACAAGCCTCAGTGATGAAGCGGATGCAAATGCAAAAATTAAAGACATTCAGTCAACACTCGAAAAAGATCACAGACCAAGACTATCTGATATCATTTCGAAACACACCGGTAAAATTCAGCCCATTATTTGGGTTGGACTCGGCCTTACCACTTTACAACAGTTTACCGGAATTAATGTGGTGTTTTACTACGGAGCTACACTCTGGCAGGCAGCAGGTTTCACAGAAGAAAATGCTCTGTTGCAGAATGTAATTAGTGGATCAGTGAATGTCCTGTTCACATTTGTAGCCATTGCACTGGTTGATAAAGTGGGCCGAAAGCCACTGCTTCAAATTGGAGCGCTGGGTCAGGCTGTAATGCTGGGTATTCTTGCACTTATTTTTGTTACGGCAGATGTTACCGCATCAGGTGATCTTATTTTGGATGATCAAATGGGTCTTTTTGCGCTTCTTTCTGCCAATGCATACATCGCATTCTTTGCCTTTACATGGGGACCCATTATGTGGGTGATGTTAGGAGAAATGTTCCCGAATCAGTTTCGTGGAGCCGCACTTGCCGTCTGTGGATTGATTCACTGGACCTCAAACTTCACCATAACCATGACCTTCCCCATCCTGCTCGGGAGCATTGGATTAGGATTTTCGTACGGTATTTATGCAGCCTTTGGTTTGATCGCATTCTTCTTTGTTAAGAAATTTATCAAAGAGACCAAAGGAAGGACCCTCGAAGATATGTCCCGGGATATCCAAAACTAAGCTCAACCATTCTATTTGAAAAGGGAATAGGCAGTAGTGATATTCAATTATCACGCTGCCTTTTTTAGTTAATAAAAAACAAGACCTTCAAGAGTAGCCGGTGCCGTTCGGGGTTCTCATTAAGATAGACTGACTTTTCAAAGGGTGAGAATAACTCTCCCCTAACAAGGGGAGACTTAGAGAGGTGTTCACTGAGTTCCGAACCGAACTACAAATACAGATTCGAATGATGAATTTATCAACCGTGAAAAATTAAAAAAGGGTTTATATCCAGATTTGAGTGACAAATGAACATCCCCCTCCATCCCCCTTTGGATAAGGGGGACTTTAAACTCCCGTCTCCGTGCTCCCTGTGGTTAATCCTTGATGTACTTCATCAAATGCTTGAAAACGCCGGCTTTTGCCTTTTCACTTCTGCCTTCTTCGATACCTTCGCGTTTACCCTCCGCGCCCTTTGCGGTTCCCGCCCATTAGAATTTCGAAAGAGTATTTGATCAAATCAAAAATTTTTTAAACTAATTGTTCTATGATAGTATCAATTTCTACGTATTTTAGGACCATGAATTAGAATTATTTTATTGATACCGATAGAGTCCGGTCGATAACTACGTCGTCTGTTCGCTATGCTTTATTAAAATATCCCCTGTTTGATATGCGTCTTGGAACTAAGCTTTTATTAAGTTTTCTGGCGGTAGCTCTGTTGGTGCTGCTAACAGGATCTTTGTCCTACTATCTGAGCAACGAAATTAAAAACGATCTGATCAATGAAAGTCAGCAGAGTGCAACGGAGCTTCAAATCCTTACGGAGATGACCGTCACGCTGCAAAATTCCATGCTCTATACGCGAAACTTTCTTACGGAAAGTGAAAAACTTCGTGAGGGAGATCAATCACTTCGCACGTCATCACAGGTTCGCCAGGCCCGGGAAATGATTCTGGAAAGTACAAGCCGTTTTCAGAAGGCACATGATAACTATTCCGAAACATCGAGCCGCGATGTCCTGGAAAACCCGGAACTTCAGGAACTACAACTGCGGATGGGTATGCTTATGGACTCTCTGATGGTTGCATACGGGCCTTACCGCGGCCTTATTGGTGAACTTCTCGGCCAGGACATGGAGGAAGACTATGTCGAGGAGATTTTTAATGTCACCATCGAACCTTATTTCAGAAATACACTACTTCCTCTGTTGGAGAATCTTCGAAGTAATTCAAATCTTTTCCTTGATCTGCAGCAGGAAAAGCTGGAAGCACAGGCTGAAAAGACAGTTCGGCGAATTATACTCATTACTGTGCTGGCCTTTGCTGCGTCACTTCTTTTTGCTTTTATAATTTACCGATCCATTACCCAGCCTGTAAATACGCTCACATCAGCCGCTAAAAAAATTGGTAGTGGAAATCTTGATCAGCGAATTAAACTGCGGTCGAAAGATGAATTGTCGCGGCTTGCGGAAACCTTTAACCAGATGGCTGAAAATCTGAGTAAGAGCATGGTTTCCCGCTCATATGTGAATAATATCATTCAGTCGATGGGAGACATGCTGTTTGTGACAGACGACGAGGGAGTTATTCAGATGACAAATAAAACCGTACAGCGAAAGCTCGGCTACAACAACGGAGATTTGCATAACTTTTCAGTGTGGAATATTCTTGAAGAGGATGAAAGAGATGAAGTTCGAAAAACGATTATTACAAACGACCTGGCAATTAATGAGCTCGAAACCAAGCTGGTTTCAAAAGAGGGTCATGTACTTCCCGTGATATTGTCCACATCCGTTCTGAGTGATGAGGTTAGTGATGATGTAAGGCTGGTTTTTGTAGCCAGTGATATCAGCGTTCAGAAAGAATCTGAGCAGAAAATCAGCGAGTCGCTGCATGAAAAAAATATATTGCTGGCCGAGATTCACCACAGAGTAAAAAATAATCTTGCAGTTATTTCCGGCCTGTTGCAGATGCAAATGTGGAACGTAGAAGACGCGAGCGCAAAAAAAGCCTTGCAGCAGAGTCAATTGCGAATACAGTCCATCGCCCTGGTGCATGAAAAACTATATCAGAACGAGACTTTTGCAGACATTAATATCTCTGATTTTGCCAGAGAACTTGTTGACGCGGTATCCGACTCCTTCAAACAGCCCGAACAGAACGTGACGCTGAACTACAGCATGGATAATATGAAGATGAATATTAACCAGGCGGTGCCTCTCTCGCTCTTGCTTAACGAATGTATCGTAAACTGTTACAAGCACGCGTTTGCCGGCAGAAAAGAGGGCAAAATAGATATTGTTCTGGATCTGAATGGTGATAAAGTAGAAATACAGGTTGCCGACAACGGGCATGGTCTGCCTGACGATTTTGAATTCGAAATACAGCAGTCGCTTGGCGTGACGCTGATCCGCACGCTTGTGAGTCAGCTGAGAGGGAGTGCCCGGTATGAATCTACTGGAGAGGGAACACGGTTTATTCTTGAGTTTACACTTGAAGAAGTTTCCTGACAGAGACTTGCAGTCGATTAATACCGACAGGTAGGTTTAGTAGAAAGTATAATATCAAAAGAAGGTGGGCACTCTAAACTAATCATCAGAATCAGTGTTTGTACCGATAGCTTCGATTCATAGTTTGATTGCGTTATCCCCCATTTGGGAATGGGGAACAACTTAAAAATGAACTCATTACAATTTCATGTGCATTCCCGTGCGAGCCGGCATCAACGAAGGAGTGCTTATTAAAGCGTTCCGTATAAAATCTGTCTGGTAGTTGAAAAAGGTTAATGCTTCATCAGTCAGTCGATTATACTTCAAAAAATTCGTATTTTAGGTCTATAAGATATGGAAAAGCACGTAAAAAAATATCATCTCAAAGATCCTCAGCAATATGAAGATGAGAGGGAATACTGGCGCAGCAAAACGCCGGAGGAGAGGCTGATGGCGCTTGAGGCTATAAGAGAGACATGGCACAAATTAAACCCTGATAAAAATGGAACCGCAAAAGGATTTCGAAGAGTTATTCGAATTATTGAACCGGAATAACGTCAGATATTTGTTGGTTGGAGGGTACGCATTTGCTATCTACGCTGAACCTCGTTACACAAAAGACATCGATATATTTTATGAGCGAGAACCTGAAAACGCCAAAAAATTGCTCACCACCCTATACCATTTTGGTTTTGGTTCTCTCGAAATAGATGAAGGCGATTTTTTAAAAGAGGGACAGGTCATTCAGCTTGGAATGCCACCTTACAGGATTGACCTTCTGAATTACATTGAGGGTGTGTCTTTTGACGGTGCATGGAAAAACAAGCAAAACTCACGGTATGGCGATCAAATAATCAACGTTATAGGTAAACAAGATTTAATTAAAAATAAAATTACTGCGGGTAGAAAACAGGATCTGCTCGATGTTGAAAATCTAAAGAAAAGCTGATTGTATCTACCGAAACTAAACGCCGGACGATTTTCACTGTCCAGCCCATTGTAAAAGATATTTTGTAAAAATCAGGAAACACGCCTCAGTAAAACACCAGAAACATTCTGATGTTTTGCATCTGCTCTCGTCGATCTTGAGAGATTGCTGTCGGAAAAATACCTTGACCCATGCGATAAAGTTAACTATTTAGAGAGAAATCATTCATCAATGATCCATCAAAATAGATCTTGTAAACCTCACATAAACTAACATCACATGCATTACGAAGAGAAAGAAAGACGATTGAAATACGATTGAAATACGATTTAGCTTTTCTCGCCATATTGGCGGTTATACTTGTTGCATTTATCGGACCCGGGTATATCTATTTGCTGGAGGAGTTTATCTACCTTGCAATGATGACACCATACATTATCGGGCGAATAGTGTCTGAGAAGCTTGAAAAGTCACGCATAGATGCTGTGCGGATTGAGCCTTAGACTGAATCTGCCGAGTGAGGAAATTAATTAAACCTCCAAGGTTTCGAAAACCTTGGAGGTTTGTTGATACAGGTTTGATCTTATTAACACTACTCAGCTAAACATCAAAGACATTCTGATGTTTAGCATCTGCCCATATCCCTTCTGAGATGTTATCGTAGGAAAAGCGTTTTGCACCATTGGAGGAATTTTGCTATTTAGAAAGAAATCATTCATATGCTGTACACTATAAAAATTCTGTTAACCCTAATTACTATCATCATGGCAGAGTCTAACCAACCAACCAACCAACCAATAAGAAAACTTACCGGGAAGCCTTTGAGATGTTATCTCCGAGGGAAGTTGAGGTACTGAAACTTGTGGGGAAAGGACTTAAGAGCAAAGAAATCGCAGACGAGCTGTATCTATCGGTTCGGACTATTCACTCGCACAGAAGGAAAATCTGTTCTAAGTTGAACATTAAGGGACGCCATGGGTTGGTAAAGTGGCCTATGAGTACCCGTAACGGTGATTTCTCAAATACTTCAAAGTAGGAATTTATGGACTTGAGTAGGCACATGTACGTAGTATAATAGGCACATGTGCCTATTGAGTTTTCATATAAATGATTAAAAATTGATTCAACATTAATTTTTAATTAATCATATAGATCATGAACAACATAAAAAAGTTATTAATTGGTACTGCCTTCTCATTGATAATGATACTTTCAAGCGCAACATATTTAGACGCCAGTTGTCTTACTTCTTGTACAACAGATGAAGGTTTAAGTGTAAGAATAATGCAATCAGCTGACGGCTGGGAAATGAATATATTTGATGACGGAGAATTGGTTAATAGTTATAATGGCGATGGTCAGTATAATGGCACGATTTGTTTTGGTAATTCACCAGGCACTGTTTCTGAAGCCTAAATCTCATCATTCCGGATACTATTAAAAAGTTTCCGGATTCAATTACGCTCCCAATGAAAATACTTTCAGCAATAATATTTTTTATCTTATTCACCTCTTGCAGTACGTATGATGATCCATATTCTCCGGTGCTTGAAATTTTTTCAGAAACGGATGTTGAAAGACTATTTCTGGATCAGAAAGGAGTTACGACAGTTAATTCAAGTGATTTCTCTTTGATAGAAAATACTGAATCTACAGTCTATCATAAAGGAATGAAGTGGGTAACCCCTTTGGAAGACAGGCTAATTGGAGTATCAGGTAACGACCAGTCAATTCGCTCTATGGATAGGTCCACCGGTAATATTACGTCAGAGATTGATTTTTCAGGCAGAGGGCCAGGTGAATATCAAACGATTCTTCAGTTATTAAAAACAGATTCTGGTTTCCTGTTAATGGATGGCTCATCAAAATTTATTCGCTATAATCACAAACTTGAACTTATTGATGAACGTAGCTTCAGCGGTATTCACTTGTTGCGCAATTCAAGTTATAACGCCCCTCACCTTGCATATTCCGTGATGGGTAATGAAAATTATCAGCTAACTGTTAGAAATCTTGATGATGAACAGGAAGAAGTTAAATTTTTCCACAGACGCATCATTTCACTCGGAATGCAGCCTAAAGCATATAATTCCTCTATCGTTGGTATTTCCAAGGAAGGAAAAATTGGCGTTTTGAGTCAAAATATGCCCATGCTTTTTATTTACGAAAATCTGCAACATGGTGATCTGAGCAACCCAATTAAAATTATACGATTTCATGATGATGATTTGGATGTTTTAGGACAACCCACACGATTTTCAGATAGCTTTGGGGGGAACATCATCGATAATCCGCCACCCATTGAATTTGATTCCGGCGAAAAAACAGTTGGAATATCTCCACTTTTTCAAACGATGCATTTCGGTGATAAATTTGTGATAATTCGTCAGATTCGGGGAGATCAACTGCTTGTATTAGAAAGGAGTGGAGACTCGTTTACACACAAAGGCAGTTATCAATTCTTGATGGATAATAATGAGCTATTTTCATACACATCTGTATATCTTGAAGATTCTACTCTCTATTTAGGAGCCGCAATGGAAGACAAGGTGTTAATAGCCGATATAAATGATTTATGAGCTATTCTCTAAATAGGGGTAAAAAGTTCTTGGTATTACTTATTTTTGACACTGCTTGGATGTTCTTCAGAAAGCACATTCAACAGATATTCTCCCGTCTTGGATATCTTTCCGGATGCTCTGGTCACGACTGTATTTATTAATTAATCGGATATCGTTAATGTGACTCCAGGCGGGTATAAAATCATTACTGCCCCTGAGGGCTCAACCTACGATGCCGGTGCCAGATTGTGGCCGTCCATTATGGGAGGCTCCATCTTTAATTCCGGATTTAACTCATTGAAAATTAAAGAGATTGACCTGAAAACAGGTGAATTGTTGTCAGAGAATGAATTTGAGGGAAGCGGACCGGGTGAATATAGGAACATTAGCTACTACGAGGCGGGAGACGGGTACCACTTTATCGCATATTTTACTCTTGGTAAGATGATTCAGTACGACAGCGAATGGAACCATGTGAGGGTCCGAAGTCTCGGGGATTTCATGTCACTCCCACCCTATAAATTAGCATATTCAGATTCCGTCTTTTACTATCCGGCGGGCTATCACAGTGAGTATCTGATTACTGGCCTGCGATTCGATGGCCGTAACACATCGTCACATTCATTCCACAAACGAATTATTCCGGTTGGAAAACAGCCGCATCAGTATAATAAATTGATAATGGACAGCCACAACGGACAACTGGCTGTTATGAACCATAACATGCCGTTCGTTTTTCTTTATAATGACAACCACACACTCGAGGAAATTATCCAGGTGGGTTTTCCGGCTTGGATAAGATTGAATCCAACAGGTCGGCCAGCAGAAACGTTTCAAGTAGTGGTGCCTCCGATGGTGACCAACCGGCCCTCATCAATCCACCGCCCATACCGGTAGAGACGGATAAACGAGTTATTATGAACTATTATATTGTAGATGTTCAACTATCTGATGAAAGATTGTTCATTTACTATGCAAACAAGTTTGTCGATCTTCGGTTTTTAACCGTGCTGAAAAAGGAGACCAGCGGCTGGGAACCTGAGGGAAGCTACCGTTTCTTAAAAGATGATGGAAACCTTTTTACGATTTTATCCATGACTTATGATGATGGGTGGCTCTACCTTGGGAGCATGTTTGAGCCGGACATTATTCATGTGAAGGTAGGTGATATTGAGGAGATGTAATTAAAGAATGGTTGTCAATGGTATTATGTGTCAGTATTGTGTGATGTGACCGAAAGTACTATTTCTGAAACTAAATTCAGACTACTATTCTATGTCCCGGAAAATTGTACTTACAGCACTTATTTTTACTGTTTTGATTCAGTGTTCAGATCTAAATGAAAGCTTTGAAAATGTTCCCGTCATACAACCATTGCAAACTGCTACATTAGAGGATAATGTTCAATTCGTTAGCGTAAAATTGAGCTGCACGGAATCAAACCTCATTGCCACAGATGGTCAAACAAACAGAGTGCATCAGCTTGATTATGAGACTCTTCATGTTTTAAAATCGGTCGGCAAAGAGGGGAAAGGGCCGGAAGAATTCAATGGAATCTATTATTTTGATTCATATGATGGTGATCTGTACGTATCGGATGCCGGAAATCAAGGGATTCATGTTTTGAATGAAAATAACCTTGAATATGAATCATTTATACCTGGAAGGTTATCAGGTACCCGTTTTTCAGTGCAGTCAGGTAGTATCTATTCGGCAGCTCCATTTGTCGATGACGACTCAATTTTTCAAATGATCTCTCTTGAAGATAATGATTCATATTATTTTGGTGAGAGTAACGAATCATTAATACCGGGAAGAAACTATTATCATGTTTTAGCAAATAATACTCGATTGTTTGCCGTGTCATTAACTGAGCCAGAGGTTGAAATTTATGGACTTGATGGCAGTTTGATTCAAACAGTCAGACTTAGAGATGAACCGCTGTTATCAGAAACATTACAATACGCGAACCAATTTTATAGAGACCCCGGAAACAGTAGCAGCGCGGTAATTTTGTTTCAGGATGCCACTCTAATAAATGACCATTTGATTGTAAATGTGCTTAATCATAGGCAAGAATCTAACGTTAAATCAACAACTTACAATAATTACGTAGTGCTCAGATTTGATGGCAATGTACTACAAAAAACAGGTGCGTTTCGGACAAATATGGGTGAGGGAGGAGTAACAAGCTCATTTTGTGTCAACGAAAATCGTCTGTATAGCACCGGTGGGCCTAATCAGTTAGATATCTTTGTGTTTGATATAGGTGATTTATTAGATTATTTTTGAATTCATTAAATCAATAATCGATGATTTTGCTATGATAAAAAAAATTATTATCCCAACTCTCATTTGTTTAGTTATTTCATTATACACAACAACAGATGAATTACATGCAGTTGAATGCAACTACGAATGTGTCATAATATGCAATGATATTGGAATATCATGCCTTGAAAGTAATCCAAATGATCGGTACGAAGATCCATGGGGTTATGCAGAACATAACCAAATGTGTGAAAATCTACATAATCTTTGTATGCAACAAGCTTTTCCTGAAGAAGCATAATTTTCTAATCATGTATAAATATTTTGGAGTACTAATAGGTTCACTAATTTTCTTGTCATGCACTGAAAATCAGCCTCAACCTTCTGATGTGAGTGATCCTTTTCTTACTCAAATAACCAGTGACAAAGATGAAGCAGCTGTGGTTGACAGCTACATTATTAAAACGCCCTCGGTGAACAGGCTCGGCGGCATCCTGCGGTGGAGTGACGATCATCTGATTGTTGAGGATCGAGCTCAGCGGACACTTAAGTTACTTCACATGGATGGCAGCGAAGTGGCTACTGCAGGAGGAACCGGGAGGGGGCCGGGTGAATTTGAATTGATTAATCAATTACACAAAGGATCAGACGGATATTTATATGTCCTCGACAGAAATCTCACAAGAGTTAGCAAGTTTATGGTTGCCGACGATGAGATCGAATATATGACCTCTTTCTCTCCGGAAGTCCCCGACCAGATGTTTCTGACGAACATCTTTGTTACACCATCAGGTGTCTATACTCTCTTAAACCATAGAACGAATTATAGAACAGGAGCGAACAGCTATCTTTTGTATAAAGCAGACAGTCGGTTTAATCCTGACGAGGTACTTTTTGAATTTGAAGGGACTGAAAAAATTGGGACGGAACAAGGTCTGTTCACAGATCATCCACTGGCAAATAGAACGTTGTGGAGCCAGAGCGGTGTCTATTTTTATACGTTAAGTTCTCACCGGTCATCATGGCAAAAAAGAAATCTTCTCACAGGAACCATTGTCACGCTCTCCTACACCGGTCAAGCAGACCGTGAAAACACAAACCGGTCAAAAGCCTATTTAGCAGACCGGCTGAAACCTGTCATTGACGTTGAACCCGTCGTGAAGGAGGCTATTGACGAATCCAAACTACTGCCACTGAATCACGATATGATTTCTACTGATGATTGGATTGTCATTTCTACATTTTATGCCGGAGGCAGCGACAAAATAGTAATACTACACAATCAAGAATCCAGAGAGACTGCTTACTGCAGCGTACCGCCTCATTTCTTCCCGGCAGTGTTTAATGGACGTGAATTAATAGGGAAAAGCAGTTCGTCTGAAGGGGACATCAAAATGGAATTGATAGAGATTGAATTGCCTGAAAGATTATAAATCAGAATTGTTGATTGTTTGAAAAGTATTCTTTCCTTCTCCCCTAAGTGACTGGGCACAAATTAACCCGGAAAAGTTTATAATTTGTGATTATCTCATTAACACCCCCCAGCTTAAGATTAAAGACATTCTGATGTTTAGCATCTGCCCATATCCCTTCTGAGATGTTATCGTAGGAAAAGCGTTTTGCACCATTGGAGGAATTTTGCTATTTAGAAAGAAATCATTCATATGCTGTACACTATAAAAATTCTGTTAACCCTAATTACTATCATCATGGCAGAGTCTAACCAACCAACCAACCAACCAATAAGAAAACTTACCGGGAAGCCTTTGAGATGTTATCTCCGAGGGAAGTTGAGGTACTGAAACTTGTGGGGAAAGGACTTAAGAGCAAAGAAATCGCAGACGAGCTGTATCTATCGGTTCGGACTATTCACTCGCACAGAAGGAAAATCTGTTCTAAGTTGAACATTAAGGGACGCCATGGATTGGTAAAGTGGCTTCTGAGTGTCCGTAACGGTGGTATATCAAATACTTCAGATTAAGAAGTTTTGGTTTTGAGGAGGTACAAGTGCGTAATATAATAGGCACATGTGCCTATTAAAATTTTGGTAGGTTTTTGTTAATATCACAAATAAATAAATAACTATGAAATACGTACAAATAATATTATTGATAGTAATTATCACTTTCGGCTACGCAGGTAATGCAAATATAGTTTATTCCAATGACACTGGGCCTAATCAAAAAAATGATTATAAAAATAGCTTGGTTTCAAATAGTGAGTGCGTGGAATATGTAGGGGGCGATATCATTGTCTTAAGCGGGCCATCATGTTCTGCAGGAGATGCTACATGTTCTTGTTCTGAAGGCCAATGCTGTAGTGCCGGAGGAGGATCATGTGAGTGCAATAATTGTGATGACGATGACGACGAAGATGGCGGAATTGATTGGACTATTTTGAAAGATTTACTTCCCATATTATTACCGTAAATAAATTTACCAGAAAGTTGTGTAGTTATAGCTTAATGACTGCATTTCTTTCTATTTTAATAACCAAATATTAATCTATGTATCATAAAGTAATAGCATTTATTTTTTTAATAATTTTGTACACGAATTCCTATTCTCAAAATGCAGGAATTGAACCCATCTTAGAAATCGGGGCGAGTGAATTATTGGGCACATTTATTACCGATGTGGATATGGGCCCCGATGGAGTAATTGCAGTTGCGCTGAATGATCTGTCAAGAGTTCATCTATATGATTTGCAGGGAGAATTGATCAACGAATATGGTACAAGTGGAAGAGGTCCCGGTGATTTCAATAATTTAATGTCGGTCCATGTATCAAATTCAATAATCTATGCTATGGATAGTGGGCCTGGAGGTAAAGTGAATGCCTTTGACAGAGATGATCCCAGCAATTTCCAAGCTAACGGAATACCACGATTTAGTAATAGTTTTCCACTGCGTATGTGGGCATTGAGTGAAGAGAAATTTTTGGTAGAATACCGGCCGTCATATTCCAATATTAATATTGGGAAAGAGATAATGTCTACATATTCTGTCATTTCTATACATAATGAAAGTATGTTTGATCAAGTTTTTCAGCATGAATCAGCAGAGATGTTCGTAAACAGTTCCAATGGGGGATTCAGCGTATCTGATATGCCATATGGAAGGGAAAATCATATAATTCCAATTGATGATGAGATCTTTCATAACTGGTCTGGTAAGAAAAATGTCACAAGAATTAATATTAACAATGCTGACACTATTGATGTTGTTGAACCCCAATTTTCAGTAGACAGGATATCACTAAACGATCAAGATTACCGTCGATACTTTTATCGAGAATTGGGAATATCTGACAGGGATAATTTAAGTGAGGTAATACAACAATTATCTACTGATGCCTCATCAAGAGCCAGGATCAGAGGTTTACAGGCAAAGCTGGAAAACAGGGAAGAACTCCATAGCACATTTCCAGTTTATGAGTGGGTTGTGGGGGATTCAGGTAGCCTCTGTTTTGGAATCCCAGCTTCAGATAGATCTGTTACAAGAGTGGAATGTACAGATTTGAATGGAGAGAAAAGACAAAGCGGCAAAATTGATTCCTCAGTGGATGTTTTTGGGCTTCACGACCACTACCTGTACGGCACTCGTATATTGGATAGAGGGATGACATCGGTTGTTGTTTATGAGATAACGGATAGATAAATGAGTAAAAGCAATTGCAATTGGATTGTATTTGGCTCAAAAACCCCCAAGGTTTCCAAAACCTTGGGGGTTTGTTGATACAGGTCATGCCTGATGAAGTGACTTTTACTATTTAGTGAGAAATCATTCATCAGTAGTTCATCAAAAAGAACTGTTAACCCCAAAAGCTATCATCATGGCAGAGTCTAACCAACCAACCAACCAACCAATCAATAAGAAAACTTACCGGGAAGCCCTTGAGATGTTATCACCGAGGGAAGTTGAGGTGTTGAAACTTGTGGAGAAAGGACTAAAGAACCGTGAAATTGCTGACCAGCTTTATCTTTCGATTCGGACCGTACATGGGCACAGACGTACTATTTGTTCTAAGTTAAACCTGAAAGGGCGCCATGGGTTGGTAAAATGGATCTTAAAAGTCCGAAACGGGGATCATTAGTTAATTTTCATAATATTTGAATTGGACTGATATAGGCACATGTGCCTAATATAATGGGCACATGTGCTTATAGAATATTACTTCTTATTCATTTAGAATATGAAAGTAATCTAAACCTCAATTAAACTTCACTAACTATGAAATATTTGAAAACAGTATCTATAAGTTTATTAGTAATAGCATCTGCACTTGCTTTTGGATCAACTGAAGCAAATGCAATACCAGAAAGTTCATCTTGTTCAACTTTATGGTCTAATTGTACAGCTACTGCGATAGAAAATTATGATAATGGAACTTACACATTTGCTGAGTTCTATGCGTTCTATAGTGAGATATGCCCTCAAGCTTACGATGAATGTATAAGATCACCTCAAAATAATTGATTTAATTACTCTTTTTTTTAATGATTTTTGGAAAAAAGTATAGCAATCAATTGAGTCTACCGTCTAATTGTATTTCGAAATGAATTTACACAGAATGGCAATTAGACGGATTTTATTTAATAAAATTATCTGAAAATCGTC
>Ga0306867_1000692_pt1 | contig 18074 bp, 10 predicted proteins | sample AntRauTorckE6831_FD_190432 | JGI IMG/M metagenome (GOLD analysis project Ga0306867, IMG submission 190432) | Saline lake microbial communities from Rauer Islands, Antarctica - Metagenome Torckler E6 #831 (v2) (version 2) | ecosystem: Environmental > Aquatic > Non-marine Saline and Alkaline >...
CCACGGACAACTTCCTGAAATAACGCTTAATCTGATGGGAAGAAGCCAGTTGGTCAGTGGTGCATTCCAGCAGGCTGGCATATCCATCATCTGCTTTACGCTGGTCGAAACCACTTATAGCCATATTAGTGCCATCCATAAAATAAGCAATTATCTGGTTTAGAAATGATTGTAAGGAAAGCCCTTTATTGTTTACTGAAATCACCCCTTCAAACACCCTGGCTATTAGCTTATATAAGCCGGTTTTCTGGAGGTAGCGAAGAAATAAAGGAAGGCCCCCGCGGGCTGAAATTTTATCGTTTGTGACGCCAATTTTTGTTATCTTAGTACCCATAAAAGATAGTGTTGTGCACCTAATTGGTGAATGTTATTTTTTTTGATTTTACACCACTAAAGTACACATTATCAATTACCTGTGCAACCTATCTTTTATCTTTTTTTGATGAAAATCGCTCAATTTAGGTTATAATTAGTTTGTGATTATTTAGCTGTTTTAAAAATCTGTGAAAATCAGCTCAGTCTGCGTCATCAGTGTTCTATTGTTTTTCAATAATGGTATACCGAGGTTTCGGTACAGGCGCTGATTTAACTGATGATACTGATTTACACTGATCAAAACCCAAATAATTTCAATAGTTCTATATCAAATTTTAATATTTTTCCAATTTTGCTTTACAACTATCTTAGTGAATCCTGGTGCCTTGGTGTCTTGGGTACGCCACTCATTTCAATTGATAATCGGTATAACACAAAGTTATATATTAAATAATGTTAACTTATTGAAATACAACACTCCACTATTCCGATTTTTTAGTGCGGAACTTGAGTATCTAACAAGTAAACACTTATTCATAAAGGTCAAACGTAAAAACCTAAAAAACGATCGTTACTATCATTGGAACCGGCTTATCTCATTTTTACCTGATAACCCCGGGCGCATCAGGATTAAACACTGATTCTTCACGGTATGGAATAATTGAGCTTATGAATGCTTTAAAGAATTTACTTACCGTAAAAGACTGTTCGTCATAAAAAAGAGAGGGTAATGGCATATTCTGTATCACGGACAGGTCAATACTCGTTGTATTCGAAAAAATCAAATCATTACCTTCTCCAATGGTTGTTAATACGGGCATCCTTCCATACTGCTTCATCTTCAGCATCTCCTGCAGCCTTCCGGCCAGTGCCGTTGTCAGCTTCCTGTCATAGACACCACACCTTCCCGCCCTGGGAAAGAACCCCGAAACAATCCCTTTTGCTGGCAGCCCCGTTGCTTTTTTTATATCTGCCGCTACCACTCCCGAAATACCGCCAAAGGCAGGGTGCCCAAATTCATCACGTTCTGTAGCCGCATGCACATACTGTGCAGCGTCTGCCTGGTCGTTATACCATCGCACTCCTTCAGCCACGGCAATGATTACAAAACCCTTCGAGGAATGCGCATAAGTATCAGCAACCTGTTGGATAAAGCGCTCTTTGCGCCCTTTGTCCATCACAATTTCCGGCACCAGCACAAAATCAGCTCCGGCCTGCACAGCAGCACCTGTCAGCCATCCCGCATCCCGGCCCATCACTTCCAGCACCAGCACACGCTCATGCGAAAAAGCATAGGTCTTCAGTCGATTGGTGTAGGTAACCACCGCCTCCGCCGCAGTAGGAAAGCCAGGACAAAGCACCACCTCCTGTTTCTTTTGGTCACAATAAAAAGTGGTTTGGGTGCGTAAATCGTTGTCAATAGTTTTTGGGAAAGCAATTACCGGCACCCCTTCCTGCATAAACAGCTCCCTGGCAGCTCCTACCGTGTCATCACCACCCACTGCCACAAGCACATCGATATGGTAGTCGCTGATATTTTTCAGGACTTCCTGTTTACGGGCTTCATTGCCCGGAGCAAAAGGGTTGGTGCGGGAAGAGCGCAGAAAGGTTCCTCCCTTCTCCTCCTCAATTACCACCCTGGAAATATCCACCAAATCCCCCTCTTTAAGTAGGCCTTTCCATCCCCTTCGGATACCCAACACCTGATATCCCACCGCTACAGCCTTGTCGCGTATCGCCGCGATACTGGCATTCAGCGCCGGTGTATCACCTCCGCCGGTGAGAATAGCTAATTTCCGGGTTTTCTTTTTTGAAGTACCTGCCATCATAACGTCTTTTATTAGCGGCAAAAATAAAAAGTTCAAACCATATAGCCTCTTGCTTTTCGCAGAAAACCGCGCAATAGGGTCACGAATCAACTATCAAGCGCAAAACAAAAGAAGCAACAAAAGGTGTTTTACCAATCCATCCCCTTAATAAAAAGGCCAAAAACCCAATCCTTATCAGTGCGTTGAAAAGGTTTGGCGATATAAGGTTCCAGCACTGCATATCCAAACAAGTTAATGCGCCAGGCAAGGCCTGCGCTGAAAACCACATTGCTGACATCGGCATTATCCTCAGTAGGCAAAGCGGGGTCCCAGCTCCAGTTAATATTGTTGTAATTGTCCGTAGCAAACCCTCCGTCGGCAAACAGGACGAGGTCAGAGAAGAGATATCCCGACTTAATCACTGCCAGCCGCTCCGGGCCCGTAAACGGAAGCCTGACCTCGGCATTAAAAAGAGCCATTTTAGATCCGGCAATGCTGTTAGGGTTAAAGCTGCTGCCTGTTACCGAGTAATTCTGATCAAAAGAGCTGTAAGAATAGCCACGGATAAAGTAATTATCGCCCAGGTAGAGTGGGTACAGCGCATTGGCATCTACCCCGTAGCGGGCATAATGAAACAACCGGGCACCAAAGCTCAAAGGCTTTTTAAACAAATAGCGGCGTAAATCCACCAGCGAGGTGAGCTGCCGGATATCCGTAAAAGACTGATCTAACTGGATACGAAACCGGTATCCGTCGAGCGGCGAAGTAACACCAAAGTCCACATCATCCCCTACAAAAGCGGTATATATCTTTTGTATCCACATCGGATCGGGCGCCTCGCCACGCTCCTTCTTACTATCGGCGAAAAGGCCGTTCACATAAAAGTTTTTTATCAAATCAACGCGATATCCATATCTTGTAAAATAGCCCCCGGTTTCGATCCGTAACTTTTTCGAAAAGGGATACTGCCCAAAAACGGAGAACCGGTCCTGGAAAATGCGCTGGTTGACAATGGTGAGCGAGTCAACAGAATTTGCATCGTAGATAGAGTTGTTGAGCCGGTAATAGGAATAGCGATAAGGGATGTGGTAAAAAGAACCACCCCAGTTAAAGCGCGATTCGCGGTTGATGTAGGTTGCCCCGCCTCCGATATCGTATATCTCGCCCTGCATCATCAGCATGGTATAAAATTGGTGTCTCTTCAGGATATCACCAAAAATAGCGTTGACTCCTCCGGAGGCATAGGTGTCATAATATCCGGTAGATACCCCTATACCGCTGCTCCCGATATATTCCAGCTGCAGCCTGGCATTGTATGGCATCTGTGTGATGGTGGAGTCTACCGTCTGGGGATGCTTTTTCAGGTTATGCTGCACAATATTGTTTACCATGCGATCCTTCGGGGGCAGCAACTCGGGGCTATCATCATGCATTGTTTTACTCACCGGCTCTTCCTCAAAATCCTCCATGTCTGCCAGGTAAATATGATATCCATTATCGCGATACAGGGTATAAGCTACCTGGTCAGTTACATTACTGATGCTGAAAGAAGGCGCCAGTTCTGTAATGCCCGAAATACCGGTTTGTAAATCTGTAAGGCGAAACAGGCTGTCTTCATGTATTTTATATTTATACAAATTGCGATAGCCATCGGCATGGGACAGGAAATATACAGAACTGTCGTTATTGGCATAGTAGGGACTAAAGACCTCCGACTGAGGAAAAATATCCTGATAGACGTTTACTTTTTTCCGCTCCAGCGAATATTCCGAAAGACGGTAAGGGCTGAACTCCTGCCTGTCGAAATCCGTTTCGGGCCCGCGGTCTGAGATAAAAATTATCTTTTTGCTGTCGGAAGACCACGCCGGCTGCAGATCCGAGTAAGGGTCTGAAGTGAGTTTTGTTGTTGTGTCACGCTCCAGGTCGTAAAGATAGAGATCTGAATAACCATCCACGAGTCCTGAAAATACGATATAACGTCCATTCGGTGACCATTCAGGATTATCAAAAGACTGTATCCCTTCAATTCTTATTTCCCGCTCTACGCGCACCCTGTTCTTCAAAGAGATGATGATAAGATTGTTGCGCCCTTTGGTAAATGAAGTGACCACATACCGCTTGCCATCGGGCGACCAGCTACCGGCCGATTCTATATAGTTAAAATCATCGATGTGCGACTGCGACACCGGGCCGGTAAGTTTTTTCACCACCTCTCCGGTCTTCACTTTCGCCATAAGCATATCTATAGAGATCACATTCTTATTGGACAAAAATGTGATATGCTCACCATCAGGACTTATCACCGGCGCCAGGTTCAACGTCCCGAAGTCGTCTTTACTAAATATCTGCTTCCCTTGCGGGGTAAGCGTATCGCCGGTAAAAGGTTCGTGTGTGCTTTTTACTGCATGCTGCCAACGTTTTGAAAGGCTGTCCAGCTCTATATTAAAGAGGTTTTTCGATGCCTTTTCCATCCCAAAGCGTGCGGTGTGATAGAAAAAAGGCCTGATTATGGCATCACCCCATGTTCCGGTGATAAATGCCCAGAAAGCATGGCCGTAACGGTAAGGAAAATATTTATCAGGACGGCGTGTCATATCTTTTATCGAAGGGACGTTATCATGCATCACGGCATCACGCATCCACATTGCCGTTTGATTATCCTGCACCCCGATGGAGAGGTACTCGGCCAGGCCTTCAATCATCCATAAAGGTATATTTTGTAAGTTCTGATAGCTGAGGCTGTCGGAGGACTGAAACATATAATACTGGAAAACATGCACCAGCTCATGCCCTAAAACATGGTTAGTCTCTTTATTGGAATTCATCATTGGCATGATTACCCGCCTTTTGAAGCCTTCGGTAACACCACCGGTTCCCACACCAATATTCCCCGAAATAACATTAGTTTGCTTAAAATCGGCTTTATCATTATAAAAAATCAAGGGGTTCGAAGAAATTGTATCACCAAAAATGGCGTTATGGCGGAGGTACCACTTTTCGGCCTGGTTACTAAGGCGCTGCACCATGGTGTCATTCTGCAGATAATTGTAGATAGTAAAATGGTCAGTATGCTTTTTCATGAAAGGAAACTTCTCATAGTTTACTTTGTTCTGACCAAAATATTGCCCGAAACTCCCTGTGGAGATTAGCAATAAGATGAAAAGGTGCAAAAAATATAATCGGAAAAATCGCATAACTTCCTCTTTATTAACAATTTTAGTCTGGTTATTTTGTACACGCCCCACGCTAAAAACTTTAAAATAAAATCAAAAACCATACCACCGCCAACCATTGTAAACAGTTCCTTGCCAGGCAAAGTTCAGGAATAAAACAAAGCACTATTTAGGGATAGTAACATGAAATGTAGTCCCCTCACCTAATTTGGTGGAGATATCTAAAGACCCGCTGTGTCTTTTAATGAAGTCTTTCGTAAGTACCAGTCCCAGTCCTGCCCCTTTTTCATTTTGGGTGCCTTTACGGGTAAAGGTATCCTCGCCAAACAATATCATCTGCCTGTCATCCTCACTCATCCCTGTTCCGTTATCCTGTACATGGATTACCACCTTTTCGGAAGTTTCCCCGGCGGAGAGCTCCACCTTACCATGTCTCGGGGTAAACTTAATGGCATTAAATATCAGGTTACGAAATATGGTGTTAATCATGTTGACATCAGCCTCCACCATTATATGCTTATCAATTTTATTTACAATCTGCACTTGTTTGTGGTTTGCCGATTGCTTAGCCAGCTCAATGTTTTCTGTTGCTACTTTATGCACGATAACCTGCTCCGGCCTGAACTCTATTTTACCGCGCTCTTTGTTGGCCCACTCCAGGAGATTCTGTATCAGCTCAAAAAGCTGCATTGAAGAGGTATGGATATTTTCCGTCATCATTTTAACCGACTCCGGATCCGCCCCTTCCCTGACCTCCTCTGCCAGCATCTCACTGAACCCCAGCAAGGAGTTAAACGGACTACGCAAATCGTGCGAAATAATGGAAAAAAGCTGGTTCCGGTCGCGGTTTATCTCCTCAATTTTCTTCTTCGATAGCCTGAGCTCATGATTTTTGTTGGCCAGTTCTTTCTGGTTTTGCTTGAAGCGGTTGTTCTGTGCTCTAATCCTGACAGCAGCGCGGCGCTGGACAATATAGGCATAGACCACTGCGATAATAAACAGCGCTGATAAAAAAATGGTGAGGTGAAGATAAAACCGCAGTTCAGATTGCTTTTCGCGCAACTCACTCATCTCCTGCTGCCGCTGCCGCTCCTGGTATACCGAGTTGAGATTGGATATCTTCTCCCCTGTCTGCGCCTCAGTGATACTATCGTGTAAAGCAGTATATTTTTTATGATACTGCAGGGCCTTCTTATAATCTTCGGTTTCACTGTAATAATTATGAAGTAGATTAAAATATTCGGATCGCGACGCAGCGTTGCCCAGTTCGCGGGTTATTTCATCAACTTTTTCTACAAATACCCTGGCACTGTCAAATTCTTTTTGCTCTATCAGCAACTCCGCAAAGTTGTAATAGTTATTGACGAGCCCCTCTTTATTTCCCAACCTGTTGTTATCGCGCAAAGAGCGTTGGAGATATTTTCTTGCCTGGCCGTAATCTTCGCGGTGCAGGTAAACAGATGCAATATTATTATAGTACAGTGCTCTTCCCATAATATCGTCATTTTTTACTGCATAAGAAAGAGCTATGTGATAATAATCCAGTGCTTTATCATACTTCTCGTTTTCAGAAGCGTTAACACCCAGGTTGTTAGAAACTACGGCCACCAAATTGGCCAAGCCATGCTTCCGGGCTATTTCCAAACTCCTTCGGTACATCTCCTCCCCCTCTTGTGCCTGGTTCAAATCCACCATATTACTGGCAATATTATTCATCGCACTGGCTTCCAGCTCAGGCAAATTATTTTCCTGTGCTATGCGCAGTGCCTTGTAGTAGTAATCGGAGCTGTTGGAAAGATCATTCAGGTAGTGGTAGACATTCCCAATTTGCCGGAGGGTAAGGCTAAGCAAACTATCCGTCTGCTCCTCCCTGGCAATCTGCTCGCTGCGCGTAAAATACTTCAATGCCTGTGTGTATTTACTCAGGTAGGAATAGTTGATGGCAACATCGTAAAAGACAGTGGCTTCCCGGAACGATTCCAGCACATCAGGATGCTTTTCTAAAAGCGCTGTAACCCGCTCATAATATTCCAGGGCCTTCTGTGTATCGCCTTGATCGTGATATAGCTTCCCTAAACGGTAATTGCTGTTAAGGATACCTTTAACAGATTGTTTTTCTTCTGCCTCCAGGAGAGCCATTTCCAGATATTTCCGCTTTTCAATTTTGGAGTCAACCATCCCTGCCGAATCGATATACTGTCTATAATCACCAGTAAGCTGGTGGTTGCGTGATTCTGCATGACGTTTATAAGGATCTTCCTGTGCTGTGGAGTAAAATCCCGCCAGCAACAAGAACAGAAAAACAAAAAATGTATGAAGATTTATCATGTTACACCTAAAGCCTCAAAGGTACAAAAATATGTTGAAAAAATATTGCCCTCTTGCTTTTCAACCATGAATATTAAATTATTCGTAATTGTTTAGCTGGCATAAAAAATCTGTGTCATCAGTGTTCTATCGTTTTTTAAAACGCCCTTTATCTCCATAATTTAGCCGGGTAGACCCCTCTTTCTGTCAGCGCTGCTATTCGCTGCATCACCTCCTCTTTATCTTCGCGGTAGGTAACCCCAAACCACTGAGCGTTTGAGGTAAGCACTTTAACGCGTTCCTGGCCACTACTGATAAGATGATTTACCACGGTGGGGATAAAATACTCGCTTTTAAGCTCCTCTCCGTGTTGGTCGAGAAATTCGGTGAAATAACGATCCAGCCAATCAAAATAAGAAGGCAGAAAACCCCAGAAATTCATTGAAACGGGCAAGTCAGAATCCAGCTCCTGCAGCTCGCCGTTATTTTCAAAAACCACGCTACCATCTTTTAAGAATATCTTAGTATGTTCTTCCACATCAACAAGATATCCTTCATCATCGGTGGTGCATACTCCGCGCGACACATGCCCGTGTTTTGAAAGGGTGTTTTTAAGATGATAAGCTACCATAATATGATCCCTGTTATTATTTTGCATGGCCTCTGCCAGAGTTTTGTAGGCATCCCTGCCATAGAAATCATCGGCATTTATCACCGCAAAAGGACCATCGATATGATTGCGGGCACACCACACGGCATGACCGGTACCCCACGGCTTCTCCCTGCCTTCAGGTACCGTGTATCCTTCCGGCAGCATGTCCAGTTCCTGATAGGCAAAAGCAACCTCCGCTTTCCCCTCCAGTATTTTCCCGAAGCGTTCGCGAAAAGCATCTTCCAGATCTTTCCGGATAAGGAAAACCACTTTTCCGAAGCCTGCCTGCAGTGCATCATAAATAGAATAATCGATAATTGCTTCCCCCGACGGGCCTACTGCGTCAAGCTGCTTAAGGCCACCATAACGGCTGCCTATACCCGCAGCTAATATTAATAATGTTGGCTTTTGTTTCATAGTTGCTTTTTTGGTAGTTATAAGGTCTGCGAAATTAACAAATATTCTCAAAGACATTCAACCCCGCAGGGTGTATTTTCACCTGTAACAAAAGGGTGATTCAGGTGAAAGCTCAATTTTAATGAGGAATACCTTTTATTCCCCTGGCTTAATCCAATGCCCGCAACGCCAGTAAGAAAATTCCGGGTGTGGTGATTATTTCCTGCATCCGGCAGGCATCACAGATGCGCAAAAGCAATTTCTTTAGCTCTATTCTAATTATTGGATGTTTAAAGCTAAATGATTTGTAATAAGTATTTTAGATTTTAATGTAAAATGAAATGTATTCACATAATGTAAATATTTAGGTGGTTAAGTTCAGTTGGCAAAAGCAGTTGGCAGTTGGCAAAATTTTTTCATCAATAAAAGCAGTTATATAATTCGGGAGAGGGCTTTTTTGCCACGAATACACGAATAGAAATTACCTGATGCCACCTAGTCTGTTGATAACTGTTTTATTAGTGAATTCGTGGCTTTCTTTCTTTTAACGAATGCAAGAATGTCAGCGTTTTGCCAACTGCACTTTTGCCAACTGCCAACTTTAATCCTATACTACTACCAAATAATGAAACTAATACAACGTAATATTAAATCTGATAACTTTAACTATTTGATAATCTATTATTAACAATACTTTTATATTAATCACTCATTGATTAGAAAAGAGCCATTTCTTATAAATTGTCAATTTGAAATACAGACCTAGCGAAGCGTCATAGCCGGTTACAGTTAATTTCGGTGGCTACATTTTTATGATAGTAAAAAAATGCTATTTTTGCCTCGTGAGATGGAAAAATAATACCGGTTTAGTGATTTCTTTGATAGCCTGGATTCTGATATCCGGTCACGGCTACGTACCGCACCATCATCACGATCAGTGCGTTGACAATCACCAAGCGCATCATCACAACGAACAATCATTAGAGAAGCAGTCAACACCACAACACGATGATTTAACATGTGCTGTCAATACCATCTTCGATAAGTCTCATGGCAAGACTGTTTTCATCGCCCCGGAAACAGTTGCTTCTGTAATTACTATTCATACCCGGATTGAAGTTTTTCAAATATTTTCTGAACCTCTTATCCGAAGATTAATTACCACGGCATTCTCCTTACGCGGCCCGCCATCCGTGGTTTCATAAATACGGACATCTGAAAATCACTCCTTACTGCCCTGCTATTACAGCAGGCCTGTCAATGAATGTTGACAGGTGGAGGGTAACGGCGGCGGTGTTGTATCAACAAACGCCTGTTCAGATGCTCCCGCGGGCTGTCCAAGAAAAAGCCTGTTATATTTTAATGCTGCCAGGCTTGCAGGAAGCAAGCAGCCAGCGTTACTTTTTGGACGCCCTCAAAATCGCCAACTATTAAACACATTATTAATCGAATAAACCTATTATTATGATACGCAAGCTACTAAGCGGTATTTTGATGCTCAGTGTCGTTATGCTCATCCAAAGTTGTAACGAAGCGCAACAAGGCAATGAACCACGCAAAACAGAACCTCAGGGCCATGAAGAGAAAGCCCTGCAAGTACTGCTTTTTGGTGAGGGTACAGAGCTTTTTGCTGAACTTCAGCCGCATAACGGTCAATACAAAATCATCGCCCATCTCACACAGTTATCCGATTATCAGCCCTTAGCAAGCCTCAGGCCGGAATGGATTCTGATGAACCCGGAGAGCCGCATTATCAGGCAGGTCAGGATGAGCCATGAACATGAAGGCATCTACACTGCAACCATAGCAAAGCCCGAAAATGAAAAAACCATCCATGGTATCCGCTTTTACCACCAGGGTAAAGAGATTACACTGACCATTCCACAAAACAACCTCAGTCATGCTTTACACGATGGAGGGATCACCTACCTGAAAGAGCAGGCCTGGAAAGACAATTTCCAAATTTATCGCGCAAAGCGAAAACCTTTTGCTTCGATAGTAAAAACAAGCGGAATGCTAAAGACCTCCCCCGACGGGCAGATGATAGTTACCGCTTCCAGCCGCGGAACGGTAAGCTTCAACCAAACACCTGTTATAGAAGGGCAGGCCGTTACCTCACAGCAAGCGGTGCTTACAATTGCAGGCACCGAAAGTAACCTGCAAAACAGCACCACCGCTGTCCGGCGTGCAAAAATAAAATATGAGCAGGCAAAAAAGGAATATAGCAGGGCTAAGGCCTTATGGGATGAAGCGATAATCTCTGAAAAACAATATCTTGAAGCGCAGCACGTTTATGACATCGCCCGCGAAAACTACCAGGTGCTGTCAAATAATTTTGACAAAGGGAAGCGTATTATGAAAGCCCCGGTTTCCGGAGTTATTCACAACATCGTGGTGGAAAACGGAGATCATGTCGATGCGGGGCAACCCCTCTTTACTATCATAAAAAAGGAGCCCCTCATCCTTGAAGCCGACGTTTCGCAGCAGCATTACAGCAAGCTGCCCCACCTGCAGGGCGTCAGCTTTTCGATTCCCTCCAGCGGCAAGCGTTATACCTATGACAACCTGCCCCCTGAAGCCATTATCTACAGCAGAAAAATGCAATCGGCATTTACCTCGGTTTCGTTCCTGCTGCCCTATGATGCAGCGCTAGTCCCCGGAACTTATGCTGAAGTATACCTTAAGCTGAAGGAGGCGGACTCCTCCCTCACCATCCCTAAAAAAGCACTGATGGAGTCTGAAGGCAATAAATATGTTTATGTGATGACCGGTGGAGAGCAGTTCGAAAAGCGAGAGGTGAGTGCCGGCAGGGATGACGGCGAACACATCGTCATCCATAAAGGACTGAAAACGGGAGAAGTCATCGTAAGCCAGGGGGCATACAACATCAAGCTCACCGCCATGTCGGGGAACCTGCCCTCCCATAATCATTCACATTAAAAGACAGTACGTATGCTAAACAGAATAATACAGTTTTCCTTAGAAAACAGACTTGTTGTAATCATCGCAAGCCTTCTGCTGACATTTGGAGGGGTTTATGTTACCCGTCAAATGGACATTGATGTGTTCCCCGACCTGAATGCCCCTACGGTGGTTGTGATGACCGAGGCACACGGCATGGCTCCCGAAGAGGTAGAGAAGATGGTTACTTTCCCTATCGAGTCAGCTATCAACGGCGCCAGCCGTATCCGCCGCGTCCGCTCCAAGTCCTCTATGGGTTTCTCCATCATCTGGGCGGAATTTGACTGGGGTACAGATGTGTATGATGCCCGGCAAACGGTCAACGAGCGGCTTGTGCAGGCTTCCGCTAAACTCCCGCGTGGCGTCGGAAAACCGGTGATAGCACCGCAGTCCTCGCTGATGGGTGAGATTATGATCCTGGCCATCACCTCCGATACCCTCTCTCCTATGAAGTTGCGCACCCAGGCAGAGTGGAATGTGAGGCCACGCTTGCTGGCTGTGGGTGGCGTGGCCCAGATAACGATAATTGGCGGCGACTACAAAGAGTATCAAATCCTTGCCGATCCGCTCAGGATGAAGCACTATGATGTCTCCATCGACGAGTTACTCGCCGCTGGCGAGCAGGCGAATATAAACGTGCCGGGAGGTTTTTTCAATGAGTATGGAAACCGCTACATCGTAAGAGGCATCTCGCGCAGTAACGACACGGCAGCAATAGCAAGCAGTGTTATTAAAACCGGCGATAACGGGCCGGTACAGATAGGCGATGTAGCGCAGGTTACCATAGGCAGCGCCCCAAAAATCGGGGCCGGATCCTTTGAAGGAGATAATGCCCTTGTAATGACTATCACCAAGCAGCCGGATATCAACACTATCAGGTTAACAGAAAAGCTTAAAAATGAGCTCGATGCTATTTCAGGCAGCATACAGGGAGACATGACTTTCCACACAGAGATATTCGACCAGGCAGCATTCATCAGCCGCTCGGTAAACAATGTTCAAAGGGCCCTTATCGAAGGAGCCCTCCTGGTGGTGGTTATTCTCTTTCTTTTCCTGATGAACCTCAGGACCACCATTATCTCGGTTATTGCCCTTCCGCTGTCACTGCTCACGGGCATTATTGTGCTCTACCTGCTGGATATTACTATCAACACCATGACCCTGGGAGGGATGACCATCGCCATAGGCTCGTTGGTAGACGATGCCATTATCGATGTGGAAAATGTATATAAGCGACTGCGGGAGCGTTCCAAACCGGGCGGTGAGGTCAATTACCTGAAAGTAGTGTATGATGCTTCGGTGGAGATACGCTCTTCAATCCTTAACGCCACATTAATCATTATTGTCGCCTTTGTGCCCTTGTTTTTCCTTAGCGGGATGGAAGGGCGCATGCTGCAGCCTTTGGGTATAGCCTACATTGTGTCGCTGGCCGCTTCTCTGGTAGTAGCTATGACCATAACACCAGTGTTGTGCTCGCTGCTGCTTACTAACAAAAAAAGTATTGCCCGGAACAAAGAAGGCAGTTACCTTGAACGTACCCTTAAAAGAGGGTACCGCAGCCTTTTACAAAAGGCGATGAATATGCAGGTGGTGATTTTAACGGGAGCTTTTCTGTTGCTGCTTGCCGCCGGCGCCCTGCTCTTCTCTTTTGGTAATAACTTTCTGCCTCCCCTCAACGAAGGGGCTATGACCATTAATGTCTCCACCGTCCCGGGCACCAGCCTGGAGCAATCGGAGCAATTGGGGCGCCGTGCTGAAAAAGCCCTGATGAGTATTCCTGAAGTGCACACCGTATCGCGACGCACCGGCCGCGCAGAGCTTGCCGAGCACACCTTTGGCGTTAATGTGTCGGAGCTGGACGCCCCCTACCAATTAGAAGAGCGCACGAAAGAGGCGTTCCTTAAAGAAGTGAGGCATAAGCTCAAAGACATCCCCGGAGCTAATGTGGAGGTAGGACAACCCATTACCCATCGCATCAACCACATGCTCTCAGGATCGAAAGCGCATATCGCCATCAAACTGTTTGGCACAAACCTCAGCGAAATGTATGGCACAGCACAGGACATCAGAAATGCCATAAGCGATATTCCGGGAGTTGCCGACTTGAATGTAGAACAGCAAACCGAAGTGCCGCAGGTAAAAATACGGCCAAAGCGCGCGATGCTGGTAAAACACGGTATTCCTTTGAGCCGCTTTAACCGGGTGATTGAAGCAGGTCTAAATGGCCTGAGAATCAGTGAGGTTTTTGAAGATGAAAAATCGTTTGGCCTTGTGGTGCGGTTTGCCGATGACTACCGCACCAGCGTGGAGGATATCAGGGAGGTCACCATCACTAACAGCAGCGGAGAGAAAGTGCCTTTCTACGAAATCGCCGACATCACCTCGTCGGGAGGGCCCAATACGATAAGCCGCGAGAATGTAAAGCGCACCCTGATGATTGCCGTGAATGTATCCGGACGAGATGCCGGCAGTGTGGTCGGCGATATCCGTCAGCGCATCCGGGAGGATATTACCCTGCCGGAAAATTACCACGTCGAATACGACGGGCAATTCAAAAGTGCTAAAGAAACACAGCAGCGCCTTGCCATAACCAGTATTCTTGCCTTGCTCACCATTTTTGTTATCCTCTTCCAGGAGTTCAAAAATGCGCGCATGGCAGGCATCATCCTCCTAAACCTGCCGCTGGCCCTGATAGGGGGAGTAGCCGCTATCTGGATCACCACAGGCATCATGAGCATCCCGGCCATCATCGGCTTTATCACCCTGTTTGGTATCGCCACCAGAAACGGCATCCTGCTGGTTTCCCGTTACGAGACGCTGCTAAAAGAGGGGAAGTCGCTGAAGAAAGCCATAACCGAAGGCTCTGCCGACCGTCTCAACCCTATCCTGATGACTGCCCTGACGGCTGCCCTCGCCCTGATACCTCTGGCTGTCCAGGCCAACAAGCCGGGTAATGAGATACAGAGCCCGATGGCTATTGTAATCCTTGGAGGATTGCTAAGCTCCACACTGCTCAATGCCTTTATAATACCCATTTTTTATCAATACCTTAAAAGAAAGCATCATGAATAATAAGATTATTTCAATTATACTTATAATAAGCACCACTCAGCTGTTTGGGCAACCCCTGGAATCGGTGCTGCAGGAGATAGCCAAAAATAATGCTACTCTGCAGATGCTGCGCAAGCAAAACGAAGCCCGGGAGTTGCAATATAAAACCACCCTGTTTCCTGATAACCCGGAGATAACGTATGGTCATTTTCCGGGAAACACTAATGCCATAGGAACCAAGAAGGTGTTTGGTGTCAGCCAGACGCTGGATTTTCCTTCGGTCTATTTTGCCAGAAACAAGCTTGTTAAGGGCCTCATTCGAAGCAATGAAATACAGTACCGGGAGTTACGCCGCCAGAAGCTGCTGGAAGCCAAGAAAGTGTTGCTAAAATTTATCTATACCAAAAAACGGCTGCAGGTGAACCACCAGCGTATGGTCTGGACTAAAGCATTCAGAGACGATATGAAGCGGCGCCGCGAAGAAGGCGATATCTCCCGCTTAGAGGTTAACAAAGCTAAAATACAACTGGCTAAACTCCGCAATGAGCAACAAAGGATCAGAAACCAGCTGATGCAAGACTCATTGCACATCCTGCAGCTCAATAACAATATTGTTCCGGAGAAGCTTACTGCCCTCTCTTTTCCTGAGGTAAAAAGTATTGAGAAAGAGGCCCTTGTAGGCAATTTTCTCCAAAGACATCCAAAAGCGGCTTTGTCAGAACAACAAGTAAGCAACAGCCAGCAGCAGTTGCGTCTCAGCAAAAGCGAATACCTCCCGGATATCACTATCGGTTATGAATCGGAACAGGTGATGTCAGATACCCACCGTGGCATCAGGGCAGGGATTACTATTCCGCTGTGGGGCGACAGGCATACCATCAAACATTCGAAAGCGGAAGTGGAAGCGGCAGAAGCTGCCAGATGGGTGACCACCAGCAAGCAGACCACCATGGCCAAAGAGCTTTATGAGCAGTGGCACTCTTTAAAAACTGCCTATGCCGAATTCTATGAAGCTATTGACGGGTACAGCAATCCTGATAAAATGCGCAAAGCCCACGCGATGGGAGAAATATCGAGTATTGAATTGTTTATGGAGCTGGACTACTATTACGAACTAAAAGACGATTTGCTGGAGCAGCAATATTTACTGTTTGTGGCCCAGGCTGAACTTTTTGGTTATAAACTTTGATAATACCGATTACTATTTGAATTGCACCTTTAGTTCCCCAAAACCTTTGGCGGGGCAAACGTTACACTCCTAAAGGCACTTCAAATATGTATCGGCATAAACAATTCGTACAATAATATATTTCGGTAAACTATTGCCTGATTTAAGTGTTCCGGAATAAGTACGGGGGCTGGTTATCCCTGTTAGATAAGTAATATCAGGGAAAATAAAAACCCTGAACAACATAAATATCAGAAAGATGGACAAGCCAATCGATCATCATAAATTACTCAACTACGCGTTGATTTTAAGTTTTATTACTATTGGATATAATGTCATCGAGGGTATTATAAGCGTAGCTTATGGCCTCTCTGACGATACGCTGGTGCTGGTGGGCTTCGGGGTAGACAGTTTTGTGGAGGTCATCTCAGGCATGGGCATTGCACATATGATACTACGCATGCGCTACACGAAAATAGCGTCTCACGATAGCTTTGAACGTACGGCCCTCAGAATCACAGGAGTTAGCTTTTACCTGCTGACGGCCGGGCTGATAGCAGGCGCCATCATCAATATCTGGCACAACAAGTCTCCCGAAACCACGGTTGTGGGGATAATTATTTCCTCCATCTCCATCCTGACGATGTGGTGGCTTATGACTGCGAAAAAACGTACCGGAGAAAAGTTAGGCTCAGATGCTATTGTTGCCGATGCCAACTGCACCAGAACCTGTTTCTATCTTTCTATTTTGTTGCTGGTGAGCAGTGGCATTTTCGAGATTTTTCAGATAGGGTGGATTGACGCCGCCGGATCGCTGGGTATAGCCTGGTTTGCTTTCAGCGAAGGCCGTGAGGCTTTTGAGAAAGCCAACTCTGAGGATCTTTTATGCTGCGGCAGCAGTTGTCATACCTGATTTGCGGCGAGCCATTTTTGTGATTCAGCATATCTTACCAGGCAGCGCAGAAGATAGCGAAAACCTTTCCCTTCCTCCCTTCTCTGTTGTATTTTAGTTTGTTGGTTTAGCTGTTTTCAACCATCATCGAAAGGTTTCGGTAGACTTATCGCAATTTGATTTGCAATGGGTGTAAGTCCCCTTTATGGACATATTTCCCGAAAATAAACTTTACTGCTTTTTCGGATTGTTATATAGTACTGATATCCAATACTTTTATTTCATGGCATGTTTTTTCATTAACATATGGAAAGACTAATAACAAATAATTATGGAAAACGTAAATATCCTGGTAGTAGACGACATCAAAATCAATTACCTTGTTTTAAAAGGCATGCTGAAGTCCACCGCGGCTAATGTATTGTGGGCCTGCGATCATGAAGAAGCTGTTGATATCTGCAACAAGTACACTATCCATCTTGTGCTGATGGATTTCCAGCTTCCCGGCATGAATGGCTATGAATTAAGCAAGCTTCTGAAAAAGGATCACCACCAATTACCGGTAATCTTCCAAACGGCCAATGCCCATGCTATAACAAGCCTTGTCGAAGGCTTCAATCAGCCCGGCGAAGAGGTAGAAGTACTTCAAAAGCCTATACAGCGCCAGATATTACTCGACAAAGTACATACTTACATCAGTTAGCACTAAAAAGTGCCGGCATTGTAACCGAAGAGATGACGTTCTACATCCTTAAATTCAATGTATATCCGGTCTGCAGGGACGTCCAGTTTTTTTGTGAGCCACCGGCTCAGCGCTTCTGATAATTCTTTAGTCTTTTCCACCGGCAGCCCTATGCTCTTCAACTCGGCATAGATCAACCCCGAAACATTTCCCCCAAACATCATATGATGATTTGTTTCGAGGTGCACCATGATGAATTTTTCAGGCTTTTCGAGTAATTCAGCCACCAATTGGGTTGCCTCTTTCATTAACTGTTGCTTTTCTTCGTGCTGTATGTTAGTCTGGATCTTTAAAACAGGCATTTTTTCCTCCTTTTGTTAATAGACAGAAACCAGTTAAAAATTAAATTCTGAGGTTGTAACTATTGGTTCCCGGCTTTTGTTCAGCGGCGCTGTGGATTTGCCAGGTCCTGTATTTGTCTTTCTATGGTTCAACAAAATACAACTATCGTTACTAATCAGTGTCAAATTTAATAAAAAGCTTCGGTTATGAACAATTATCATAGTATTTGTTTGTAACTTCCTGTTTTTCATGCTTCTTAAGTCTCTGAGAGTTGAATATTTGTATGTGGTTTAATGCGTAGCTTTAAATATTTCACTCACGAGGGTG
>Ga0306867_1000696_pt1 | contig 18015 bp, 26 predicted proteins | sample AntRauTorckE6831_FD_190432 | JGI IMG/M metagenome (GOLD analysis project Ga0306867, IMG submission 190432) | Saline lake microbial communities from Rauer Islands, Antarctica - Metagenome Torckler E6 #831 (v2) (version 2) | ecosystem: Environmental > Aquatic > Non-marine Saline and Alkaline >...
CAAGAATAGTAATTGTCCTTGTCAAGAGCTGCGAAGACGTGTGTGAACCTCAGAGCCTGCCACCCGTCAGCGTTCATGTTACGGAAAACGTTCACGTACCGGAGTGTGTCTCCACGTTGTGGGTAGTACCCGAGACCATCAGATGGGAACGACCAGATCGGCGAAGGTGTGTTCGCTGTGGTTTTGAGACTCCGAGTTCCGGTGTGCGACCAGTTGGTTGAAATTGAGTACTGATCAAGCGCGCCTGAGTAATACTGTAATGTGTCTCGTTCGAACGACTCTATACTGCCGTCATCAGGAACATCACCAAATGGCCGGGGGTTTCCAGTGTCGAAGGAAACACGGTCTGATTGGGCGACTGAATCTCGCCATGAGGTCTCAGAATCACCCCAAGAAAGAGTCCCATCTGAGGCGATGGAGCGGCGTTTCGTTGTGAATGAGGGTGGATCAGGCATTCGAACTCAGTTACTCATGTATTTGTGCAGTACAAGGTTAAAATCTCGCCTCTCTCAGGAGTTCGGAAACTGATCCGTGATGTTCGTGTTACGGAACGGTCAGTCGGGCCGTCAGGAGGGTTGGGAGTCCCCTGGCTGGTTGTAGGAATCGAGTGATTCGAGCGGCGGTTCGTTCTCGCTGGTCCATCGTTCCGGCCCTTCAGTCTCACGGCCCATGGCGCTACTGACCATTCGACCCATCGCGTTCTGCATCACGCGGCCGGTCGCGTCGGTCGGCTTGTAGTAGTCAGCCGGGGTTGGTGCGACGAAGACGCCGTAAATCTGCCTGACGTTCGCTCTCATCCCGACTTCGTCGTAGATGTTGTACAGGCACCGCGTCGTGTGGAGCGACGGGTCCGGTTGCCGGAGCCCGGACGGGCCGTGAAGGGACGCCGTCGTGTCCCGGAGTGCGTGCTGGACGAGTTCAGGGTTGTATTGCTCGTCCGGGTAGGATTCTTCGTCGTCGGAGAGGAACGGCGGTCGGAGCTGGAAGAACGCGTTCTGCTCGGCGCGTTTCGCCAGCATCGCCGTGAACAACTCAGCGATAGCGGCTTCCCGAGTCGACGCGCGAGGACGGACTGCATCTCTCGGTAACTCGCCGTTCTCCAGCGAGACGTGGTACATCTCATACGTGGACGTGACTCGTCGGATGTCGTTCGGCTCGAAGTATTCGCGTTTGTCGTAATGGTAGTGGAGATCACGGTCCTCGAAGCAGTCCTTGGCGAGCGGGGCTGCCTCACCGACTTCTTCGCGGAATGTTTTGTCGTCCCGCGGGTCAGCGTCCGTGTTCTCGACGATGGTTTCGAACGCGTCTTGCAGGTCGAACGATGCGAACTGCGAGTGCTCGATGACTGCTGTCTCACCGTTAGCGTGGACTTCTGTCCCGGACTGTGCGGTGAACTTCACCAGGTGCCGGTGCAGCGATTTCGCGTCACCGAACATTATGTTACTCATCTTGGTCACCTCCGTCAACTTCAGGGTACTCTGTGTCTGTCTCTTCGTCGAATTCAACGGTGACGCGGCCGTGAACGCCGTACTGCGAGATTTCACCGTCACCGAGCCCGACAACGGACACGGGGTCTTCGTCGTCGCCGCTGAGCGCCATGAACCCGAGTTGCATTTTCGCCGCGCGAAGATCCGCGTACGCGACGATCGGGGCGAGTTCAGCGTGCGTGTCGTACTCGTCTTTCGAATCGTCGTGGTTGCTGGCTCCCCACGACGCCTTCGATGCGAACTTCGTCGGCTCAGTTTCGTCTTCGAAGTGCTCAGCTGTTTTCCGAGCAAGCGCTGGCAGGAACTTGTTCCAGTCGTCGCCGTACTTCATCATCACGGCGAACGCGTCGAACTTATCCATCTCGTACGTGGATCCGTCCTGCATTTCGACGTCGAACCCGATTTCCGGGAGTGATTCGTTGAACGCTTCGACGTTCTCAGCCATTTCTTTGCCGCGCTCATCGGTGTAGTCCCGAAGTTCCGGGGTGTACGTCGGTGACGGTTCTACTGGCTCGTCACGGCACGTGTCGCATCGCAGCCCGGGTTCGGTGAGGTACACGTCAGTGCGTTCGTTACAGTTCCCGCAAACCGCGATGCCGACCGGTTCGGATTCAGTGTCGTCGTCCATGTAGTGAAGGTGTGGCCAGGGCGTGGTTTTCTACGGCAGCGGTTCTCCGCCGCCGGTGACGAAGGGGCGTCGTGTGTCACCGGACATACCTGGCCGTATAACCGTTACCTGAGTATTACCGTGTCCGCACTTTAACGTGCGGATTCCTGAACAGGGAAGCACGACAGTGCCACGGTTTTACCGGGTAACGGTGGAGACGGCGTGTCCGGTGACTCGTACAGTACTACAGTTCGTTGTTGTCACTCCCGGTTATACTCGTCTTCGAGAAGTCCTTCAATCGGAGAGTCCTCAAGCGAAGACTCGAATTTCATTGTATTCGCTTCCGTCTCCGCGTCGTTTTGTGCCACTGATTCGAACAGCGGTGAGTTCACGCGGTTATCTGTTCGCGGGTCAGTGATAACTGGTAGGGACTCAGTCCCGATGGTGTGGTGTGATTGTTGTTCCATAACGGCGGCTTTGTCATCCCGAGTTCCGTATAGCGTCATGTTTGATCGATCGTCTGAACTCGGGGTTGGTGGGTACGTGATCCCGTATGTGAGTCCGCCACCGGTTGCGTAGATGAGTATCGGGTCTGTTCCTTTCCGGTGCCCGTTTTCGTCGGCAGGGAGCGGCCAATCACCTGGCGGGTCCCCCGGGCCGTACACCACTTGAATTTCGAGCGGGGTATCTCTACCCGGGAGTTTGATTACATCACCGCGTTCTAGTTCCGTGATCTGGATAGTGATTCCTTCTATTGTAAAGAACCCTTCTGGCGGGTACCGCGGGTTAAACCAGGAATGTGCGATGTGATGTTTGGAGAGCGCTTGACTCGCACGTTCGCTTGCGTTCTCGATGACTTTGAAGTGAAACGCTCGCGTTGTGATTTCCTCTGTTTCTTCTTCTCCGGTTTCCGTATTGTACGAAAACGCAGTTCCTGTTGACTCTGGAATCGTGTACGTGGCGTTCTCTTCGTCGTCTACCTCAATGATTGCGTGACTACCAGGTGTCGCTGCATCACCATCACCGTGGTAAGTCTGGTATTGAGGGAATGTTTGTCCGTTCGACCGGTCAGTTCCCGTGACGAGCTCGTAGTCGAGTTCATGCTCGAACACGATATTTGCAAGCTCGGTCAAAAGGGCGTACCGGTCTTTTGCATCGCTCATGTTAGGCCTCGTATTTCAGGAGTTACGCTTTGATCCCTGCTTCCGTTGAGTCTGAACTATTGGTTGCAGTATCGCCGTCTTGGATGACGGCTTCGATCGACCAGTCGGTGTTGCGGACGTTATCGGCGTACCGAGTGTAGTCAAGTGCTTGTGCGACTTTCGTCGGGAATCGGTCGAGATTGTCGTTCGACCATCGACCAGGTATCAGCGTGACGAACACGCCGGAGGCAGCTCGGCCGACTGAGACTCTGATATCGGTAATCCGGTCATCAGGATGATTGAGTAGCGATTTAACTCGCTGCTCGATGTGGCTCACGTCGGCGTTCTTGTTCCGTGGATCGTGAAACACTTCGACTTTCAATTGGAGTTGCGGCCCCGGGCTCGCCACGGCGTCTTTCCCGGTGTGTTCAGGCATCTCCCGGTCCCTCCAGACCCCAACTGAGCACTCGCATGGACAGGTCAGATTCTGCTCGGACGAGTTCGCCGCCGTCTTCGGAAGTGTACCCGAACATGATCTCGTCCGTCTGTGTCTGTTCAGCGACGCCTTTCATCATCTGTGCGACGGCCTTTCTGACGTCTTCGCCCATCGCATCGAAGTGCAGGATAGCGAGGCTGTTCCCGGAATCGGCAAGTGCGCGTCGGAGTTCAATCCCGCCGATGTTATAGATTTCTTTGACCTCGTCTTCATCGGCACCCATCTCTATGAGCGCACGCTCCACGAGGTCTTCTGAACTGTTGATTTCTTGGCCGTCAACGGTGACCAACGGGTCGTTCAGGTGTTTTTGAAGCATTGCTTCCCGGTCTTCAGGTGAGCTGCCGTGGACTTCGACGCCGTATCCACCGGCAGCGTGCTTGAACCGTCGTTCATCGTTTTCGTCGAGTGTCAGGATGTCTTGGTCGTTATTGTTCATAGGGAACCTCAACCGTTTTCACGATTTTGCTGTGATCATCCCACGTGATGGTCAGCGATTCTCCCACGCGGTTAATAAGACTGTCTGCGTCGTTCGGGACAAGGTCTCTGGCGCACGTTCGCGCCGACGCGGCAGTTTCTCTTACTTCCTCTGGTTCTATCGCTTCACCAACTGTGCCGCGTTGAACGAGCCAGACGGTCTCTGATTCAGTTTCGTCACTCATCGGTTGCCGTGCTCCGTGGGTCAGGCCAGTTGTCGTCATCGTCTGTGTCACTCATCGTTTGTTGGTCTGTGTGAATCGTGTAGTGTGTTTGGCTTTCTAACGTCTCGTGCCCTGCACCGCACTCAGGGCAATTCGGACCACCGTACCTGCCGCCGTGGTCGATGTCTTCCCACCAGTGGGTCGTCTGGCACGCTGTACATATTTCCATGCCTCGCGTATCCCACGGCCCGCCGCAATCCGGGCACTCTGGTGCATCTTCTTTGCCGTCCCACTCATCCGGGTCCCCGGTGAATTCACACCGTAAGCAGTTCAGTGTGATTGAGTGGTCAGCGAGCCCCGGGTGGTTGAGATGCACGTCCGGTCCGGGGAAATCACCGGCATCAATCAGGTCAAGCGCGTCACTCCACTGTGTGACGACGCTAAATGCCATCCCGGTCTCCCGGTGCATTTCTGCAAGCGGCATTTTATCATCTCGGACAGGGCGTGGCTTACCGTCAACGATGTTGACCGTGTGGAGATCGCTCAGGTGAACGCAGCCTTTAGAGAGGATGCACAGAGTCACGTTTTCCTCTGGCCGGTAGTACGCATCCAACGGGTTGTCGACAGGGCTTTCGATTTGCCTGAACGCGTCAGGGGAGTACGCGTATGGCGTTGCGTACTCACCGGTTTCTTTCTCGATGATGAACCCGTTGTCGTCTACGTCAAGGCCGACGTGGACGAGTGTGTCCCGAATGGAATGCAGGCCGATGAATCGACGAGATGAATTGTCGCCCATCGCTTCGATTGCGGAGTCGAGTAATCGTCGTTCCTGTTCCGGTTCGGAGGGGTGAACCGTCGGTGTATCTGGCCGTGGTGGTTGATCAGAGTTCGGCATGATTAGTTGTCCTCTCCAGTTGGTTCAGGAAGCGTGTTCTGAACGGAGCGCAACCGGCCAGACGGGACACTCAGGTTCTCACGTTCGCCTCGTGAGAGAACTTCGTGTTCAGTATCGACGTCTCGTGCTCGCGCAAGCGCTTCTTGCGCAGTCGCAATCTCATCCGCTATTTCTTGGCGTGGTGAATCGTCAGTCATGATTAGGGTTCGATGTGCAGGTCGCTGTCGAGGAGCAGCGTGGTTACGTGATTCGTGAATTCTACGGCCTTGTCCTTCCGTCTGTCGGTGTCTTCCACGGACTTGATGAACGTTCGAAGCTCGTCGAATTCGTAGTCACGGTTCACCCACCACGACGCAGGGAGCAGGCGTTCAATCTCTTCTTGCAAACCGTTCACTGATTGAATCACGGTTTGATTCCCGGTGTCAGGGTCACCGGCATCGTCCACGACTTCGTTGACTCGGTCGTAGATTTGTGAGAGTTGATTCGTGGTGAGATCGTACGTGGAGTTGTTCTCTGCGACTCCCGTGGTGGGTGTGTCCGGCATTAGTACGTCTCGTCGAACTTGGACCCGTATCGTCGTTCGAGGTAGGCGACAGCGTCGTCCTTCGAATCGAACGGTTTGAGTAACTCTGTTCGCCGGTCGTTCACGTTGTCACCAGGTCCGATTCGGAAGGCGAACCACTTGCTGGTCTTCATCGCGCCTTCGCAGATGTGCGACCACTCGACGTGGCCGTTCTGCTCGACGGTATCGCCTTTGATGACACCGAACGTCCCGCACGAACGGGGGTTCAGGCCGCCAGGTTTCGGCTCGATTCGACCGACGTCGTAGTACCCGGAGGATCTTCGTTTAGCCATGATGGTGACGGGTTACGCTATCTGAATGTCTACGTACACCGGAGTCACGATGTCGTTGAGTTCTGCTTTCAGCGTTTCCTTCGCTACGGCGTCACGAACGGTCGCAACAAGCTTCGAACCTCGCTTGTTACTGGATTTCACGACGGATTCAACGCAATCGAGTTCGTTGAGTTGCTGAACAGTCTGGTCGATGACGGCATCTCCGAGTGTCTGGTTGGGCATTTCTTGAATCACCTGGTCTGGTGGGTGTGCCGAGTGTCCGCGGCAACGCTGTCGTAGCGTTGCTGTGAAAGCACACCCGGGAGTTCGGACCGGAGAGGTAGTATTTCCTCGTGGTCCGGCGCACTGTGTGCGGCGCAACCCGATGGAATTACTCGTCTCCGGTCCGACTGTTTCCTGTTGGTCAGCGGTGGTGTGCTGTGGCGCGAGTGACGCGAGGGATGAGCACCGCAACGAAGGGGGTCACGCGGCGCGGTGAGAGTGAGGAGCGCAGTCGGATGGGGAGGACAGAGGCCCTGCAAAATACGTGTGTTTCGGTCGATGGGAGTGATGCTACGGGTTTGATAGAAGCGGAGCAACTGTGGAACACACTGTCGGCAGAGCTGTTGCGTTCGTCTTGGGGTTACCCGGTTACTGGAGTTCGAATTCGCCTTCGTCAGTGATGGCATAGTTGAGTTCTTGTCTCCCGTTGTCTTCGGTGAAACGGTAGGCTTGTGGGAGGGATTCGTTGAGCCACTGGACGCGGTCTTCGTCAGTCTGAACATCCTCGTTCGGACTGTGAACGGTGAACTCGTCCATATCGACCCATCGATGGACCGTGTTTGCCATCGTTGGGGTGTAGACTTTGACTTGTTCGTTGTCAGGGTCTACATCAGTGACAGCAAAGCAAATCGCGTATTTACTGTCCTTGGATTTGAGACCGTCTCCAATATCCACGGCGTGCGGGTCGAACCCAAGTGCTGGTTCCTCGGGTTCCGCGTTGGTGCTGGTTGCGTCTCGGTTCTCGCCGCTCAAGGGTTGGTGTTCTTCAGACATAATAACTCACTCACCCGCGTGAGTGCACCACAACGGTTTGAGGCTGACCGGGGATAGTTCTGCTCGGTCCGGCCGGCGGGCGCAACCGACCGAATTACTCCGGTCAGCCGAGCGATCAGATCCCTGCTGCAAGCCCCCATACACCCGCGTACGGGACGGTTAGTTTTCGTGGTTAGGGTCCGTGAAGATCTCCATTTGTTCCTGGTACCGATTTCGGATGGTGACTTCGCTCGTCTTCGAGACCTCCGAGATAGCGCGTTGCGTCGTGTCTTCACCGCATAGCATGGCAGCCGTGTATATAGCGGCGGCAGCGAACCCGGTCGGGGATTTCCCGGATGCGAGTCCGGCTTCAGCCGTCACCTCGATCACTTCTGTTGCTTTCCGTTCGACATCGTTGCTGACATCGAGGCTGGAACAGAACCGAGGAACGTGTTCCTTCGGGCTAACGGGCTTCATCTCTAATCCGAGCTCACGCATGATGTACCGGTACGCACGAGAGATTTCGAGTTGTTCCACGCGAGAGACGGTTTCGATGTCATCAAGGCTTCGCGGGATGTTGCCTTGTCGGCAACCAGCGTACAGGGAACTGCTGGCAACGCCTTCGATGGACCGACCGCGGATCAGGTCGGCTTCCAATGCCCGGCGGTAGATCATGCACGAAATCTCTCGAACAGATTGCGGAACACCGAGCGCGGACGCCATCCGGTCGATTTCACCGAATGCGTGCCGAAGGTTACGTTCTTGCGGGTCCTTCGTGCTTGCGCGTTCTTGCTGTGTTCGGAGACGGTTCATCTGGCGGCGCTTCCGGCCAGAGAGCGAGTTCCCGTACGCGTCTTTGTTCTTCCAGTCGATATTTGTGGTGAGGCCCTTGTCGTGCATCGTTTCGGTGAGCGGGGAGCCAACACGCGATTTCTCATCGCGTTCAGCTGGTCCGAATGCTCGCCAGTCCGGGCCTTGGTCGATGTTCTCTTCCTCGATCACGAGCCCGCATTCGTTGCAGACTACCTCTCCGTTGTTGGATTGGGACGTGTCGTTGGTTTCGCACTCGGTGCAGGCAAAGTCCTCGGTAGCGTCAGCGGGCGTTTCGGGTTCCGTAGTGCCCGGACGCTGACGACGACGGGCGTTGTGCTTCATTTGGTGGGACATGAGTATAAGACGCGTGAAACGCGTTCACCCGCCAGTTATCCGTCGAAGCGGAGTATTACCCCTGGTCCGTCACGCACCGATTCGTGACGCAACCAGTCGGGTATTACCCGGTTCGACGAAGTGGCCGTGTTCGTTCCGGTGCTGAACGAACCCCGGTCACGCGTTAACGACGTGTTCGGAAGCGGACTGGTCGCGGTCGTCGCCATCAGGGAGTTTGTATCGGCACGTTGTTTCGGTCTCGTCAGTGAGCGCTCGCCAGATCGTGACTGCCTGTTCGGCGTACCGGTCAAGTTCTTCGCGGGATGTGCCGGTGCCGCCGAATGCGGGGTGAACGAACCCGTCACCGGTGATGGTGATCCAGGCTTCGCTGTCGGTTGTGGCTGCGAACGTGACGGTGACGGACACGGCACTGTCGTTCGGGTTGAGTTCACCGTCGGTGTCGGTGTGCCAGTCGTCGTCTTCGTCAACGCTGAGGTTGATGTCTGTAACGCCGTTTCTGAACGCGGTTAGGTACTGTTCGTACATGGGTCGAAGACCTCACCCGAGACGACGAGTGGTGATTGGAGTATTGTCTCCGTGTCCGACCCTCGTGGTCGCAACCGGGGCCTTTACCCAACTCACCGCGAGTCCCTCAGCGCAGACAGCAGTATCGTCTCGGGTGAGAATCACAGTGTACGGTCAGATGAGTAGGTCCGATGGGGTGCATGGCTGGTTGTGCTTTCGGACAGCGGTCCGAAGCTGGTCAACCGTGAACGTCAACGCCTCATCGTACTTTTCCACCGGGATCGTCAGGTCCTGCCCGTCTTTACTCACCATATCGATGAACCGATACGAGGAGACACGAACCTTGTTTTCCGGGACTTCAAGGAAAACCTCCTCCGACGTGTCCCACGACAGGTTGTCAGTGACGTAGTCTGGCGTGTACGGCCACGCCCACAGGGCGTTATCCCGAACCGTCCCGGTGTACCTGTCCGCACGATTCGTGGCGACGTCGTGCGGCGGGTACTTGATCCCGTCACGGAAGATTTCGTCAGCGTTCTGCGTACAGTGCGTGGTCAAGATGTGGTCGTCGCTGACGGTGGGTTCGTCCGGAAGGTCTCGGTGAACGGTGATTGGTGTTCCGTTCGGAATGATGATCTCAACGCGCTCGCCGGCGTACGTCAGCGTCTCAACCGGTGACGCGTTAAGGATGGCTGTGTAAAGGTGATGTGAGGTGTACTCTCCGATGGAGTATTCACAGCCGTGCGAGCACCGGACGGCCCGTTCCTCGATGTAGACGTGGGATGACGAACAGTTATAGCAGGTCTGCGGGGTGCACTCTCCGCAAAACACGTTAGTCGTCTGTACGGACCGGCACAGCCAACACGGTGATGTTTCCTGTTCAGTGGTCGTCATGGTATCAGATTTCACTCGGCAGACGGTGTGTTGTCGAGGTAGTGTTTCGCCGCGTTACGAAGTGGGGTTCGCGGTGAGGCGCGGTCCCGGTACTGTTGGATTTCGGTGAGTGCATCTTTGAGGGAATGGTGTTCTTCGCACGCGAGGACGGTAGCGATGACGGCGGCACTGCGGGAGATCCCGGCGTTGCAGTGAACGAGAACCGTCCCGTCGTCGGTGTGTCGTTCACGAGCGGTGTCTACGGCGTCCACGAACGCTTCGCGGTCCAATCCGGGCCCATCTACGAGTGGTTCGAAGTCTGTTGTGAGCGGCTGCTCAACGCGGCTGACAGTAACTACGTGAGCGAAGTCCGTGTCGATCACGTCAGGTTGGGCTGCGCGGGCACTGCCGAGGTACAGGTCGCGGTCCCCGAGCTGCTCGCACACGACCGGATGGTCAAGCGGCATAATCGTACGTTGTGTGTTTGAGACACCGCAGGAGTATCTCTTCTGGTCCGGCGAAGGCGCAACCACACGGAGAGTTACCCTGCGTGTCTCATAGTCGTCGCGGTGAACAGTATGCACTGGCGTTCGTCCCGATTCCTTATGCAACTCACGAGTGTACTATCCAGTATGGACCCGCACGATGACGATGCAGCATCAGTAGTAACAGTCACGAAAACCGTTGTTGTAAGCCACGGTGAAGACACCCCTGAAGAACAAATCGAGGAAGAGGGCATCCACCTACTCCAGACTGGTCGTGGTGTCGTCGAAGGGATTGACGTCGCTAGGAAAGAGTAGACGACTCCTCATCTGAGGATCTCCGTGAAAATTCCACTCGGAGGAAAATGACGTACACGAGAATGTACGTGTACAGGTCGATGAGGGAGACAGTTCCTTCAACGATGTTCAAGTAGAAGAACAACGGGACTAGAACCCCGCCAACGGTGATGAGCGCGAGGATAAGACCGTCACCGCGACTGCCTTCTCGGGAATCGGGGTCGGCGTCAGTGTCTTCGTCAGTGTCTTCGTCAGTAGTTGTTGAAGTCATGAGTTTCGTTAGTCACAGACCGGTTGGGCCAGAGTCAACGGAGAACTCCATGCGTTCGCCGTGACTAACTGCTTCGCACATCGGGAGCGACAGGGCGAACCGGACCAGTTTGTCAGTCGGGATCTCTCGGGTTTCTGCGTGTATCTTGTCAAGGAAATCCGTGTCCGTGTTCGTGAACGCCCCGTCTGGAGCGTCAGTGTACTTCTTTGTTTTCTGCCCGCTTCGATACACCGTGTAGTACGTGAGATCGAGTTCCTTCATCTCTACATGGATTTCATCCGACCACACACCGAACACACGAGATTCATACTGAGCACCAGTAAGTTGTTCGCTGTGTTCCTGGTAGTGTCGGTAATCAGCGTAGAAGATGAGGTGTGCAATCCGTTCCTCGTAGAGGTACTTGTACTTGGAGAAGAAGTACCGAATCGTGTCGCTAATGACTTCTTGCCCCTCTATGTCTTGCCCGAACGGAATGCCGCGCTCGGCCCTGAGGCTGTCACGGTCCATAGTGTACGTGAATGTTGAAGCACGAGCAGTTGTATCTCTTCCGCAACAAGCGGGAGAGTTACTCTGCTCGGGTTTGTGACTGTACTCGTGCAGTGAAGGTGGCGCGAGAGCTCCCATCACGACTGGTAGAGAGTGACGGGAGCTACGCGAGGGAGCGGGGCCGGAGTGAACGAGGAGCTCGACGAGCTAGAAGAACCGCATTGTCGGAAGCGCACGAGCTCGTCGAGCTAGGAGTGAACGGTGGCCCGTGAGGGTGACGCGATCGTGATCGCGGAACGAATGAGGGAGGGCCTGCCTGACACGAAGGTCGCACGAAGCAGGGGTGCAAGGCGTGTGTGGATCCAGTGGTTCAGAGGAAAATGTCGCTGGTTCGGCGTGCCCACCATCGTTTCCAGAGGGGTGAGTTCAGATACTCCATCAGTTCCGGCGTTGTGAGGCACCACGCTCCAGACGGACTTCCCCGGGAAACCCTGATTCCCTGCGCTGTAGTTGTAATCCAATGGTTTTGTGGGACGAGCCACGTCGGAGCAATCGCTACCTCAGTGTCCGGAATGAATTGAGGGCTGCCACCAACGTAGGAAACCAAGTTTTCAAACGGTTCGGTTTTTATCCCTGAATTGTCTTCTGATGGGAGCGGGAACTTGAATTTGAGAGTGAACGTTCCCTCACCCCTGTTAATCGTAACAGGGTACGTCGCCTTGTTTGAACTACTGTCCTCTGGCTCTTGTACAACCCCGGTCACGTACCCGTCGTCCTGTTGGGCAAGCAGGTTCGCTATGCCGATATTTCGGGCTACCTGCGGCGGGGCAGACATGTGCCAGTGACGGTCTGTTGGCGTGTCCCCGACATTAGATGACGGGTCGATTCCGTTCCGTTTCGCGCGTTGGACCGTTTCGTATTCCCGTAGTTCAGAGGGTTTCCAGTTCGACGTGTTGAATCGAAGTGGGATAGGGAGTTCTTCGCTTGTAACGATGATTGTGCCGCCGTGGGTTCCGATGTATTTCGTTTCACCGGTGCAGATGCTGTCTTCGATTTTGGTGATGAAATCCGGTGGGAACTCGACCCCGGCTTCAACGGCTTGTTTCAGAACGGATTCCTTCTCGATGGCGATCCAATCGTGTTCAATCGGCGGGTCGTTCGTGACGCAGAAATACAGCCCGTTCGGCTGACTGGTACTTCCGCTGTCGGAAGTCCCCATGAAGTCCAAATCAAGGTTGTACTCGGTAATGTCGTCAGCTGCCTTCGCTGCATGGTACTGTTCAGTGACGGCATCGTTATCGGTGTCGGACGAGCCTTCAGTGACTTCGGAGGGTGATGCGGTACCTTGTTGAGTATCGTCAGTCACGGTTTCTTGGTGCTGTGTTGCGGCTGAGTCCGACATCGTTTCACGTAAGTGTTTCACTGTGGAGCAGTAGTATAACTTCCGTGTCCGTCGCAGACGCAACCGCGGGGTTATACTCTGCTCTACATGCTACCTTGGGAGATGGCGCAGCCCGCCGGAAGTGCCGTGATTGAGCGGCTCTAACTTGCTTAGAGTCAGATTGAGGGGCAACCGGCCGGGAGGGGAGCGGGGCCGGACGCGTGTCGACGCCGCTCGCGCGGGTTGCGAGCTGCGCCGACCGCGGTGGCCCGCGAGGCCCCGGCGGGAGGGTCCCCGCGTAACACGATGGTGGTGAGCGTGAAGATGGCGTGATGAAACCACCTCGCCGACGGTTGGCGAGGGGTGAACGCGAGGGAGCGGGGCCGGAGAGAACGCTGCGGCTCGTCGAGAGAGGAGTACCCTCGGAAACGCACGAGCTCAACGAGCCAGGAACACAGTGACAGTGAACGGTGGCCCGTGAGGGTGACCGATCGGCACGATCGGGAACGCATGGGGTGGGCCTGCGTAACGCGAGAATCGTTCTGGAGAAGTTGAGAATCGTGAGAAGTGGTGTTGTCGATCGAACAGCCTGGTGTTCCGTTACAGGTCGTCGATGGTCGGCGTGTCAGTTGCAGCTTCTTCGGGGTCCGGGTCCGATGGCACGTTGTTCTGCAGTTGGTTATCTCGTGTTCGGAATAGTTCGCGGATCGAATCCCGGGGCGTTGGTTGCTTGAAGACACGCCAGTACCCGACGATGATTCGCTTGCACGTTGAGAGGATCTTCACCATGAGTCAGGGTGAGGGTTAGTCTTCGTAGAGTTCAGCGATTTCGTCGTCGTACTCGCCGTTATCGATTTCTTCGATGAGGTCGTGCGCGGCGGTGACTGCTTGGGTTTCCATCGGGTCGCCCGTGAGGTTGGAGTGAGTGATTTCTCCGAGCCAGTCGCCTTCCTCGCCGTACGCTCCGGCGCTGACGCCTTGGATGGTGGGGATCGGGTCGTACAGGACTTCAATGCGCCCGCCGCCGTCGCGTTGCTTGCGGAAGATGCGGCACCAGATGCCGCCACCGGTGTGTTCGACGTTTCCACCGTTCCATCCGTCAGGGGCGTCTACTTCGTCGTCTGGAATCACGTCTTCTGGCCGCGTCGGTCCGGGCGGCGCGTTCTCGGATCGGATTGCTGTGAACGTCTCGATGTGTTCTGCCGGGACCGGGAACCGGTAGGCTTCGCCGCGTCGTGGGCGGATTTCGACGTATCCGTTACCGTCCTCGTCGATGCCGACTTCGTTGTATTCGCTCCCGTAAACAGGCGTTCCGTTCGGGATATCGATGCTTTCGGTGTTGGGTGAGTCTGAGTCTGACATTGGTCTGGATTGAGTAGTTATCGTTGTAAGTGTACGGTATCTTCGTTTCAGCGTTAGTACTTCATGATCGCGGTAACGTGGTGGAGATCGTCCTGGCTCATCAGTTTCGAGAAGTGCGGACGGTTGAGGACTGGTCGTGATTCGGCGTCGTACAGTCCGTAGAGTCGTGCCCGTGCGGCCTTATCGGGGGCGTACACGTCGGATGGCTTGTCGGTTTTCTCCTGTAGGGTTTCGACGGTGCCTTCCCATACCGATTCGATGACGTCGGCGGTTTCGCCGGTTACCTCTTCGATGTAGGGTTCGTCGTCGCTGGTGGCGAGACGGTAACTATCGAATATCGGGACTGCTCCATCAGGGCACAGCGTTGCGAAGACGGTGTGCGCGGTTTCGATTGCTTCGCTTTCGTTCTGATCGGGGATGACGGCGTGGATTTGTGTAGATGCCATGAGTGTCAGGTCTGTGGTTACTTCTCGACCGTGTGTGTTTGGATGTTCGAGGCTGCTTCGGTAATGTGGCCGGGGACCTCAGCCTTCACACCGGTTCCGTAACTGTTCCGTTGGTGCTGGTACCGGCCGTTGTACCGGTATTCTTCGGTGCTCCAGAACGTTTCTCCACTGGTCGCTCGGAGTCGTTTCACAACGACGTAGCCTTTCGGAGTGTTATCCTGGTCCCGGCAGATGAAGACATCAGTAACGGAGTCCTGCGTTTGACACGGCGGGTCCGTCGTCCGATTGAATCCGGGTGGCACGTCGAATGATTGCCGGTGATCCCGGATCCCTTCGGCAGCGTAATGTGATGGGTCAGTAGCCATGAGTCAAGGAGTTGTGTTGATTCCCGCAGGTCCGGAGTTACAGCATGAGTTCACCGGGTTTCGGCCCGCGGAGCGGCGGGTCGTCCGGGCAGTCCGGGCAGGTCGGAAGGTCGTCGAAGTCACCGTCCCATTCGAAGTCCTCGAAGGGGAACGATGTGAGGCATTTCGGGCAGACGAAGTCTTCGACGGGTCGCTGCGGCGCTGCTCCGAAGACGTTCATGAGTCGCTCCGACGGCTCGCTGCCATCGTCGACGAGTTCAGGGTACTGAACGGCGAGCGTTGGCGTGAGGTGGACGCCAGGGTAGGACGCGAGGTGTCCGATGACAGCGTCTTCGGGGTACTGCTTGAGGGGCAGGAAGCCTTCCGGGGGCATGTCGCTCACGGTGTTCTGGAAGTCCGTGTCGATGCTGTCGTCCCACCAGTAGTCGTCAACGGATTCGACATAGTTGCTACTGTTCGGTGATTCCGACGACGGTTCGTAGTTCCCGCACCGTTCGGCGTAGTCACAGTACGAGCACATGTAGCTCTTCGAGCCGTCCGGGTCGAGCGCGGGGGGAAGCTCCACGTCGTTCCGGTACTCGGTGTCCTGCTCGGCCCATTCGATGACCTCGTCGTTCCAGAATTCGGCGTCGAATTCCACTTCGAACATGGCGACATCGAGGTCTTCCCGGCCACCGTAGATGAAGAAGATCGGCGGCGGGGATTCCAGGTTGTACTTCTCCTGTAGGCCTCGGGCGTAGGCGTGAGACTGCGCCTTGTGCCGGGTTTTCACGCCGCCTTTCCGGACGAAGTGCAGGTTCTTCGAGGTCTTCACTTCGAAGAGAGCGAGCGGCTTGTCGGTCTGATCATCGAAGATGACCGGGTCCGTCGATCCGGTGAATCGAATGTCTTCGTTTTCGAAGTCGATTCGCTCGACGTTCTTGACGGTCGTGCCTTCCGGGGAGACCTGCTCCTGCAGGAAGGTTTCAGCGTATGCCTCGAAGTCGTGCCCGAATTTGAAGATTCCGTACGGGAGTTTCTCCTCGCGCGGGGTGTTCCGGGCCTTGTAGTAGGACATCCGGTGACAGTTGAGCAGGTTGCTCGGGCTCTGGTCTTCCGGTGCGGGCATGTGAGCCGGGTCGTTCCGAGTGTCGTCGTAGCCTTCGTCGGCGTTACGGTTGCGTTCCTGGATGAGATGCCAGTCGTTGAACGCGTCTTCCGTGAGCTGCTCTCGGAAGTGTTCGAGGTGCGGTTCAGTGCCTGGAACGGCGGGGCTGTCGGGAGTAGATTCTGATTGACTCATGGTTGTATCTCCTTTTCCGCTCGCGCTTCGCGCGAGTGTACTCGCACAAACGCGGCGTGTCGCAGTATTACCAGCGTGTCCGTCCCTGATTGTGTGGGGACGCAACCGCTGTGTTTTACGCGACAGGCCCGCGTTGTGAGGAAATCGATAGGGTTGCGGTTTGCGTGGAAGCGTTACGCTTGCGTGAGGCGTTGGTTGAGAAGCGAGTAGCCCTGGTCGCCCCGTAACACGTCAGGTGAGATGCCGGCGTTACTGCTGTAGTGGAATCGGCCGCCGGGCAGGCGGTGGTACACGTCCGGGAGTCCGCTGGCGATGTGGGGTTTTCCGAACGTGTCCGGGTCTTCGGACGCGATTTCGAGGATCAGACGATTGTTTTCGTGTTCCAGTTCAACCCAAAAGTGAGTTGCTCCTCGGGATTGGGCTTCTTGAATGGTTGCTGGCGGGGTTTCGTCGTCATCGTAGTGGAGTGCGCCCCATACGAGGATCGGGTTGAAGTATTCATCATCGAGTGTTTTGCAGAGTGCGACAGCGTTTGCTGCGCAGTCACCGATGAGTGGTGGTTCACCGAGGAGTTGTGAGTTTCGCATGTCTGCGACGTCGTCTTCGGTCAGGTCTTCGTCTGCGAGGCGGGCCCGGCGGGTGTCCCGGACGAGCGACTCGATTTGCGTGACCGGGAATGGTGATTCAGTCATTGCTACTCGTTGCATGTTTGTTTGTAGTGCACCGGTTTGATAGCTTGGGAAACGGTGGAGGGTGTTATGCATCAGGGTTGGACGGGCCGTTGATGAGTTCATCTCGAATGTTTTCGAGTGTGGCGTCCGAGCAGTGTTGCTTTGCAGACCACCACTCGCTGCCTTCCAGTTCACCGAACCAGCCGATCGGCGGGTACGGGTCAGTGCTGTTGAACGTGACGTGATCGATGATGTCTTTCGCAACTGCTCGGTGTTCAGCAACGGCTTTCGTGTTCACGGAGCGTTCGTACGGTTCGAACGTGCGGAGGCGTTGCAGGACACCGTTCCCGGTGTGCTCGTTCATGTGTTCGCACAACCCGACGATGTGAATGTGAGGTCCCCATTGCGTGTAGTCTCTCCAGTCTCCTCGACGTAGCCACTCCCATAGAAGAACGTCTGTTGCGGTGTCAGCGTACGGCGTGTTGTAGATGTGTTCTTTGAACGTGTCGACGATATCGGAGTGGACGCGGTACCCGTGAAACGCGACCATGCCGCCGCGGATGCCGGCTTCCTGTGCGACTTCCGTGGCTTTTGCTCGCCAGTGCCGGATGGCTTCTGGCGTGTTCACTTCGGCTTGCGGTGGGCTGAAGACGGCGTGGACGGCTTTGCGTTCAGGGCCTTCCGGTGCGCCGTGCCGGGCTGCGAGGTTGTACAGTGCGGTTGTGGTGGAGTTCTTCGATCTCCAGAACCGCCACGGGATTTCGCTGGAGTTCCACGGTAACTCGCCGGGTTCGAGGTGGTCGCCAGGGATGGTGAATTGGTCTTTGATGGCAGGGCCGTCATCTCGGACCATGGACGTATCGAGTGTTTCCGGGCTTGGGAGGTCTGCAGCGATTTCGGTGTACGGTTTCGCGTGCGTTATCCCTGGCGTTGGGGTTCTATCTGCGTCGGTAGACGCGCTGATGGGTTCGTGATGGGTTGTGGTTGGGGGAGTCATTGGTTGAGATGGGGCAGTCTGCGAAGGGACCCGTATGCAACGTAATATAATGTGCTACGGGCCCTGCGGAATGCGAGAGAGACAGCGGACACGCGGCACCTGCAAAACTGCGGAGATTCAATGACTCCGGTCGTGTATCCTGGATTGGGAGCGGTTAGGCTCGTTTCACTTCAACGAAATCGACTTCGATACGGTTCGGCACGGTGTGCCCGTCAGCTGCAAAATACGGGTTGTAATCGCCGGCGAACGGCATTGAAATCGTTGTATCGAGTGACCCGTCAATATAGAACTCTACGGTAT
>Ga0306867_1000698_pt1 | contig 17980 bp, 14 predicted proteins | sample AntRauTorckE6831_FD_190432 | JGI IMG/M metagenome (GOLD analysis project Ga0306867, IMG submission 190432) | Saline lake microbial communities from Rauer Islands, Antarctica - Metagenome Torckler E6 #831 (v2) (version 2) | ecosystem: Environmental > Aquatic > Non-marine Saline and Alkaline >...
AGAACATCAAGAAGTAGAGGGCTTTTATTTTTGAGGTTAGTTGAGCAGGCAGTAAATAAAACCCCTGTTTCCTATAAAGAAATTGTCAATCAAAATCACGGGTCATGATTACATACCCCATTTTAAAGTATAAATATACAAAATATTTACATCACATCAAATTATTAAGTGATGATTTATGGTGAAAACGCGCCGTTAATGATTCCGGACAGGCAAAATCATCCTCAGGCCGGTTTTAGTTTCTTATACGCCATTTCTGCTGCTTTCATTAGCGGATAAGCCTCTGTTAAAAAAGGGGGTGAGGCATGCCTGGTACAGGATTCAAGTATAAAGAAGAATAGCAACAAGTTGTGTATTTTATTGTTATGAAGACGTTTATAAACGTGGCTTATTTTAAAAACCTCATTCTTTGGAGGCGTATAATGCCTCAAAATTCATCCATTTATTTCAGGGCACTACAAATATCTCTTTCATTGCAGCGTTTGCTGTATGAATCGCTATGATATAATTTCCCGGAGGCAGGGATGAAATATCCAAAGGATTGGAAACTTCCTCTGGTTGTATCAGCAACTTACCCTGCAGGTTGTAAACAGCCAGTTTATTGATTTTCATTTCTTTTTGTGGAGAAATGTGCAGTAAATAATTGGCCGGGTTGGGATAGACTATAACCTTATCTTCTTGCGGAGGATTGATGGAGGTTCCAAACGTGACGCCATTTTTGTATATCAGGTCATCAGAATACAATTTATAACCAATAGCATAGCCTGTGTTTGCAGCAGGGAAACTAAACGTTTTTAGATATCCTTCGGGTAATGTGGTGCTTGACTGCCATTCTGCTCCTGCATTGCAGGTATGTAAAGGTCCTGAGCTGGTGGCAAGGTAGCCGGTATCGGAGTTAACAAAAATCACATCGGTGCATTCACCCTGTATAGGAGTTGATTGCCAGCTTACGCCTCCATCGGTTGTTTTAAGCAGTATTCCGGCATTATTGATATCGCGGCTATATTTCACTTTGCCGGTAATATAACCTGTGTCGGCATTCAGGAAATGAAACGCCACAAAATCATACTGAAAATCCCGGTAAACCTCTTCAAAGGTTTCTCCGCCATCATTGGTGCGATACAGTATTCCCGATTCATAAATCATGTAGCCTAAGTCCTTTGTCAAAAAAAGAAAATCAGTTACACCGGCGGCGCCCCATTCCGTGGAAAATGTATCTAACATTTCCCAGCTCTCCCCGAAATCGGCAGATTTAGTAGTCATGGCAAAGTCCGTGGAGGTTTGCATAGCAAATACATTGCTGTCTCCAACAAACGAAAAGCCAGGGGTGCGCAGATACATGGTGTACACTTTTTCCCAAGTGAGTCCCTGATCTGTAGAACGATAAATAAAAGAATCCATACCCTGTTTGGTAGATATAAATCCGATAGTGTCATTCAAAAAGCCCATAGCAAACAGGCGTCCTTCTATGTTATGTTCAATGGGCATCCAGTATTGGCCACCGTCAACGGTTTTGAAAACTGACGGAGCGTCTGTATCACTTCCGCCACCAGCCACAAAACCTATGTAGCGGTTTACAAAATCAATTTCATAGATTTCCACATCATTAAAGTCATTCACCTCTTCCCATGTTTCTTGTGCTGTTAAAGTTAGAGATAAAAAGATAAGAAACATAAAAATGGCAATAGCTGCTTGTTTGTATTGAAGCGTGTAAGCAATGGCTTGATGCGTTTTTTTAGTGGTCTGAAATTTCATTGCGTGAATATTTTAATATTTGTATTCTGATTATCTTGCGCTGGGGCTAACAAATTTACTTTTATTTTGAAAGAATATCCAGTTTTTTGGGATTAATGTGCTGATATCCTATCTAAAACTATTGAGGGGGTAACCGAATACTAATATGGGATATGTTACATCATTTAATTAATTGCTCTTGGTATAAGGTGCTAATGAGTTTCCCGCCCACAGTGAAGTGCAGATATTCACAAGTCTTTCAGAAGAGATGCCCTTTTAATCTAATTATCGGTATTTTTCCTGTGTTGATTATTACCAGCAACAAAGGGCTGAATTTGCAATCGTTTTATAAAACGAAGAATTGCACTTTCAATGGTTGAAACGAAGACAGTCAACTGCTGTTTTGATGACAGGAAAAGGATGAAAGACGTGCGGGCAGCCTGGAATGCAACCTGCAGCAACTTGCTTCATCCCTCCGGATTAAGCGTGGTTCCGTCAAGCTGACTCTCTGAGGTATTTAATTTTATAGCAAAAACCAGCCTTTTGAACATCGGTTCAAAGTTATTAACAACAATGTTTAAAAACTTTATTGAGGATTTACACATAATTCCCTAAATTTGTAGGTTAAGCATAAAATATTACTGCCATGAATAAGCATTATATAATTTTTCACCTGATGGTGTTTTTAATTTTCCTGGCCTGGAGGCCTGTATCAGCTCAGGATGATGATCTGTCCATTCAAAGCATCTCAGCAACACCTTCCAACACGTGTTCCCAGCAGTCTGTGCAGCTCAGTGTAACTGCTCAGGACGGCACAGGTAACTATTCCTATTCATGGGTAGGCAACCCCGGTACTTTTACTTCACAATTGCAAAACCCCACCGATTTTCCTTCCGTTAACACCACCTATACGGTAGTAGTAAACGATGGTGAAGAGGCTGTTCAAGGCATCGTAACCGTTAGCGTAGTCCCATATCCCACAAGTGATGCCGGGGCTGATGCAACCATATGTGAAAATACAAACAGCTACACGCTCTCCGGCTCAGCAACTCATTACAGCTATCTGGAATGGACCACCCAGGGTGATGGCACCTTTAATAATTCCGGCACACAAAACCCCACCTATTCTCCCGGCCCTGAGGATAAAGAAAATGGCTCAGTACAGCTTACCCTCCATGCATTTGCCTCGCCGCCCTGTACCGGCTCCACTTCTGACCAAATGACATTGACTATTGCTTCGTTCCCTGCAGTTGATGCAGGTGAGGATATTGAGATCTGTGAAAACCAAACGGTAAGCCTGTCGGCAGAAGCCGAAGACTATAGCTCCATCACGTGGTCGTCCAATGGCGACGGGTACTTTACAAGCATCCATTCGCTGCAGAGCACCTACATCCCGGGGGGTAGTGATTTTACTGATGGTTCTGTAGAAATCATACTCACCGCAGCCGCTTTAGACCCATGCCCGGGCAATGTCACCGACAACCTTACCACTACAATAATCCCGCTACCGGTAGCAGATGCCGGCGAAGATGCGGAAATATGCGAAGGCAACAACTATCAGCTTTCCGGAAGCAGTGAAAACGCAGGCAGCATCATTTGGACTACGCAGGGCGATGGCAATTTCCAGAACCCTGACCAGGCCAATGCCACCTACATCCCCGGGGATCAGGATATTCAGAATGGCGAAGTGACTCTTACAATGACCGCCGACGGGGAAAGCGCCTGCAACAGTGAAGAAAATACCGATTCCATGGTGTTGCAAATATTCCGCCAACCACAGGTGGAGGCCGGTGAAGATATCACTTCCTGCGAAACAGATACGGTATCCGTCATTTCATCCACAGAATCGGTGGGGGATATCGAATGGGAGACAGCAGGTGACGGTGTTTTTATTGATAACACCCAGGAACAGGCGGAATACATCCCCGGAGAAAATGATATTGAAAACGGGATGGTTACCTTAACGATTACCGGCTATGCCCTCAATCCATGTACAGGTTCTGATACCGACGAACTGACCATCACTTTCGATCCGGCGCCGGTAGTAAACGCAGGAGCCGATGACACCAATTGCGACAATACCACATATGCCGTCAATGGCGAAGCCCAATACACTTCGGGAGTAATTTGGGAGACTACCGGAGACGGTTCGTTTGATGACAACACCGCACTGGAAACCAACTACACTCCGGGTTCCGAAGATGCCCAAAACGGCTCGGTGCAGCTCACCCTTACAGGCCAGCCGCAAGGGGCCTGCCAGGCGGAACAATCCAGCACGATGACGCTCACGTTTATCGCTGGCCCACAGATCAATGCCGGAAATAATGGCCAGATCTGTGAAGACGATACTTTTATGACAAGCGGCACCGCCTCGTTTACGGATGAAACCACCTGGTCCTCGTCGGGGGATGGCAGCTTCAGCAATCCGCAGGATTTAATAACGCATTATGATCCAGGCACATATGATATCTCAAATGGAGAGGTCTACCTGATACTCACCGGCAGTAACGAGTCGTGCGAATCCTCGCAAGACTCCCTGCTCCTGACGATTGTAGACAGTCCTGAAGTAGACGCCGGCGAAGACACTACTTTTTGCGCTAATTATAACGATGAGGAGATCTCCATTACGTTAACCGCCGAAGCCGGCAATTATGCCGGCCTTGAGTGGGTCGCCGATGGCGAGGGCTCCTTTACCGATAATTCCACGCTGACAACCACCTACACGTTTATGGGTAATGATCTTGAAAGCCAGGAGGTGACCTTTACCCTGACGGCGTACGCCAACAGTCCCTGCGAAATTCCTGTCAGTGATGACATTACAGCAACATTAAACTACCACCCTGTGGCGGATGCCGGTAATGACGGATCTGTTTGTGAAGGCGACACTATCTATCTTGACGGAAGCGGAAGCCTCTATTACAGCTCGGTTTATTGGTTCAGAATCCCTGAACAAGGAGGCACCTTCGAGCAGCAGAACAACGTCACAGCCAAATACTTTCCTTTCGAAGAAGACTATGAAAATGGAGAAGTGAGTTTCCGCTTTGAAGTCAGCAATATGAGTTGCGGGACAGATTATGATACCGTAACTTATCAAATTCAGCGCAAGCCGCAGGTGGATGCCGGAGAAGACTTTGCCATCTGCATGGATGGCGAGGCAGAATTAGAGGCCACGGCAGAATATGCCACAGGCATTCAGTGGAATTCTTTGACAGGCTCCAGTGATAATTTCAGCGACGCAACTATAGCCAATCCTGTATACACACCCGGCACTTCCGAAATCAATAACGGCACAGCCCGACTGATAGTATCCGGGTGGGCTGCCCTGCCCTGCGACACTCCCGGACGCGATACCATCGATATTACTATCAATAAATACCCTGACGTTGACCTCGGCAGTGACATCGAAGCATGCTCTGGCGAGGCTGTGGAGCTGACAGCCGATGCAGATCACTTCAGCACCTTTGAATGGAATACCAGCGGCGACGGGGAGTTCTCCGTGCAGGACCTTACTACCCATTACGAGATGGGTGAGGAGGATTTGGACAACGGCGAAGTGACTATCACCTTCACCGCACAGCCCGACTTCCCTTGCAGCGGAGCCGTGGAAGATCAAATGACTATCACCATCCTCGAAGGTGCGATCATAGACCTCGACGATGTGATTTCCGCCAATTATAATGAGTCTTATACCTTTGAACCGGAAGTCACATCCTCCTCCGATAACTTATCGTTTAACTGGGAGCCTGTAGATCTTGTTGAAGATCCGACAGAAAAAAATGCCACCACTATAGCATTTCCTGTTGACGGAGACAGCACCTACCTGTTCACCCTCAACGTAACCAATGGAGACAACGGTTGCGTGGTTTCTGACACGGCCAGGGTTTACCTGGATTTGGGAGAAGTAACCCTGAATCTGGAAGCCGATCCTCCTCATCTTTGCGAAGGGGGCACCACAACGCTTTATACGAATGCATCAGGAGGCACAGGCAACTATAATTATTTCTGGCAAGCCGATAACAGTTCGTGGGGTTCAGAACTAGCCAATCCGGTGGTTTCTCCTACAGAACGGACCACGTATACGGTCATTGTCAACGATGGTAATAGCAGTCCAACGGGCAGTATCACCATAGATATCAAACCCAACCCCAATACTCCGGCAATCTCGGGTGAAGATCAGACGGAGCAGGGTGCCGCTGAAGTCTATTCTGCTACCGGCAGCGACCTCGCATATTATGAATGGCGGGCTACTAATGGCAGTGTTATTGAAGGACAAGGCACCAAGTCAGCTACCATAGAATGGGGTGCTGCGGGTACGGGGACGGTGTTTCTAAGCATGGCCAGCGAGTTTGGATGCTTCGGCGATACGTCAGACTATTCAGTCAGTATCGGGACCATATCCGTGGAGGAGATTGCCGGCGTAAATAATCTGAAAATCTATCCCAACCCCGTTTCAGAGGATCTGAAGGTAACATTCGACCTTAGGCAGGAGAAGCATCTTAAATATGCGGTGATAAACAGCCGCGGAGAAAGAATTATCCGGCAAGACAAAGGGCTGGGCAGTCCGGGAGAGCAGAAACTACAAATCAGTATGAGCGAATACCCTGCCGGCATCTACCTGCTGAGGCTTAGCATCGGCGATAATCAATTAACGAAAAGATTCTTAAAGCTACGATAACGTTATTGAAATTGATTTAGGTTTTTACCTTTGCCTCCTGTTTCGGGGCCATGTCCCGATTTTTCGGGGTGTAGCCGCGCCTTAGGCTGTGCGCTTCGTTAGGTCATTATTTACCCAAAAAACCGATCGATTTCCAGCATTTATTCTTACATTTGCAGTCGCTTTTAGAAAAGCATTCGGGGTGTAGCGCAGCCCGGTAGCGCGCTTCGTTCGGGACGAAGAAGTCGTGGGTTCAAATCCCGCCACCCCGACAAAACCAGAAGTTCAATAAATACATTAAAAGATTAACCAGAGGTGTAGCCCTCCCGATAGCTATCGGGATCGGCGGGGCGCTTCGTTCGGGACGAAGAAGTCGTGGGTTCAAATCCCGCCACCCCTACAATATTTTCTACCGATGAGTTACTTCGTTTATATCCTGCAGAGCCTGAAAGACCACAAATTTTACATTGGCTCCTCTTCTGATGTCTATAAAAGACTTCAATTGTAAATAGCAATTTAAAATCATCATTTTTTCGCAATTGTTAATCCCCAAAAAAATAAGCCCTTTTGGGAAAAACAGGAATACCGATGTGGCAGAGGGCAAGAGTACTTTTCCGGGTGTGTTTTCTTGTAAACATTCGCTTAAAAAAACTATTTCCTTGAATAAACAGCTCAAATTATTAATTTAGTCGTCAATTATGGACAACAATGATATTTTGCGCCGTCTTCGCTATACGCTCGATTTTAACGACTCGAAGATGATGGAAATCTTCGCCCATGCAGGGCCGGAAGTGTCGCGGGCGCAAATCAGCGACTGGATGAAGCGCGACGATGACCCTGCTTTCCGGAAAATTAACGACAAGCATCTGGCTCAATTTCTTAACGGAGTGATTATTGAAAAGCGCGGAAAAAAAGAGGGTGCTCTACCGCCATCTGAAAAACGCCTCAACAATAACATTATCCTGCGAAAGCTTAAGATAGCCTTAAGCCTCCGCGATGATGATATGACAGAAATCCTGAAACTGGCGGGGGTGACCATCAGTAAACACGAGCTGAGCGCTTTCTTCAGAAACCCAAAGCAAAGTCAGTACCGCGAATGCAAGGATCAGATAATGCGTAACTTTTTGCAGGGCCTTCAGCTAAAGCTCAACGGGCCAAAAGGCAACACTTCCCCATCATAAGGCCGGGAGACCAAAAAAATGCGCCACATCGCGCAAAACTTGATTAGTTTTGTAAAAAAAATTTAGTGATGGCAGAGACAGGGTCAATGCAAAAATTGCAGGTTTTGCACGAAGGAGATAATGGATGGGTATTAAGCGACAGCGCGGGCACTAAGGCTATGCTGCCCTTCAGGCCCGGATTGGGAAAGATAGCCCCCGGCGATCTGGTCGAGGTGTTCCTGTATCTGGGTAAAAATGGCGAAAAAACAGCTACAACACACCGCCCAAAACTTTTTCCAGGTCAGTTTGGCTTGTTGCAGGTAGTTGATGTAGCGGAAGGTGTTGGTGCCTTTATGGACTGGGGCATTGAAAAAGACCTGATGGTCCCTTTTAAAGAACAGCCTGAAAAAATGGAAGCCGGAAAATGGTATGTGGTCTGCGTGGATATTGACGGCGACAGCGGCAGGCTATACGGCAGCGCCAGGCTGAGTAAGTTCCTCAGCAATGATACGCTTACTGTTAAGGAAGGTGAAGAGGTGGATTTGCTGGTGTGGAAAGAGACTGAGTTGGGTTTCCCGGTTATCGTAAACAACACTCATCACGGTCTCGTCTATCGCGATGAAATTTTTAAGCCCTTCAGGGTTGGTGACAAAACAAAAGGCTATGTAAAGACTATCCGCGAACAAAACAAGCTTGATATCGCCCTCGAACCCATCGGGTATCATAACTTCAATGATGCCAATGCCACATTTATATACCGCATGCTTGAAGAAAATGATGGTTTCCTGGATGTGAACGACAAAAGCGATCCTGAAGAGATTCATGCCCGCTTCAGGATGAGCAAGAAAGCCTTTAAGAAAGCTGTTGGCGCCCTCTATAAAGCACAAAAGATAGTTATCCGCGAGGAGGGCATCCGTTTGCTGTAAGCCCCGCTTTTTCCCATCCCATAACCCAAAATGCCCCGGAGGACTTACAAAAATCTATTGACGTAGTTCCTTAGCTGCTGCAATAATTTTTTTGGTACATGCGTAAAAGAAGTGCTGATGGAAGGAGGATGTAAAAAGCCGTTCCGTTTAACTGGCTTCTTGGGCGTATCGTCTTTTAAAGCTTCACCCGGTTTTGTTCTTGCAGACAAATTAATTTCAGGAAAAATCACTTCCCAACCTACAAACTTAAAAACCTGCAAACCTGTGCAGCCTTATAATCCTGCCATCACGCAGACACTTATTCCGTGGATTCCCCATTAATCTTTTCTGCTACCTGTCTGCCTTGTTTTATACGATCGGCCATCCCTATTCCGTCTTTCATATTCCCGGCAAGGGTAAGACCTGGGTTTTTCTTTTCCAGTTCCGTGATCTTTTTCAGCCGTTCGCCGGAAGTTTTCCCGTATTGCGGAATAGCGTGCCGGTAGCGGAAGATCCTCACTAAGTCGGGATTAAAATCCGGCATCTGCATCATAAATTTCACTTCTTTCCCGGTCATCTCCAGCAACTCTTCATCGCTCTTCTCCGCCTCATGGGGCCGTCTTACGCCACCCAAAAACACCGACAGCATCGCTCCTCCTTGCGGAGCCCTGTTTTTCAGGAATGCCGAAGGCAGCAACACCCCCAGCACATCACGCTGCTCCCTGAAAGGCACTAATCCGCCAAAGGCGTTCAATGGCCTTCCGTTCCACTGCCTGAATCCTAAGGCCACCTGCACCACTTTGGCATAAAGCAGATTATCCACCTTCTTAATATCATCTTCAGCAATAAAATCAAAAATGCCGTGTAAAGCGTGCGACCCTCCGGTAAACACTACATGGCTGGCTTCCACCTTATCGCCGTCATAATGCGCCAGATACCCCCCGGCAGTCTTAGCCACCCTGAGGTGCTCGTTTCCCAGAACAATCTTTTTTTTCCCGGTTTTTTGCGCCAGGGCATCTGTAAGGTTATCCAGCCCTCCTTTTACCGAAAAAACATCTTTGGTGGCTTTTTTCTCGTTAGCAGTTTTAGGCTCTTTGCTCTTTTTTATGGCTCCACCGATAAAGCTGCCATAATCCTGCTCCAGGTTGTAGAGCTTAGGAAGGGCATAGCGTGGCACCAGATAGGAGGGGTCTCCGGCATAGATGCCCAGAATAAAGGGGTCTACAGCATACTCCAGGAAGCTCTTGCCCATCCGCCGCCTCACCAGGTGGTCCAGCGTCTCATCGGGATTCTTTCCCCGCTTCCTGAAGGGTTCTGCCAATATCCTGAATTTATCCTTAACAGTAAACAGCGGAGTAGTGATGCCTCCCATCAATCCTGAGGGCAGCTCCTTCCAGCTCTTGCCTTTCCACACCCACCTTCTTTTGGCGGTTTCGTCGGCAATTTCGGGAGTGCACAGCTCTTTCACCTCTTGCAGCAGCTCTGCAGCCTCGGGAGTAGAAAGTACGCCCGTATTGGGGCCGGATTCGAAAACAAAATCATCTTCGCGGTGTGTTTGTATCACCCCTCCAATGGCCTTGTTTTTTTCTATCACCTTCACCGTTTTGCCATATTTCTTCAGATAATAGGCTGCTGTAAGCCCTGTGAGGCCGGCACCTATAATTAACACATCCACTTTTTCGGTACGCATAACTAAATAGACTTTGAGAATTTTTTATCGGTGTTTTGCACCAGCGGGTCAAATGCTGAGGCAATATTTCTGATAAAGAACCTGCCCTTATCCGTTACTTCAATATTTTCACCAACCCTTATCAACCCATCGGCTTTAAAGGCCTCCAGCTTTGCATCAGAAATAGCTGTCAAGGAACGTATCTCCTGAACTGATTTCCCTGTTCTTGCGGCGATTGCCTGCCATGGCAGGATGCGGTTACACATCACTTCGTTGATCACCTCGCGCAGTACGCGTTCATTTTCCGAAACCCGGTATACTTTTTCCACCACGTTGGTTCCGTTCATTATTTTACTGGTATACTGGTCTGCATCTTTGGTATTTTGATAGTAGGCATTATCCAGCTGACTGATGGCGCTGGTGCCGAAGGCGTATACCTGTCCGGTGGTTTCACGCGTACAATAGCCCTGAAAATTGCGGTGCAGCATGCGGTTGTTTAATGCTACCGTCAACTCATCGTCAGGCCGCGCAAAATGGTCGAGCCCGATGGCCGTATAGCCTGAATCGGTGAGCAGCTGAAAGGCATGCTCAAAAAGCCTTAACTTTTCTTCTGCCGATGGCAGGCCATACTCTTCGAGCTTTTGCTGCGATTTCTTAAACCAGGGCACATGAGCATACGAAAAAGTCACCAGCCGGTCAGGATTAATCTCAATAGCCTTCCGGATGGTAGCCTTAAAAGAATCTTCCTCCTGATAGGGCAATCCGTAAATAAAATCAAGATTAACGGCTGCTTTGCCATCCCGGCGGATATATTCCGTCAGCTCCTGCACAGGCATCGCCGGTTTATCGCGGTTGACCGTTTTCAGCACCTTCTCATTGAAGTCCTGGATGCCTATGCTAAAACGGTTAAACCCTGCGCGCTTAAGCGCATCGATATAGGCTTTATGAAGGTAGGCCGGGTTGCATTCAATAGCAATTTCAGGGTTCTGCGCAATGGTGAAGTGTCTACGCAAGAGATCCATAATTTCTGAAATCTTCTCTGCCTCCAGATAATTGGGTGTGCCACCGCCCCAGTGCACCTGTGTCACTTTTCTGTCTTTATCAAGATGTTGTGCTATCTGTGTGATCTCTTGCTTCAGGGCTTCCACATACCTATTGATTTTATCGTGGTTATGTGTAATGGTGGTGTTGCAGCCACAGTAGAGACAGAGCCTGGGACAAAAAGGGATATGAATATAGAGAGAGATATTTTGTGTCTGCTGCCGGTTAGAGTCTTTCAGCAGCTGAACAATATCTGTTGCGTTATTATCCTGCTCAAAAAAATTGGCCGGCGGATAACTTGTATATCGCGGCACGGCGGTATTATACTTTTCTAATAAATCACGTGGTATAAGCATACGATTCCTTTGTTTGATCCTGATATAAGAAAAATGCAGCAATTACTACTATGGCGCACAAGGCTGCTTCCAGGGCAAAAAGACCGCTATACCCTATCATATCGGCGATTTTACCACTGGACACAGCCACGATTAAGCTGCTGAGATGGGTGATAACAATCTGTATGGTAAAATCAGTCCCTTCCCTACCTTTCCTGACGATATCCATGGCGATGGTATAAATAATCACTGAGGCGGCGCCGTAAGCTCCCCACACCATAGCTATTCCGGCAAAGAGCACCCATACCGAAGGATGCCCCAAAGATATCACATAAAAGAAGGTGGAGGCCGTTAACATCATAAATGATACTATAGTGAGGATGTGCTTTCTGCCAACCCTACGGATGAGGTGCCCCACCAACAAAGCCATTATCACTCCCACACCGGTGCCATATACTCCCGACATCAATCCTATCTCCACTACCGTAAAATTGACATCCACCAGAAAAGGCTTAATCATAGTTAAAATCCCTATGATTCCGGAGTAAAAAACAACCAGCAGCATCACCTGTTTCCCGATTCCTTTTTGACGGAAAAAAGAGCCCACATCCCGCAAGGATACTGTTTTAGTTTTGCGCACTACCTGCTCCTTTTTCTTCAACTGCTTGCTGCGGAACCTGTACACCGGCAAAATAGCTAAAGTAACAAACAGTGCCAAAGCTATTAACAGCATCTGCCATCCTAAAAAATGATATATCACCAGCAAAACGCCACTGCCCATCAGGGTGCCTAAAAAGCTCCCCGACGATTGCATGCTGTTGCCAACGCCCCGCTCGTCCACCTTAAGCGAGAGGATAGCAAAAGCATCGGTGGCGATATCCTGGGTGGCTGAAGCGATGAAAGCAATCACCATCATAATAATAATGGTGGTGAAATCGGTACCTAAATCAAAAAAGCTGATGGCAAAGATAACTATGGCATAAAAGAGCTCCGAAAAGATTATCCACCTGCGATAATCCGATCGTGAATGGCATCTTTTATCGATAAAGGGAGCCCAAAGAAATTTAAAGATCCAGGGGAGCTTCACCAGCTGAATATAGCCAATTGCTTCCAGAGAATAAGCCTCTTGCCGCATAATAACGGGTACCACCGTAGAGAAAAAACTCATCGGTATCGACTGGGCCACATAAAGGCTCAGCAATGTACTATATTTCTTCAGGTGATTGTGATGACCCATAATTTCCTTTAAAAGCTAACATCAAGTCTCAGACCATAAATAGCCGGTTGTCCTATCTGTGCATATGACCTTCCCATGGCACGGAAGTAAAAAGCCTGATAATCTTCATTGAGGATATTTTTCCCAAAGAGGCTTACCTGCAGATTATCCTTACGGAAAGAAATCTTAGCATTCAGCAGTCCGTAATAATCCTGGTAAGAAACATTTTCTTCCTGCCAATAGTGTTTTCCCACACCGCGGTAATCCAGCTGAAACATCACTTCATCAAGCATATTATAATCAAACAGATGCTCATAGGTAAATCCTGCGTGGAACGTATATTCGGGAATGTAAGGTATTTTGTTCCCCGAAAACACATCATCGCCGTCAACATAATCGGTAAAGGTAGCATCGGTGTACCCAAAACTGACGTATGCTTCGGTATGAGTGGTAGGGATTCCCCTGAATTCGAGTTCCAGCCCTTTACTTTCGGAACGACCTGCATTTTTTAACATAGAACCTGGTTGCACTTCTCCTTCCTCATTAACCACAGGCTGATAGATTTGTTGTTTACGCCAGTCAATAAAAAAGAGCGACAGATTAGTTTGCAAGCGGTTTTTGAAATAACGTGTTTTGATGCCCCACTCATAATTCCAGCTCACCTCCGGATCGAATGAACGGTCCTGCTCCCGCGCAAAAGAAGAGTTGAATCCTCCTGTTTTGTAACCTTTAGATATTGTGGCATAAGTGTTTACCCTGTGCGCCAGTTGATATTTCAGGCTCACTTTAGGCAGCACCTCCCAAAAATCGAGGTTGCTGTCGAACGCTTCGTCGGTAATTTGGTTACCTTCGAGGAACCGGTCATATTGATAGTCGAGCGAGGCGTATTCATAATCAAAACGTATTCCGGCAGTGACGGAGAGCCCTTGCATCATAAAATTATCCAGGGTAGACTGGTGGAAGAAAGCAAAGCCAGAGGTGTTTTGGTCATAGTATTTATCATAATTCATAGCTCCCGGCAGGTTAAAAGCAGGGATAGCATCTTGGCCATAATCCACAGACACCTGTTTATCTGAAATTTGGGTAAACCCAAAGGCGCCACATAACCATTGGTAATCATTATTGCTCCCGGGCTTTGATTTAAAGTAAAACTCCTGCGATATCATATGTTGTTTCTGCAGCTGATCTACAAAAAACAACGATGCTGGCGTAAAGTCCTGGTCGACGCTCTGCTTGTCGTCGAGATACTGATGGCTGGTTACTGATTTAATAACGCTGTTGCCGGTGGTGTATTCCGCGGTGACGTTATTAGACAATAGCTTCCTGTTGTATTTACTGTCCTGATTGTAGTTAACATCTTTAACAGTGTTTGTGGAATCTGTATACTCTGCGTAGGGATATCCATTTTGGTCGCTGTCCTCGTAATTAAGCGAGTATTCGATGGTAAGGTTCTCCTTAGGTTCATATTGCGCACGCAGTCGCCCGGAATATGAGCGCAGGTCGTCAGCCTGGTTGCCGGTAAACTGGTTGGTATTATATCCCCCCCGGTCTACAAAAGCACCATTAAGAACAAATCCAAGCTTATCATTGACCGGCTGATGGTGGCCGAAGGAAGCTTTATAGCTGGAATAATTTCCGGCTTTAACAGAAAAATTCGTCGCCCGCTTTGGCAATGGCGAACGGGTTGTTACATTGATAATGCCACCCATGGTATTCCTGCCATAGAGCGTGCCCTGCGGCCCGCGTAATACTTCAATTCGCTCTACATCAAAAAACTCAAAATTAAACGCCGCTTTTTCAAAATACGGAACATTATCTACATAAAGGCCCACGGAAGGTGAATTAATGCGGGCTCCGATTCCCCTGATATAAATAGGAGTAGTCAGTTTAGAGCCATAATCGGGCATAAACAGGTTAGGAACCCTTGAGGACAATTCCGTAAGGTTATTCATCTCCTGCTGCTCTATATTACGGCCTTTTACAACAGAAGCTGCCATGGGCAATTTCTGCAGTTCATTTTTTTCTTTGGTCGCTTTCACCTCAAAACTTTCCAGTTCTACCGGAGGTATATAGGTGCTGTCTCGCGAGATTATACTATTCGTTTGTGCCTGTAAGCTTGCTGCCAGGCTGCTTATTATGATGACTGGAATAAATCTCCAAAATATCTTTGCCATAGTTTTCTCATTATACTTGTCTCACATGATTTTTTATTTCTCCACGATTTAAGATACCTGTATAACCCTCAGCTACAAACAATATTTGTCCTGCTTCGGGGCTGGAGGAGGCGGCCATGACAGCTTTCCCGGTTGAGCCCATTGAGCAGATACAACATTCTTGTGGCAGGAACTTTTGTTTTAAAAAAGCCCTACTAAAAAGGTGACTATTAACTATTAATTAGTGTTTGTCCATAATGTCCAATCTCTGCGTTGTTGCTCAAATTTTAAATCCTCGAATCCGCCGGCTGGCGGATACTGCGGTTTAAAATTTTCGCACGCCCCCGATAAAATGCGGGGCAGGCTTTGATCTTGAACATTCTGAACAAAACACGCTTAGTTTATAGACAGACACTAATTAAGGTCACCAAATAAATGTTACAATAAAATAAAGGTATCAGAGCGATATTTATAAGATGGCCGGGGGAGGCCTGCTGAAAAGGTCGTAAGCAAACTCCGTGATAGACGGCTTATCAGACCGTCCGGGAAATAAATGTAAATCAAAATAACTCACAGAGCGGTGAGCTAAGCTTTCTGTGCGAACAGCCTGATCGTTGTCGGTATCGTTATCGGAAAAAATCCGGTAAGCACCCTGCAACGAATCTTCAGACTGATCTGATTCGAGCACGATTTGCTTTTGGTCCTGGTCTGCCTCCGTAAAGTCCTGTTCATGGGAATCATTAAACTGCACCAGTATCACGTAGAAGGCGTAAAGCACAACTACGGCTGCGTATGGCAATGGTGAAACTATGATTCCAAAAGCAAACATTCTGTTTTATTTTTTAACTGATTTCATTCTTGATTCAGAATGCTAAATTACAAAAAATGCGCTGAGCATTGTTACCTTAGTTAATATGAAAAAACCTATATATTTGAAAACAGGAGCATTAGCACAAGACATCAGGCTTAATTTATAGCCATTTTAAATTAGTAAACTTCTCAAAACATGGCAACTATGACGTTTGTCATGCTGTCTATTGATTTACATCAATAGACTGGAATTACAACAAACTATTTGAATAAAAATGCTTGACTAACGGAGAAAAAACAGGCGACTATTGCAGATTCATCTTGGCATTTTTTGAATTGATTATTGAGACTTACTTACCTCGGCATATTAAAAATTAGTTACTACTCAGCAGGAATTAATTTTTGATGAGCCAGGCACGATAGAGCGTCAAAAACATTTTTTGAATTTTTAATCGTTGTATCAATAACCGACCTGATAGTTGCATAATGATTTGCAAAATCCGCTGATTTGAATTGGTTTGAGATTTTCATTTTAATTGCCCTTTCCGATCCAATGTTGTCAGGTGGAACTTCTAAATGGTATAGAAAAGTCAGGATTGCGTCCCGGTTTTTTATCAACCTTTTTATAAATGCCCTAAGTTTTTTTGTTTACCCGAATACTCTATCAGCAATAACTCTGTTCACCGGTTCTCAAATTCCTTTACTTTTGGGTTTTTCCCAAAATAATCTTCAGATGTCATTTGCTTTTTGTAAGAAATGGCATCTTTTAAGAGTTGCATTAACTTTGGTGACCAAGTGCAATTGAAAGCACTTTCAAAACTTTTGAGTTCTCTCATCAGGTGGGCAAGGCACAATTGTTTTGCTTTTGTATTTATTGGCAACTGCCACAACTGGCCGGCATCGCTTTGGTAACATCAATTTCTTTTAACTGTCCGGTTTTGCCTGCGATCTGCCTGCACAAAAAAAAACCGGCCCTTGCGAGCCGGTTGGCGTTTAAAAATACTTTAAAAACTTTCATCAGAATTTGATCCGTCATCGAATGAATCGCTGAAAGACTTTCCGGGCGTAACTGTATATGTATGCCTGGCCTGTAGCCCCCCTTCGGGAGTAGGAACATCATTTATTATTATTTCATACATATAAGGTGTCTTCGCAGGTTCGTTAAACCCCCACACATCAATTTTATCAACATCGGATGTTGACAGCACTATTTTGTTGGTTCCTGTGTCATTCCATATCCATTCACCTTCGTGCAAATCAACTTCCAGTTCAAAATGAGTTGCCAGGGTTGAGCCGGTAAATTTTATAATAACATCATCACCATCTCTCTCTGCGTCTACCTGTCGGATTATATCAAAAAGCTCTAGTTTCTTGCTGCCATGAATAGTTTTGATTTCATCACCGTTTTCATCTACCGCAATAACCTTTTAAGCAATAGTTCTGTCGTCAGACTGCCAGTATTGACCATCATCGTCATCGTAGGTAGCTTCCAGATTCACATCGAATGAATAGGTATCACCACTGCGGCTCAAGTCATCATCATCCTCTGTAAAAACTTCCCAACCTTCACCGTCACTACCAACAGACATACCTATTCCCGAGAAATCGGCCCTGCCTTCACGTTTGAAACCAATTTTGAATCCGTCAATTTCGGCATAGTCTTCATCTTGCGGATTAACACTCCATTCCAGGCTGTTATCAGTGAATGCATAATTGTTGGGTAAATCAGTCGTTGTCTCCAGCGATATATCCGATAACAGAGAAACAGGATAAACCCCGCTTACAATCTCAGCTTCTTCCTTAGAAGATTTCTGATCACCATCGTACCAAATTACCCTAATATAATAGGTTTCACCGGGAGTACCGTCAGTGTATTCGTAATAATTCCTGATTTCATAATCAGATAATAATTTTTCCAGTTCAAACGGGCCGCTTTCCGATTCTGCAACATAGACACTATAGGATTCGGCATTTTCCATTGCGTCCCAGGAAATAAGCAAATTACCACTTTCCGACTCACTCACCGTTAATCCGGATATGTTTGGAAGCGCGATATCATCATCTTCACAACCTGTTGTGAAAAATAAAATCGCTCCCATTAAAAGCAATGGGAATAAAAAAACTTCTTTTTGGTTTGCATAAGCATTTGTTTTAATTTGATTAATAAATAAAATTCATAGAGGTCACTATTTAGCTACATATTAATTGAGCGTGAGTAATATTTTTAGTGGTAACCATTCTCCTTATTAAATTGTTGAAAATAGTTTCCTTGCTTTGAGAACGATTAATGCGATAGGAAAACT
>Ga0306867_1000705_pt1 | contig 17843 bp, 8 predicted proteins | sample AntRauTorckE6831_FD_190432 | JGI IMG/M metagenome (GOLD analysis project Ga0306867, IMG submission 190432) | Saline lake microbial communities from Rauer Islands, Antarctica - Metagenome Torckler E6 #831 (v2) (version 2) | ecosystem: Environmental > Aquatic > Non-marine Saline and Alkaline >...
ACAGACGCCGGGTTTTGTGAGTTTATGTAGGTATTGATTTGCGGTTGGCCTGCAATATTTGGCAAGTTCAGTTCAGGAAGAATATCCTGGCCATCAATCAGCGGAAACTGAACAAATCGAATTAAACCGTCTATCTCTTTAGTAAAAGCAGATACCCCGAAGTAACCCAGCCTGTTTTCATAAACGGATACTGAGAGATCCAAATTTCTGGATTCGGAGTTTGCCAAATTCGTGTTTGGTGCGTTTACCCAATCCCTGAATGCCCCGATATATGTATTTGGAGCAAATTGAGAAAAATCCGGTCTTGATATTGTTTCAGTATACGCAAATCGAATATCCAGCCAGTCGAAAGGCTCAGCCTTCACGTGAACCATGGGTAAAAAGTGCTCATATGACCGACTTGCTGATGTATCACTGAAAGCAGGAAGTTCGCCGGCGGCCGTCGGTGAATTAAATGCAACAAACTTTGCATCATAGTCTGTCTCATCCATTTCAACCCTGAATCCCGGAATTACAGTTAAAAAGTCCCAAAGCTGAATTTCTGACATTGCATAGAACGCCTTGTAGTTCTCCACACCTTGATAGTCATTCCGAACCGATTCCCCGCCATGAAACATCAAGCCTGCACTTTCAAGGGCACTTGTCGCCCGGCGCAACACGTTCTGATCCAAGGCATATCCAAGCGGATAGTTTCCGCCTACAAAATTCGATCGGTTATAATCACTGAGATAAAAATTATCAATTGAGATTTGATCTACCCCATTTTCTGATAACCCAAATTCCGGGAATTCAGCCGCAATTACACTTCGACTCTCCCGACCACCTCCGTAAAATAATCCCGGGCCATTTAACTGGGTTCTGTCGTAGAATCGGTCTTTTAATCTGAGTTTTCCGCCAAATTTCAGATACCCGCTTACATTTCTGGAGAGATTGAATGGAACTTTCAGATTTGCCTGTGCGGTTAATTCTTCCGATTCTGTTAGGTCGGAGCTTGTGTTTAGATTGAGGAAAAACGTTTGAGAAGGGTCATTTTCGTAATACCCCGGAATCATTTCAGGACTCCCAATTCTCTGGTCAATTCCCAACGTTGAATCAGGATTCAAGGCTGTCTGTTGCTGAAACTCCCAGTAGTAGTTTTTGGGAGAATCATTTTGAGAAGTAGTGTACGCCAACCCTACATTGTACTCAAAATACTTGAACTGCTGTTTAATATCACTGGCAAACTGGTAGACATACGTTGTCCCTTCAAACTGACTTGCCGCGTAATCGTGATACTCTCTGTTGGTGTCGAACCGATTTGTTCGCTGTAACCCATCGTTATCGATTTGATTATAAATTCCATTCAATGTGATTTCACCTTTTGGAATTCTGTAATCAAAAATCAGATTTCCCCCCATGCGAGATCGGCGGAGAGCGCGTTCATTCAGACTGATATTGTTAATTGCCTGGCGGTTAATTCCACTATTATCCGCTAATATTTGATAATCTCCCGAAAACGTGTCGGCCGATCGGTTATAGCTGTCTAAATTGAGATTCGCTATCACCCCAAAGTTTTTATTTAGAAATCGATCGCCAACGCTGACCACAAATTTGTAGTTGCCGTAATCATCTTGAAGAGCATTATACCCCCCCTGCCAGCGAACATCAGTAAATCTTTCGTCAGGTGCAGTTCTCATTCTCAGGTTAACAGTACCGCCTATTGCATCAGCATCCATGTCTGGCGTAACAGCCTTTGACACTTCTATTCCGTCCAGCATACTGCTCGAAATAAGACTTAAATCCACGCTTCGGTCACCCGAGCCGGTTGAGGGCAGCTTTACACCATTGATAGAAATATTATTGTATTTTGGCGAAAGGCCCCGGATAGCAATTTTACTAGCCTCACCACCATCACGCTGAATAGAAACTCCCGGCAGGCGGCCAACTGACTCTGCAGCATTAACATCCGGCAGTTCTTTAATTCTTGCACTCGATACGATATTCGTTATGGTATTTGATCCTCTTTGTTCATTAATAGCACCCACCTGTCCTTGTGCCTGGGCAGAAACAGTCACTTCTTCTCCCTCAACTCCGGCCCATTCCATCACGAGTTCCACCTCTGTTACCTGCCCTGCAACCACCTCTACAGTCTCTTCAAACGTTTGATAGCCAAGGTAAGATATCCTTAGCGACTGAGTTCCGGGTGCCACGTTCCGAATAATAAATTTACCATCCGCATCAGCGGCAGCTCCTTTATTGGTTCCCATTAATAGAACATTCGCCCCGTAAAGTGGTTCGTTAGAGCCTGCCTCTACTATAGTCCCTTCAATAGTACCATTGTCCTGGGAAAACGCATCCCCATTAAATACGATTAGTAAAGAAAGTGTCAGAATAATAGTACCTATCTTGAGCATATGTTCTTTATTTAATTGTTAAGACACCAGCTGTTTAATAAAACCGGAATTTAATATCACCAAGTTAAGAAGCGCTTCCATTGTAATGGATAATTATTTTCAAAGTCAGCGTTATCAATTGTTTACAGTATTACTAATTCAGAATCGAAGTAGTAAAATTTCTGCAGCTCGCTTACCGTGCATTTCTTAAGGATCGCAGAAAGAAACTTACAATTAGTAAATTTGTTTGATTTAATCTAATCAAAGATTAATCAATTCAGTTTATTAAATCAACTATTATTTTAACCTTTTTTAAATTTAGAGGTCTTGCACAAACTCTTATTGTTGAAAAAAACAGGGCATTTTTCCTTTCTAAAAGACTCTCACCGACTGTTTATTTAGCTAACTCAACTTCCGCAAAAGTTTAAAAATCGGCCTCAATTGACCTTAACCGATGATCAGCAGGTGCTACAAACTAAGTATCCTTCATTGTTGGACTTATGAAGCACTAAGGATTGATGATTGAGTAAAGACAGCCCTGCCCCTGGGAATCCCTGTGGGAAAAGGGCGTCAGCATCGCCATATGGTAGAAGAGTCAATACTTACGTGAGTCCTGAAAGGGCGCAAGTCTCACAAGGACGATTAGCAGGCTGTCGCCCCTTCAGGGCTTGCATGATAGAGCCGGTGTACCTGCTCACAGGGCGATGGCCCTGTGTTGGTGATTTAGCCCACGTAGGGGCTACCTTTAACTGATATCAGATAAGTCATGGTGAAGAGTCAATGTCGCTAACCCTTGTCAGTTAAAGCTTATCTTCGTAGCAACTACTTCTCTATTTTGCGGAAGTTGAGCTAAATACCAGCCTGGTATATAAAGAAAACTATCCAATAGATAGTTAAAAGAATGGGGTACGACATTTTATATAGTTAGCAGTTCACAATAAATAATACTTTTAGCGATTGTAAATGTCAGTAGGTAAGCATCTGAATAAAATCCTTTTCTTTACCGAGAATAAGCTGTCACAACGGTCGATCTGAACATTACTTTTTTGGTTCCACAGGACTTCTTATGGGTATGAGGCTCAGCAAAAGTCATCCCGGCCTTCAGACTGGGATCTCATAACTCTTGCAAAAGACCAGGCTTAATAAAATTATGGAGATGCCGCATCTCCCGAGGGGATACCTTTTGGGGGAGTGCGGCATGACGACTTATATACATGACCCCCTCAAGAATTCCTGTAGAAACAGTTTTCTATACCGGTATCTTAAGCATGAATGTTGTTCCTTTTCCCGGTGTGCTGTCGATATGAATGTCTCCCTCAAAAAGTCTGATGATATGTTGAACTATAGTGAGTCCAATCCCCGTACTTTTCTCACCATTTGTACCTTCGGAAATGTGTTGCTTCTTCTCGTTACGAAAAAGATTCTCGATTTCATCACCACTCATACCAATGCCGCTGTCGGTCACCCTCACTTCAAGAAACTCTTGTTTTCGCATGAGTGATAGATTTATCGTGCCGCCTGCCTTTGTATACTTGATAGCGTTTGATAAAAGATTTCCCAAAACCTGCTCTAATTTTTCTCCATCAATCCAAACGGGCTCTTCGAGCTTCTCCTTAGATATTTTGAGGTCAATATTTTTAATACGGCTTGCCGGGCGATACAACCGGGTAATATTTTCAATAATCTCCTTCAGGTTTACCTTTTTGGGGTTCGATGTAAGCCCGCCCGACTCAATGACTGAATAATTCATCATCTCGTCAATCATTTGGTTCAGCTGCGTTGAGCTTTGTTCAATGGTATCAATCAGTTCATAATGTTCGGATTTTTCTTCACCCAGTTGTTCTCTGAGCATGCCAGACAAGCCAATGATACCATTAAGTGGTGAGCGCATATCATGGCTCAGTATCTTCATCAACCGTATCTTATATTCATTGAGCTGCTGTAACTCGCGGTTCTTTTTGTGCAGCTCAAGATGAGTCATCACCTCTTTTGCAATGATTTTCAGCTGGCCAATTTGAGTGTCAGATAGTGTTTTTGTTTCAAAATCTAAGACGCAAAGAGAGCCGATAGCATAATTTGTGTCCGTAATGAGGGGAATTCCTAAATAGTATCGAAATCCATTCACATCTTTTATGTAGTCAATGCCTGAAGTGCGCTCATCTTTGGTAAGATCAGGGATTTCGGTCATACCCGGTTTTGTTATTGTAAACTGGCAAACAGAGTCATCTCGTGACATCTCCCTGTTTTCTTTCGACATACCAACCATCGACTTTGACCACTGTCGATTCTCATCAATCAGATTGATCTGTGCGAGTTTTGTACCGGCAATTTGAGATGCAAGAAGCGTCAGATTATCAAACTCTTCCTCTTCAATAGAATCCAGTATTTTAAACGATTGCAGAGCTTCTAATCGCCCTGCTTCATCAGTGTTTAAATTTATATTCATATATCTTAACTCTCTTTATCTTAAATGATAATTGAAAATCAGGCATGAGTACAAAGAATATCGCTTAATTCACGATACGTAAACGGTTTGATCAGGTAATCTATAAAATGGGTATTTTCAGCCTTCGATCGATAGTATTGATCTGAGTTCCCCGTAACATAAATAGCCGGGGCATTCTGTTTCGATTGGATGATTTCAACAGCTTCAATGCCTGTAATTCCCATGCCAAGCTGAACATCTACAAGCAGAAGATCTGGCTGATACATCTCGGCAGTTTTCACCGCTTCTTCTCCGGTCTCTACTTTAACTACGTCTCTGTAACCTATTCGTTTCAGCATCATTTCAAGACTAAGTGCTAAAATCAGGTCATCTTCAATTATGAGTATTTTTTTATCCATGGAATGGTAAGTTATGGTTTAAAAAAATGCGTTACTGGATCCTTTCGCCTCTGTTTTCTCAAACACAACCGACACAAAGTTTGCTTCCAGGTTTACCTTAAGAGTTCCATGGAGCTGCGCCACAAGAATATCCACAAGCTTAAATTGAAACTTTCCGGATTCAAAGCCCTCTTTGAAATGCTCAAGTTTCAAGCCGCACCCTTGTAACGTGATCTTCACTTTATCGTCGGTGGAGGTCATATCTAAGTTCATGTCGCCTTCTTTGTTATCCGGCAGCAACACATTTATCAATTCATTAATCATCAGCCCGGCCGGTACTGCCTGGTTTAAATTCAGTGTCGTTTTATCACAAGTCAGGTTCAGTTCAGATATAAGCTCTGACTGATCCCCCTGTTGCGGCAAGAACTTCACAAATGATTTCAGGTAGTTGTCGAAATTGATGTGCACAACATTCTTTTCCTGATAAAGCGTCTCGTGTATTTTTGCAATTGAGAAGATGCGGCTCTGTACTTCACTAAGTTTTCTGTGTACATCCTGATCTTTCTCTTCGAGAAGCTGCAGATCCAAAAGACCGGCAATCACCGCCAGGTTATTTTTTACACGATGATGGATTTCCTGCAAAAGAATCTCTTTCTCTTTCAGTGAATCCTGAGCCTCCTGCAACGCTTCTGTTTCGCGCTGCAGAAGGTCTTTAATTTTTATTTCAAGCTCTTTTTGCTCTGTCAGGTCCACATAAATACCATAAACAGCTATCACTTGCTCATCGTCAGAAACCGGAACTGTACTGATCAAGACCGGAACCTCTTCTCCATCTTTTGTGTAGCGAACGCTTTCAAACTGTGACGGATGTCCGTCAAATGCATCACGGCTTACCCTATCAGCAAGCTTCCGGGACTTTTCGTCTGTAATCAAATTGTTTACATTTGATCCTACAACATCTCCATTCATGTAGCCAAACATGGTTCGGAACCCGTTGTTTACACGGGCAATCTTATTTTGCCGGTTAATCATCACAATCCCGATGGGTGCATTTTCGAAGAGTTGGTTCATCATCCGGAAGTGATAGTCACTGGAATTTTTTGCATCAACCATTTCGGTGATATCCATCCCTGTACCTACAATGTAAGTGGTCTCCTCATTTTGGAAACTGCGGGCATTCAGCTTAAATATTCTCTCTTCCCCGCTTTTGGTTAATGCCCGCACTATGGCCTGAGCCGAACCCTCCTTATGAGCTTCACTCAGTTTTTCGCTAATTAATTCCTTGTCATTAGGGTGAAAAAACTCTGTCGGTTTCATACTAAGCATATCCTCTTCCGAATAGCCCAGCTCTGTGAAAAACGCGTCGTTCCATTCAATAAACATTCCGTCATTGTCTAATAGATAAAACGTGCCGGGAATACTTGAAATAGCTGCTTTTGTAAACTGTTGTTCACTTTTAAGTTTTTTCTGAACTTTTTTCTCACTTGAGATATCCCTGAATGAGTTAATTGTAGAGAACTTTCCATCTTTGTCGCGGAAAAGAACCGATGATACCATGATGGGAACCTCACGACCCGTTTTGTGGATGTACACTTTTTCTCCCTCAAAGTAATATTGACTTTCGCGAATTTCGGACGCTTTTATATTCTGTGGATTCTTCTCATCCATAATGCCTTGCCGGCCGATTTTCCTGAGTTCCTCTTTTGTATAACCTAAAATAGAACAAGCAGCCGGATTGGCATCTATAACTTTACCGGATGGGGTACCAATGATAATTCCATTCAGTGAGTGATTAAACTGTTGTTTATATCGTTCTCTTGAATCTTTGAGCTCTCGGGTGGCCTTGATGGTATGAGTGATTTCCTCCGCAAAAAGTAGTGCCAGCTCCTCTCCAAATGCACGTATATTCAGCTTATACCACTCATTCTCTTCATTCAAAAAACTTATATATGTTGAATAAAATTTATGAATGTCACCGTCCAGAATTCGCCGCATTCCAATGATGAGTTTCAGGGCATCGTCACTTCCCTGTTCTGCTGCATCACGACAGTGTTCAAAAAAATTGCCGTTTTCAGTAAGTGCATGAAGATATCTTATCCTCTCTTTATTTTGATTCCATTCATCATTAGTTGTGATGATGTCTCCGTTGCAATCGATAACGGCAACTGGAGAAGGAAACGCATTTAAAAGCTGTAATTGATCCCGATTAATCTGAATTTCTTTTGTTCCCATCAGCTTTATTTGCTCATATGTTTACTTCTCTTTGTAGATGCTTTCTTAAGAATTCTTTATAATATTACGGGCAAATAAGATCTGATGTAAGACGTAAAAAACGTATTTTTTACGTTCGTTTTCTGCTCATACTTTTAATCAATTTTAGCGTAGGTAAAACCACTTACCTGTGAATCTGTGTCGGAAGGTATAGTTCGCCTTCTGAGATCGTTTGAAGTGCGTCGCGGATTTCAGATACCGTAGGTTCATACATCAAGTATCCGTGAATACCCGCCTGAATAAGCGGCTCTACTAAGAGTTTTGTAGTGTAAATATGAATGGCAAGAATTTTAATGTCGTCCGACCGTTCCCTGACTGAACTGACTGTCTTTATTGCAGACTGCTTGATATTTGGCAGATCGAGCACTACGATGGATTCTGCATTCTGGACTCTCTTCTCCAGTATATGCCTAACATCCTTAATCAATACAACTGACTCACAGTCTTCGCAGGCTTTTTTCACTCGTTCACCAAGAACAGTTGATCTTGGAGTGTATCCGCTGTAAAGAAAGATATTCTGTTTTACTGGTATGCCCATACCATAGAATATTGCCCTTAAGTAACATTATGAGATAATAATTACTCTAAGGTATTTTATTGATCTGGTTGTTAGCAGGTATCTTGATACTATCTCCTTACAAGCAGCTTTTATTCTTGTTATAGCTATATTAATATCTATTTAGGAAGGATTCAATGGGTGTATTATGTTAAAATATCGTAGTTGTTTTTACTTAAGCACCTTACAAAGATCTCCCCGTAAAACCATATCATGGAAATTATGATGTTGACCCATTGTTTATCAGTCCGTTTTGAAAAGCATACTTTACAAGACCGGCTGTGTTGCGCGCTCCTGTTTTCTGAAGCAAATTTCTCCTGTGAGCATCAACTGTCCTGGGACTTATATATAACTTCTCAGCTATCTCTTGATTGGTATGTTCTTTTACGATCAACTGCAGCACTTCAAGCTCCCTTTCCGTGATATGAATAGGACCGGGTGTTGAAGATTTGCCTTTGTTTTTAACGAGGTCCATCATAATACTCTGAGTAGCCTGATCACTGAAATAGTGCTTACCATTCATTACATCATGAATAGCGCTTGTAAGCTCTTCTCGTCCCGCACTTTTCATGATATAACCGGATGCCCCGGCCTGCACCATTTGCCGAATATGAGAATCATCGCTGCTCATTGTCAAAGCTAGAACTTTAATATCGGGGTATTTCTCCTTTACCATTTGAGTTGTTTTGATTCCATTCATACTCGGCATGTTAATATCCATAATAATGACATCTACAGCCGTGTCATCCAAAATATTTTTTACAGCGTCACCATCCTCAGCTTCGGCAACAACGTCTATACCCGCCTGAGATTCAAGCATGAGCTGTATTCCGTCTCTCACTATCTTATGATCGTCAACCAGCAGTACTTTAATGTTTGCCATAACTTTTGCTTTTGTTATTGCTATTGAATAGGCACTAAAACTGTAATTAAGGTACCTGAATTCTGCTTTGAATCAATATCAAAATTACCTGACATTGCTGCAACCCTGGTTTTCATACTTTGAAGACCGAGGCCTTCATTTGCCACATTAGATGGATCAAACCCGGTGCCATTATCTTCTACAGTACAAATTAATTCATTGTCTGAATATACCAAATTTATGTTTACAGTAACCCCTTCTGAATGTTTGATTGCATTATTGAGTGCTTCCTGAATAATTCTGAAAATATTTATCTGTATGTTTCCGGGCAGAAGCTCATCACCGTATTTCTGGAACAGATGAATTGTTATTTCCTGAGTACTTTGCATTTCATTTACAAGGGACTCAACCGCCATTTTTAAGCCATAATCCTGAATAGCTTTTGGCAGAAGGTTATGAGATATCGAGCGTGTTTCAGAGATGGCATGCTCCAGCATTTGCAATCCGGTTTTAAAAGATCTGTTGATTGGTTCCGGAAGTGATGGCGAATCAGAATACACTGTATTTAAGTGCATGTTTGCAGCTGAGAGATACTGCCCTAACCCATCGTGAAGCTCATTTGCAATACGATGACGCTCCCTCTCTTCTCCCTCCACAATTGCTTTGATGGCCATCTCTTCTGCTTTTCGCTGCTCTGTGATATTAATCGTGAGTACAAGGCGCTGCTGTTTATCTTTAAATAAAATATCTGACCCTGATATTTCACAAAACAGAATGTCACCGCTTTTTGTTTTTTGCCGCCAAATATCAAAATCACTTTGAGATTTCGTTAAGTTTAATCGGGCTTCTTCGCGAATTTTTTTCTGGTCACCCTGATGGAACAGGTCAAAAATCGTCATTCCAAAAAATTCCTCTTCACTGTATCCAAACAGATCAATCAGGGCTTTGTTGACTGATAGAAATTTGTACGTTTCTTTATCAAAAATATACATCGGAAACGGGCTTTGTTCGTAGAGAAGACGGTACTGTTGCTCGGATCTCTTCAGCTCTTTTTCCGCCTCTTTTTGCAGTGTTATATCGTTCAAAGCACCTATAATTCTCAATATGTCACCCTCATTATTCCTGAGAATATAGGCGCGGTCGAGTACAGTGGCAAGCGTTCCGTCTCCCCTGTAAAACCGATATTCCTGCTGCCATTCAGTTGCCCCTGAATCTTTAGCTTTCTTCATCGTATCGATTACCCGCCCCATATCGTCAGGGTGAAGGTTCTTTTTCCATACCTCGTAGCCGTCTTCCTGAGCTGGCACATCATGTTCGAAATGCGTCTCAAATCCTTCACTCCACCATACATTTCCATTTGCTGGATCTGCATCCCATATAGTGTCACTCACCACCGATGTGGCATATTCGAAACGCCGCTGTTCATAATTCAGTCGTTCCTGGATCTTTTTAATAGCCGTTATATCCTTATTCACTGCAACAGCCCCATCAAAATTACCTTCACGATCTGTAATGACACGAACCGAACTCAAGATATTCATCGGTTCATTAAGTCTGTTATACTGTACAACTTCACCACTCCACTCTTTTTTATCAGTGAGTTCATGAAAGAGTGATTCTTCGCTTTTGTTTTCGTGTTCAGTAACGACCAAAGACCCAATGTTTTGCCCAATTGCTTCTTTCTCAGACCATCCGTACATCATTTCTGCAGCGCGGTTCCATGACACAATGGCCATGTTTTCATCTGTTGCAATTACAGCATCGGATATGTCATCAAGCAATTGAGCCTGACTGCTTAAAACCTCTTCAGACTTCTTCGATTTGGTCTGATCAATCATTGCGCCTACCATCTTTAGGGCTTTCCCCTCTTCGTCTCGAAAAATATAGCTCTGATCAAGCACATAACGAATGTCACCTGAACTATCGAAGAATCTATACTCTTCCTCCCAAAATAATTTACTGCTATTCTTAGCATCCTCTATACTCTGCAACACTTTGTCTTTGTCCTCCGGATGTATATGCTTTGTCCAGGATTCTTCACCTTCAGGTAAATCGGTCAGGCGGTAACCAAACACCGTTTCCATGCCTTCACTCCATGTAATGGTGTCGTATTCAAAGTTCCACTCCCACACAACGTCACTCACCAAACCCGTAATGATCCTTAAACGCGCCTGTTCATCTTCGAGCTGAGACTCTATATGTCTAAGTGAGCTGATATCCATCGATACACCGCGAAGTATTTGATTGCCGGTTACATCATCAGTTACAACCTCCGCTTTTTCCCTAAAAGTCTTGAACTCCCCTCCATCCAGCTTGTACCGATATGTAACGTCCATTTCGCCCATGTTTTCAGCATCGATATAGGCATCATACGTAGTTTTTCTATCATCGGGGTGAACCCGCTGAAAAAACTCTTGACGTACTATCGGGCCTTCTGATGGTTCAGCACTATACAGATTATATTTATTGTCACCCCAGTATAGCTTTCCTGTACCTAAATTTTTCTCCCAGTACCCAATTTCAGCAATTTCTTCTGCCTTTCTCAGCTGCGCAAGCGTTCGCTTTATGCGTAATTCCTGCTCTTTAGAACGCGTTACATCCAGCATTACCCCAATAACCCGTGTTACATTCCCATCTTGATCGAGCTCAACATTCACTTTTTCGTAGACCCACCTCTCCCGATTGTCTTTTCGATTTTGGATTTTGAATTCCGCTTCAAACGGTTTTCCGGCACTTATAGCCTGCCTATATGCTTGTTCAATGTATTTAAAATCGGGGTGCAGTGCTTCTACCAAACGTTCCGATGTCAGGCTTGTCCCATCCGGCAGCCAAAACATTTGATCAAGTATTTTTGATGTCCGAAGATTATGAGTGTTAAGATCCTCAGTAAAAGTACCAAGGTTTGCCACACGCTGTGTCTCCATTAAGAGTCGTTCATTCTCCTTAAGTCGCTTCTCATTGAGCTTCAGATTCGTAATGTCGACGTGGGTTCCGATCATTTTTACGGGCTCCCCTTTATCATTCCACTCTACATTCTTCCCCCGGTCGAGAATCCAAACCCAGTGTCCCTGCTTATGGCGCATACGAGCCTCAATTTCATAGAGATCAGTTTTACCTGAAAAGTATCCATCTACCGCATTTTCGAATCTTTTAAGATCGTCTTCGTGAACAAGGTTGCTCCATGTCTCAATACTGACCGGCTCCAGTTCTTCAAGTGTATATCCAACAAGGTTTGCCCATATCTCGTCAATCCTCACTTCATCAGTTTGTGGATTCCATTCCCAAAGGCCGATATTAGCACTTTTCGTAGCCTGTTTTAGTCGGGTGCGGCTGATCTCAATTTGCTCCTCAAGCTCTTTTCTCTCCGTGATATCAACATTAGTACCTGTTATGCGGGTTACCTCACCACTATCATTCCGTTCGGCTATAACACCGCGACCGATCACCCAGACCCAGTGTCCGGATTTATGCTTCATTCGACTTTCATTATTGAAGCTCGGAATTTTACCTTCAAAATGTAGATTTAAAAGCCGCTCATTTTTAGCTACATCTTTAGGATGAGTCAGATTAATCCAATTTTCATACAGTACCGGCTCCAGCTCTTCACGTGAGTATCCAAGCATTTTGGCATACTCATCATTAATCAAAATTTTCTCTTCTTTTGGGTAGTAGTCCCAAAGGCCAACACTCCCACCCTTTACAGCCAGTGATAGCTGCTCTTCAAGCTCTTTAACTTCAGTCAAATCAAGACCCACGCCCAGTTTCAATGATTCGTTAAGCTGCATATTCATCCAGCTGGTTTTCAGTTTCTCTCCAGACTTCGTGTATATATCAAAATTTTGCCAGCTATGATCTGCCTTTTCAATATGAGATATTACGGTCTGATAGGAAATATCATCCTGGACCATCCTTTCAACCAGATTACCCACTTTTATATCGTTTTCATCGTATCCAAGGCGTTCTGATACGAAATTATTACTCTGAACAATTTTATTGCTGTTGTCGAGTATATAGATGAAAATCGGCAGTTTGTTAAAGATGTCGAGAAGGCGAATGTATTCTTTTTTCTCTTTTCGCTCAAGTTTTTTACTGTCAGTAATATCGTGGCCGATCCCAACCATTTTAGAATCAGACAGCTGGATATTACACCAAATCTGGTGCCTTATCTCACCTGATTTTGTAATCACCTCAAACTCTTTCCATCCCGTACCGGGATTTGACATGTGCTCTAACGCCTGTTGCCTTACCTTTTGATCTGGATAGATTTGGAAAAGCATATCTTCTCCGGTTTCTTTTGCAGGGTCCCAGCCAATGACTTTTTCAAACTCTCGGTTAACTTCAGTTATGTCGAACTCTGGATTAAATACAGTTATGAGCACCGGAATTTGATCAAATAGTGTTTCGAATTTTTCTTCTTCAAGATCAAGCTTCCGCTTCAAATTTTTACTTTCGGTAATATCCGATGTAATTCCCGATACCGACTCAACGCGTCCATCTATGGCATGTACAGCCCCGCGTGTCCAAAGCCAGTGAACCGATCCATCAGTGTGAACGACACGATATTCAACATTGAAGTCTTGATGTTTTTTTAATGTTTTTGCCACTTCTTTTTTGAATGATTCAATATCATCCGGATGAATCCTCGAGAACACATGTTTTAAACTTAAGTCTAACGACTGAGGGAAATCAAAAAAACTGTGGTGATTTGAGGATGTAACGTATCTGTCTTCATCAGGATAATACTCCCAAGTTGCCATCTTATTTGATTCAAGAGCCAGCGTCAAACTCTCTTCTTTCACTTCAAGTTTTAATCGCTCCCTGTTGATCTCTTTCTCATATAGCCTGATCAGGCAAAACAGCCCCAATGCTGTAATTGCAACAAATAACAACCCTTTGGCAATATTTACGTCAGTTAAGAGATCACGATCAGTTACAAGGATTTCTACAATTGAATCAGTTGTAAAAATCCAGATCATAGCCACAAAGAGATAAATTGCGGCGATTCGAAATGGTGATAGTTTCATAAGATTACCTCTTGCCTATTTTCAGGGTATACTCTTAATATAAATAGGAACAGCTCACTTTAAATGCTCAGTCAGTACATCGCTTTAATCCAATTGTCACTTTTCACCAAAGATATTATCGGTTAAGCTTTGCTACACCAAATGACTACTAAAAAACAACATTTTTTACCACTTGCCTTCGCGTACCGGATAGCTCCCGAGTACTTTTACAAACTGAGCCTGTTTTTTTAGTCTTGACAATGCATTTGACACCCGGAGTTCCTCCGTATTACCCTCAAGATCCAGATAAAATAACGACTGCCAGGGGTGATGAGGGCGCGGGCGCGATTCCAGTTTCGTCATATTGATGCCGTGATCGCCAAGCAGATTGAGGCATTTCAGCAGCTCTCCTTTCTCATCAGCGGTAGCAAATATGAGAGATGTTTTACAGTTTAACTGGGGGTCGCACGTCACTTCTACAGGGCCTACAACAACAAACCGTGTATAATTCTCTTTCTGATTGGCCAGATCCCTCTCTAATATTTCGAGATCATAGAGTTTAGCTGCATAGGCACTGCCAATGGCTGCCTGCGAGAGATCGCCGTCGTTTTTTACTTTCCTGGCCGCCATTGCCGTATCAAAATAACTCTCCACATGGCATCGGGGCAGCGTAGCAAGAAACCGGCTACACTGAGCAATAGCCTGAGGATGAGACAAAACGCGCCGAATATTCTTCAGCTCCACCTTTTTGGGCGCCATCAGACAATGAATAACCTTTAAGATTTCCTCACCGATAATGAACAGGTTTTTTTCTGCCAGCAGATCGTATGTATCATTTATCGAGCCCGCCGTGGTATTTTCAATAGGGAGCATTGCCACATCCGTGTCACCCTTTTCAACAGCAACTGCTGCCTGATCAAACCTCGTAAATCCGATACATATAACCTCATCATAGCGTTGTTCAAAATGGCGCATGGCGATCTGATGGCTGAACGCCCCGTCTGTTCCCTGATAAGCTACTTTAATGGACGTTTGATTAGCTTTTTTGTTCTGGTGATCTACCAGAGCGTGCGTCTGATAGCGCACTGAGTGACTGATAACCTCACGGAACAACTGCTCAAGGAAATAAGGATCCATTCCTGCCTTTACAGCTTTCTTACGGATAGATTCCATCATCTCTTCTTCCCTTCCGGGATCGCGAATATCTTTTGATTTTTCAAGCTTATCGGCAAGCACATCGCGAACTACTCGCTGCCGTTCACCTAACGCATCAATGATAGTTTGATCCAGTTTATCAATTCTTTTCCTGATCGAATTCAGGGTATCATCTGCCATGATATACTATTTATTCACTTTATCTGCTTTTGCTCAAAGATAAATATTTGCAACGATTGATATATAATAGAGTCGATAATAATTCTGATAGTTAAACTCTTAAATTAGACTTCAGCTTTTCTACCTGCTTCAAAATCTTTTCTCGCGACATCGATCGAAACCGCTCCGGCAGCAAAGCCCGTGAGGTACACTCTACAACTGCCGTCAGCGTTTGTAACTCAATTTCTTCGGGGTAGGTGGGCGGCATAAAATCATCCAGTACCCTGTCTAAAATTTCTTTAGTTACAAGGGTTTTTCCCTCAGCTACAGCATGAAATTTTGCGCGGGTCAATGCGGCTTCCATATCTGCACCCGAGTACCTTATAGCGCCTGTTTTAATAGCTTTCGGGAGATAATCCTCATCCATTTTGAGACCGGTTTTCTTTTTCATCACCTCAAAAAGCTCAATCCTCTCCTCTTCAGTTTCCGGGTGAAAAAGGGCAATATGCTCCTCGGCTCTTCCCTGCCGCTTCAGGTCAACCGGCATTAAATCCGGACGGGCCGTCATCAAAAACCACACGATTCGCCCGCGATTATCTGTATCACTCATAAAAGTGGCAATTTGCGAAAATACACGGCTTGAGACGCCACTGTCTCCCGAGGCTTGCCGGTCTCCAAGGTAGGCATCTGCTTCATCAATCATCACGGCAACAGGCGACATTGCTTTCAGAAGACCCAGTATCTTTTCTAAATTTCCTTCGGTAACTCCCTGCCACTGGCTTCGGAAGTTTTTTAGTTTCACCATAGGAATTCCAACTTCACCCGAAAAACAGGTCACAAGAAAAGTCTTACCCGTACCCACAGGTCCGCAAACCAAGTACCCCATTGGAATCACGTCCCGCCGGCCTGATTTGAGCGCGTCTGCTGTCAGGCGCAGATGTTTTTTAACAGCGGCATGACCGGCCACATGATCAAGTGTCCGTGTGGTAGGTACAAACTCAATAAGACCATACGCCTCCTCTTCGATCATATCTTTTTTAATCGCCGACAGAGATTCGTATGTAATTGGATCACTGTGTTCTTCTGCATTCGACAGAATACTGTTCAAATGAATAAGCCCCAACCCGGCCGTCATCTCAGCAATAATTGAGGCGGGCAAGTCAGACACTACCTTCCCATCTGCTTCGTGATGCATCAAAAAAGCTATTCTCTCGGCCTCATTCGGCAACGGCACATGGATATCTGCTGTGTACGGATGCTGAATAAGCCGTCTGTTCAGATCTGCCAGATTTTCTGTAAGTAACACAGTGGTGAAATCTCCGGCAAGGAAGAGTGGATCATGTGCCCATTTTAAAAGATACACGAGTGCATTCCGATCTTCACTCCCGGAATTTCCGGCATCATTCATGGGCACAATAGTTTCCGCCCTGTCAATAATAAGTGCAATACTCCGTTTAGAGTTTAATCGAGAGCGTATGTACTGCTCAAGCACAGAAAAGGCACCCACTGGATCTTTAGGGAGCTTCTTGCTGTACTGAGTTCCGGCTATCGTATCCCGCCCAGAGAGAGCCCTGTTGAAATCAGTTTGCGTTTCTTTATCACGAAAATAGATCCCGCTGGCGCGGTCGTAAAAAAGAACCAGATCGCGAGCTCCAAAAAAATCGTCCGCCAAAAAAGTCTTCAGACGGTCAAATCTTGGAGGGTCTCCTTTCACATGCACAACGTCATGCACATTTCCGTGCATCACGAATTGATTGAGCGTTCGGCTCAGGTACAGTTTAGCAAATTTATTGGCCCAGTCAGGATAGTGATTAATCATCGCTTCTTATTATTGGATTTTCCTCAATCGAAATAATAGTCTCAAATAAGTTTGTTGACTGACACTTGCGACAGCTTTATTCCATTTCGCTTAGCTTGAGCTTTACAGTGTCGAGTCGGTTGGGTGTGGCTTTACTTATGACAAACTTATGGCCTTGAATAAAGAGCTCTTCATTAACTTTCGGTATTCGCCCGATATGATTAATGATGTAGCCGGCTACCGTTTCAAAATCATCCCCGTTATTTTTCAGATCAACTTCAGGATATTTTTCATGGAGTTCATCAAGATCAACGTTTCCGCTCAGAATAAACGTATTAACGTCAAGCTGTTTGATAAATTCATCATCGGTATCATACTCATCCTGAATATCCCCCACAACTTCTTCAATCAAATCCTCAATGGTCACCATCCCGGCGGTTCCTCCGTATTCATCTATCACAATAGCAACAGAGCTGTTGCTTTGGCGAAATTCGGCAAGCAGATCTTTCGACTTTTTACTGGATGGAATCAATTTTACCGGCCGGATAATGTCTGCTACTGATTTGGGAGCATCAAACAGATCGTATGCGAATACTACACCCGTTATATCGTCAATATTATCCTGGTAAACCGGAACTTTTGAAAACCCGGAAGCGATGAAAATGCGCTGTATTTCATCAATCGTGGCATTTTGATCGACCGCAATCATTTCTGTTCGGGGCACCATCGTCTCTCTTACCCGCTTATTGGATAGCTCGAGCACATTATGTAGAATCTGGGAGTCCTCCTGGTCGAAATCTTCCCCGCCGCCCGTGTCACGGAGTTCTTTAAGAATCATCTCTAC
>Ga0306867_1000706_pt1 | contig 17839 bp, 13 predicted proteins | sample AntRauTorckE6831_FD_190432 | JGI IMG/M metagenome (GOLD analysis project Ga0306867, IMG submission 190432) | Saline lake microbial communities from Rauer Islands, Antarctica - Metagenome Torckler E6 #831 (v2) (version 2) | ecosystem: Environmental > Aquatic > Non-marine Saline and Alkaline >...
AATTACCGTATTAGTTGAATAATGTGCGATGTTCGCCGAAACCTACAAATAATAAGATAAACCATTAAATTAGAGGGTTCTGCAAAGCCCCCTAATAGTACTTGTTTTAATCTTTTTTGCTTTTTCCTCCAATGAAGATAAAACGGTTACGCTATCTTCAAATCAAAAACAAAAAGGACAACGGGCATACCATTCTGAACATTATTTACAATCGGAGCATAAAGGATTAGATAATAATCCTGAAAAGTACTGGACGCCTTCAGATAAAACCATCAGTATAAATGGTTACAAAATATCTGGTGGGTTGATATATGTTGGTTCAAGCCTTTCAAAAATTTCTAACTCATATGGGTCAGGAGTGGAACCAGCTTTAATTAATCCTAAATTAAAAGTAAATAGACGTACTCCTGATTTTATTGGTTCCACTTTAGGCTATTGGCCATCCTATTCTGGGCTTTCACCTAATGCAAGAGCGGCATATCTAACATGGTTAGCAAATGGCAAAAGTGATCCTGATGTTCCTATTGGATATGTATTTCTCTACTATTATGGATTGGAAAGAAGGCTGTTATTTGATTTGAAAGGGACTGATAAAAAAGATGAAATAGAATCTATAAAGAATGAAGTCAAAAGACTTTCAAAAATTTATGGATCTAATAATTCTTTCCGTCGCTATGCTTCACAATTTTTAGCTTTATTTGAACTTTTTGATAAAGATGAGCAGAACTTTTCAGTAGCAATAGAAAGGGAAAACCTTAATTTTAATGACTACTATAATAACGCCGCAGACTACTACTCTTACGATTTAAATTTTAAAAAAGGTCTGGGTTATTTTGCTATACATGAAAAGCCATTACCTGCCGATTGGGCCTTAAAATGGGCTGTTAAATCTACCCAGCTAAATACACCTGCCACAAGATGTAAAGATAAATTTCAGGAGCTTTTTAGAATTGAGTACACAAAGGTATTCGGCAAAGGAGTTATTTTAAGTGATTATCAAGATACAATCATGTTTCGTTATAGGCCTGCAAGTAGCAGCTTTGGCGGAAACAGTATTAATATTGAAACAAATATCCCGGATTTTCATCACTCAGAAAAATATACTCCCAAATTCAGGAAGCTTATTGACCTATGTACTGATAAACTTGATCCTTATAGCAGATATTTGGGAAGAAACCCTGATGATTATAAAAGTGCGGAGGCTATTTCAAACTTACCTGTAGAAATTATTAGTGAATATTTAAGTCCTGATCTTAAAAATTTTATTGCTCAGATAGATCAAAAGTTAGAAAACCGGGATTGTGCACTTATTGCAACTGAACACTTTACCGAATACTGGGATATTACAGGCGTTAAGAAGTACCGAAAAAAAGAATCTATAGGAATCGCTCAGTTCTTCTTTAAAATCGGTTATGGAGTTGAGCCTGACCTTCGTTTTGGCAGTGCTAAATTTGAGAGAGAAAGTCGGGTTGTATTCTTTAAAATAAATCCTGAGACATATCCAAAAGCTCCATCCAAAGAATATAAATTAGCACTTTTGGTTTCCCATTTGACAACTGTGGTTGGATTGGCAGATGGTACATTTTCCGAAGACGAGCAGAAATACTTACACGACTATATTGAAAGCTTATTTAAGCTATCTAATGAAGAAAGGAGTAGGCTAAATGCCTATTTACATTGGTTGAAAGCTGAGAATCCAGGTATCAGAGGAATCAAAAAGAAAATTAGTGATCTAAACCAAAGTAAAAGAAAATCCATATTAGAATTCTTGATTAAAGTAGCCAATACTGACGGGTATATAGATCCTGAAGAAGTTAAGATGCTTCAGAAGACTGCAGAAATTTTCGAGTTAGATCCAGATCAAATTTACACTGATATTCATACTCGTCAAATCGCGGATAATGATCCGATATTGATTGTTAAAGGAGAAAAAAAGAAAGGATATTCAATCCCAGATGAAAAGCAAAAGACGCAAAATGCACAGGAGTTGGATGAAGACTTAATCAAGCAAACCATGGAACAGACAGACGAGGTGCAAGGTATATTATCTGATATTTTTATGGAAGATGAAGAAGAATTGGAAATTGTGGAGAAAATAAATGGCAACTCGAATAAGTCAATTTTAGGCCTTGATGAACTTCATTCTAAATTGGTTACAAAATTGTTAGTGAAAGAAGCATGGACACAGCTTGAATACGAAAATTTATGTTCAGAATTTAATCTTTTCCCCGCAGGGGCTCAGGAAGTAATTAATGACAAGTCATTTGACAAATATGATGATGCCCTTTTGTTAGAATTTGAACAAATTGAAATTAACACAGAAATAGCAAAGGCAATACAATTATGAGTACAAATAAGATCAGAAGAAGAGAGCGGGATACTATATTACAATCTTTAAGAGCCGGGGTAGTTCCAAGAATTGGGCTTCAACATATTCAGGTCGGCAGAGCAGAGGAAGTTAAAGCACTGCTTAAAGATATTGATCGAATTACCGATGGTGGGTCTTCAATTAGATTTATTATTGGAGAGTATGGATCTGGGAAAACATTTTTTCTTCATCTTGTAAGATCTATTGCTCATGAAAAGAAATTAGTGACTGTTCACGCTGATTTAGCACCGGATCGCAGAGTTCACGCAACGGGTGGGCAAGCCAGAAAGCTATATGCTGAGTTGATGAAGAATATGGCTACCCGTACAAAACCAGATGGAAATGCTCTTTCGAGCGTTGTAGAAAAGTTTATAAGTGCTGCTATGAATGAGGCCAGAAATTCTGATGCAAAAGTCGGAAATATTATTCATTCCAAACTTGAAAAGCTTAAAGAAATGGTCGGTGGTTATGATTTTGCAGACGTTATTACAGCCTATTGGGAAGGACATGATTCAGGCAACGAAGAATTGAAAAGTAATGCAATAAGATGGTTGAGAGCAGAATTTACGACCAAAACCGACGCCAAGAATGCACTCGGAGTTAGAAGCTATATTGATGACAGCAGTGTGTATGATCATCTAAAGCTTTTAGCAACATTTGTACGTCTTGCTGGATATGAGGGGCTTCTTGTAGGAATAGATGAGATGGTCAACTTGTATAAGCTTAACAGCAGTATTGCAAGAAAAAATAATTACGAACAGATACTACGGATTGTAAATGACAGTTTGCAGGGAAACGTGGAAGGGGTAGGGTTTTTAATGTGTGGAACTCCGGATTTTTTAATGGATACCCGAAAAGGTCTATATAGCTATGAGGCATTGCAAACTCGATTAGCCGAAAATAGGTTTGCGGCACAGGCAGGTGTAAGAGATTTAAGCGGTCCATTGATTCGGTTGGATAATCTTAGAGCAGAGGATATTTATGTGCTTCTAAGAAATATAAGAGATGTATTTGCTTCCGGGAATGAAGTAGAATATCTCATTCCTGATGAGGCGATCCAGCAATTTATGAAACATTGTAGTGAGAAAATTGGAGAAGCCTATTTTAGAACGCCCCGAAATACCATTAGAGAATTTGTGGATATGTTATCTGTCTTAGAGCAAAACTCGAATATACATTGGGAGCAGTTAATTGGGAGTGTAGAAATTGAAGAAGATCACGGACCAAATTTAACGGATCTGGATGAAGATGAAATAGATGGCGGTGACAATGAACTCTCGTCCTTTGAATTATAAATTATGAGTAATTCTGGGCATGCATCACAAGCTTTTGAGTTATTAGATCGTAAAATCCAAAAATGGATTTGGAAGGAACAGTGGGATGAACTAAGAGATATTCAAGAAGAAGCTATTCCCCTTATATGCAAGAAAGAAAACGATATAATCATTGCATCAGCGACCGCCAGTGGTAAAACGGAAGCGGCAATACTTCCAATCATATCACAGGCAATTGGAAGTGATGAGAGTGGGGTTTACGGACTTTATATTGGTCCATTAAAGGCGCTTATTAATGATCAATATAGGCGCTTTGCTGAAATTGCCGAGGAAGCACAAACAAAAATAACACCCTGGCATGGAGATGTTAGCAGAAGTAAAAAGAGAAAGCTTCTGAAAGAACCATCAGGAATACTTTTAATTACTCCGGAATCACTGGAATCGCTGTTTGTCAATCACGGGACAGAACTAAAGGAAATATTTAATAGTCTGAGCTATGTAATTATTGATGAACTACACTCCTTTATTGGAAACGAAAGAGGCAGACATCTAAAATCATTATTAAATAGACTTGAACTCACACTTAAAAAAGACATCATAAGAGTTGGTTTAAGTGCCACGCTTGGGGACGAAAGCCTTGCCAAAGAATTTCTGAGAGAATCACCCTTAAATTCAATTAGATATATAGAATCTAAATCTTTAGCAACAGATCTTAAACTTCAGCTCAGAGGTTATTTAAATCAACCCCCCAATTTGGAAAATGAGACCGAAGATAACCCAAAAAAGGACACCGGTTATGCTACTTATGAAATATCCAAACATATCTATGGCAATTTAAGAGGGAAAAACAATCTTGTTTTTGCTAACAGCAGAATGAACGTTGAAAAATATGCAGATCAACTAAGACAACTAAGTGAAGATGATAATGTGCCCAACGAATTTTGGCCCCATCATGGCAGTTTATCTAAAAATCTTCGAGAAAATATTGAGTTAGAATTAAAACGTGGAAATCGCCCCCGCACTGCAATATGCACCAGTACTTTAGAAATGGGGATAGATATTGGAACAGTTGAGAGTATTGCACAAATTGGAGCTCCGCCCTCGGTAGCAAGTATGAGACAAAGGCTTGGAAGATCTGGACGCAGAGACAAGCCTGCTATATTGAGATTATATATAACAGAACAGGAAATAACTGATCGTACGGCACCACAAGATCGGCTTCGAACAGAATTAGTTCAATCTATTGCAATGATTGAACTTTTAATTGATAAATGGATCGAACCTCCATCACTTTCAAGAATTCATTTATCCACATTGATACATCAACTCTTATCATTAATTGCCCAATACGGAGGAGTAAGGGCATCGGATGCTTGGACTATACTTTTTGATAAAGGACCATTTGTTGGAATTGATAAAAGTCAGTTTGCAATGTTGTTGAGAAAACTGGGTGAAGAAGATGTTATCATTCAAGCCAATGATAAAACGTTAACACTTGGATTAAAAGGAGAACACATCGTTGGTCACTATTCATTTTATGCTGCATTTAATACACCAGATGAATATAAAATTATAGCAAATGGAAAATCACTTGGTACCATACCTATCATCTTCCCCTTAATAGAAGGCACCTACATAATTTTTGCTGGACGCCGATGGATAATTAAATCCGTCGATCAAGAAGGGAAAGTAATTTTCCTAGCTGCGTCAAGCGGAGGGAAACCTCCCTCATTTGGCGGAAGTGGCATTTTAATTGATGATAAAATCCGAGAAAAAATGCTTGAAATTTATACTTCTGATCTTCAGCCATCCTATTTAAATTTTCAGGCCAAAGAGTTACTTGAAGAGGGCCGAAAATATTTCAATGTCTACAACCTATCCAAATCCAATTTCCTGGAAAATGGGAATGATATTTTAATTTTTGTTTGGAAAGGAAGCGTCATTCAAAATACTCTTATGTTGTTGCTTATGAATGAGGGACTTAATGTAGCAATAGAAAGTGCTGCAATTTTAGTAAGGGACACAAAAAAAGAAGGATTAGTCCAAATCATTGAAAAAATGATAGAATCAGAAAAACCCGATCCTCTGGAACTTGTAGAAAACGTAAAAAATAAGGAGAACGAAAAATTTGACTACCTGCTTCCTAATAAACTGTTGGACTTAGAATATCATAATAGATTTATTGCACTCGGAGATACATTAGGATATTTAAAGCAACTTCGGAAGTTATTATAATGATCAATTTCGTTATATTTTGAGTCGAGTAATTTAGATATAGTAAGCTTTATACTTTCTGTGGGTAAGAATCAACTGATTACACTTGATTCTAAGGTTATGGGTGTCATTAAAAAACAGCGTTTTCTTGAGCATAGCCCTACCCTTTATTCCCGGTTATCATACTTTTTTATTCTTTGCAATTCATCCACATCTGCTTTGTCTTTCAACCGACCGGTAAGCATTTTATTGGTAATCAAATCATCAAAGTGAATGAAACGCACCTCCAATTCATCTGAAAACGAATATTTGGCGCTATTTTTTTCTGCCTCACTATATTCCACCCCGGTTATAGCGTTAAACACATCAACTTGAAGGGGTTCGTCGCCTAATTTCATTGCAAAAGGCTTGGCAAAATCACGATCTTTGGTATAAGCTATCAATCGGGCATTCAGTTCCAACTTTTTAAAAGCAGAAACAAGTGGAGCTTTATTTTCTTGCACGGGTTTTATCCATACATCTAAGTCCCCCGTGGTTCTTCCATAACCATAAAAAATAACGGCATATCCACCAACGATCAGATAATCAACGTCACAGGTATTAAACGTTTTTAAAAATTCTGCAAAGTTATTGGCCAGTTTTACCGACATAGGGATCCATTATTTTAAAGGTATTTGAAATGGATGGCCATTTACCGTTTGCCAGCAAATGCTCATTAAACACTCTTTTACGCAATGTTTCAATATTTTTCATCCGCTCATCATAAGACGTAGCGGCCCGCTGTTTTGCAGTATCTTCATTTTCTTCTTCAAACGAATCAAAAAAACGTACGGTTTTAAATGCCGTTTTTGGCTCTTCGGCCTTATTTGCTTTCTTTTTTGAATCTTGATTTTCTTTTTTACTCATAATTGCAAAATAGCATTTTAATTTCTTCACTTAAAGAACTTCTTTGTCTCCCTCATCATTTTATAACGTGATATATTAGATTTAGAACACCTGAAATGTTGAAGTAAGATTTACATAGCTCACTCCATCTATCAATCGTATAAAAAATATCGACTCTATTCATACCCTTAAATTTTATATATTTAGATCACATTAAATCAACCAATTGAAGAGTACAATTCATGGAAGATATTGCAGGCAAAACGTTTGATGTAGTTATTGTAGGTAGCGGCCCGGCGGGACTTACCGCAGCGTTGTATGCGGCGCGGGCTGATTTGAATCCACTCATTTTTGAAGGTCCCGAGCCCGGCGGTCAACTTATGCAAACCACCGATGTAGAAAACTATCCCGGTTATCCCGAGGGCGTGATGGGCCCGGCCATGATGCAGGATTTTCGCGAACAAGCCGAGCGTTTTGGCGCCGATTGCCGCTACGGCATGGTGACCGATATCAATTTTGACAGCAAACCTTACCAACTTGAAGTGGATGAAGAGACGCAGCTTCAGGCGCAATCTATTATCGTATCTACCGGAGCATCTGCAAAATGGCTGGATCTGGAGAGCGAGCAGCGCTTGCGCGGCAGCGGGGTTTCAGCCTGTGCAACTTGCGATGGCGCCTTTTTTCGGGACGAACATGTTGTAGTAGTTGGTGGCGGCGACACCGCTATGGAAGAAGCTACCTTCTTGACCAAGTTTGCCAGCAAAGTAACCGTGTTGCACCGCCGGCAAGAACTGCGCGCCTCCAAAGCCATGCAACAACGGGCCTTTAATGATGAAAAAATTGAGTTTATGTGGGACACCGAACTGCATGAAGTACTGGGCGACGAAGTTGTGGAAGGCGTAAATGTTATCAACAGTGAAACCGAAGAAGTTACGACACTTGATGATGTAACAGGCGTTTTTATTGCCATTGGTCACAAGCCCAATACCGATTTATTTAAAGACGTCCTAACAATGGATGATGTGGGCTACATTCAAACCAAGGGACAGTCAACTCGAACCGATTTGGAAGGCATATTTGCCTGTGGTGATGCTATGGATCCCATTTATCGACAAGCAGTTACCGCGGCGGGCACGGGATGCCGGGCGGCTTTAGATGCCGAGAAATTTTTGGCTGATATAGAAGTAAGCAGAGAAGCCATGGCTGAAGAGCATTGGAAGTAGTTTTCAGTAAGCAGTTTGCAGTGGCAGGAGGCAGTAAGTTTGCTGCCAACTGCCCTTGCATCCTGCCTACTTATCTTCTTTGCCTATTGTTTTGTTCGTTTTCGTTTCGTCATCCTCATCATTAACCTCTACGATCACTTCAGCTTCAACTTCATACTCATCATGGGTTAATTCCTCATCGGGATATTTCTCCACCACCACTTTCACATCATTCATGACCAGCGCAAACATGCCCAGCGCCGAGATGATGGGCGCCATAAATGCGAGCAGGGTTGAGCCCGCCAAACCGGCCGTCAACTGTGTTTGAAACAGAATTTTCCCCTTCTTGTTTTGAATCATCAGGCGGCGCGCATTCCCTTTCTTTATTAATTGCCTTATCTGGCTGATGATTTCATTGGTCGATCCTTTCAATTCTTGGTAGAACGTATTCCGTTTGTTTGATCTTTCCATAATATTTTTTCTCATTTTTTATGCTTGAGTAAGAAATAAAAAATTTCTGTAAGGTTTTCCCTTCGCACATGTCTTACTACGTAAAAGAGTTAACAAAGATTCACGAGGAAAAATATGCTTTCACGCGTTTATTGTGCTTCAACTATTGGGGTGGATGCCCGGCTTATAGAAGTAGAAACAAATATGCGGTTTGGGGTGCCCAAATATTTTTTGGTAGGCCTGCCCGACCGCGCCGTTAGCGAGTCGAGTGATCGCATCGAAGCAGCTCTTGAAAATTCCAATGCCGAATTTCCTACCGGTCGGGTTACCGTGAATCTGGCTCCGGCTGACTTACCCAAAGAGGGCAGCGCCTTTGATTTACCTATAGCCGTGAGCCTGCTCACCGTATCAAAACAAATTAAAACTAACAGGCTTGATCAAACACTAATTGTGGGTGAGTTAGCGCTGGACGGCAAACTTCGCCCTGTTAAGGGCATTTTACCCATGGCCGTTGAAGCGCGGGATGAAGGCCTCCAAAATATGATCGTGGCTGCCGAAAATGGTCCGGAGGCGGCGGTTGTGGATGGCCTTGACGTGTATGCTTTTGATGATTTAACGCAGGTGATGGAGTGGCTGCAGGCTGAGGGAGAGCATACGGCTGTTGACGTAGATTTGGAAACCATGTTTAGTGTCAACGGGGAAATGGAAATTTTAGATTTCAGCGATGTTCGTGGACAGGAAAATGCGAAGCGCGCCCTTGAAGTGGCTGCTGCAGGAGGCCATAATTTAATTATGGTGGGTCCGCCGGGGTCGGGAAAAACCATGATGGCGCGGCGCCTGCCTGCCATTTTGCCCCCGTTTACGCTTGATGAAGCCCTTGAAACCACCAAAATTCATTCGGTATCGGGCATTTTGGCGTCAAAAAAAGCACTGGTTACGCAGCGGCCATTTCGGTCACCGCATCATACCGTATCTGATGTGGCACTGGTGGGCGGCGGCAGCATTCCCAAACCGGGCGAAATATCCATGGCGCACAACGGGGTGCTCTTTTTGGATGAACTCCCGGAATTCAAACGCAGTGCTCTTGAGGTGATGCGGCAGCCGCTGGAAGATGGCTCGGTAAGTATTTCGCGGGCACGGATGAGCGTAAATTATCCGAGTCGCATCATGCTGGTAGCGTCTATGAATCCCTCACCCACCGGTGATTGGTATGATGCCACGAATCCTTCAAGTGCATCGCCCGCGCAGATGCAACGGTATCTCAGCAAAGTAAGCGGTCCGCTGCTTGATCGCATTGATCTGCATATTGAAGTCCAGAAAGTGAGCTATGAAGAACTTTCGAGCAAGGCCAAAGGCGAATCATCCGATGCCATTCGCGCACGGGTTGTAGAAGCACGAAAGAAGCAAACCCAGCGATTTATGGGCATCAAAAATGTGTATTGCAATGCACAGATGAGCACGAAGATGGGCCGTAAAATTTGTCCGTTGGATGATGCGGGATCGCAGCTGCTTAAAAAGGCGATCACTTCACTGGGGCTGTCGGCGCGCGCCTATGATCGCATCCTGAAAGTATCGCGCACCATTGCGGATTTGGAACACTCCGAACAAATTCGTTCGAATCACATCGCTGAAGCCATCCAATATCGGAGCCTGGATCGTGAAGGCTGGCTGGGGTGATATCAATCCTCCTATCTTCCTTTTCTAAGGAGGAACTTGGTAGGAGAGGTATTTACTTGATATAGGGATTTCAGCTATTTATTGGCACACACGAATCCCCCTTCGGAAGAGGCTGTGAAAATATTATGCATAACGATACTGGAACTTAATTTTTTAAGGATATGAACAGTGATTTAACCTCACCGCCTAAGCGTCCCCCTTTGAAGGGGTGAGGGGGATGACAATTACGTTAATTCAGCTATAAATCTAAATTATTAAGGAATCATTTTTTTGACATTGTATTTTCTCACAGCCCCTGAAAAGGGGTAAGGGATTGGAAGGTTAGAAATTATCTAACACACAAAATTATGAGCAAAAAATCACATTACAATAAAAAGCATAAACATCTTGCCCGAAAACTGCGTAAAAATTCCACATTAGGAGAACGCATACTTTGGTCAGAAGTATTGCGGGCAAGAAAATTCTACGGTTATCAGTTTAATCGTCAATTCTGTATTGACCGGTATATCGCTGACTTTATCTGCAGAAAGTTGCGCTGGGTTATAGAGGTAGATGGCTATTCGCATCGGTTTAAACAGAAAGAAGACCGGATGCGCGATAAAAGACTTGCAGAATTAGGGTACAAAACAATTCGGTTCACCGAAGGGCAAGTCCGGGATGATCTCAAAAATGTTATCAGGGAGTTAGAAGGACATTTAGTCCTGATTGATGATGATCATCAACATTAACAAAAAGACAGGCAGTTGGTATCTATAGCAAGCAGTTATTGACCTCATAATTGCCTCCTGCCTACCGCCACTGCGTACTTAATTTCTATGTTGATTCCGGCACGTAAATTGGATAAAATCCTTCCACTGAATCTATCATCCATCCGGCCCAACTTTTGCAAACCTACGCCGACATTGTTTTCCCCACCGCCGTTCGTCAGGCGTTTACCTATGCGGTTCCTTCTGCCTTAGAAGCCAATATAAAACCGGGAAAAAGAGTGTGGGTACCGTTTCAGCAGCGTAAAACTATTGGGATGGTGGTACATGTGCATGATAAAAAGCCCTCATTTAATACCAAAGGAGTAAAGCGCCTGCTGGATGAAACTCCCATTCTCTCGCGGCAGCTTTTAGAACTAACCCATTGGACGCATCGGTTTTACTATTGTGGCTGGGGGGAAGTTGTTCAGGCGGCACTGCCGGCCGGACTCAATTTTTACGCAGATAAATATTTATATGCGACTTCTGAAGCGGACGCCCGGAACTTTGAGCCGAAGGAAAAAGAAATTGTAGAAGCTGCGCGCGAGGCCGATGGCTATTTATATGATGAAGCACTAAAGCGATGGGACAATGCTCCCTTTAAAAACACCTTGCAATCGCTGATTGAAAACAACATGCTTGAAATTCGGGAAGAGCCCGTTCAAAAAATGCAGCCTCAAACCCAAAAAGAATGGAGCTGGTCGCCCGAATGGACGGATAAAGAGATCAATAATTTGTTGGACGAGTATGAAAGTGAAGGCAAAACGTACAAGTGGCTGCAGGCGCTTGCGCTGCTCCTCGATTTGGGACTTCCCCAGACCCAAAAAACCTTGAAAGAATATGATTTACTGAGTTACTATTCATTAAACCGTATTGCCGAAGAGGGCATTATTGAAGCCGAAGATGTAGAAGTAACCGGTTTTGATCTCGATTTAAACCATGAGCCGGAACAGATTAAGAAACTTAACGATGAACAAGAGCAGGCCTTTCAGCGGATTGCAGAACCGATGGACGCCAGCCGTTATGAAAGTTTTTTGTTGTACGGTATTACCGGCAGTGGCAAAACCGAAGTGTATATTCACGCTCTAAAAAAAGCGCTGGATGCTGGAAAAGGTGGACTCATACTGGTACCAGAAATTAGCCTGACACCCCAAACCGTTGAGCGTTTTTATCAAATATTCGGCGATGACATTGCGGTATTGCACAGCGGTCTGAGCAAACAGGAGCGCTACCGGGCATGGAATGCGCTGCGCAGCGGTGATAAACGCATAGCCATCGGCGCGCGCTCGGCGGTATTTGCCCCGGTGCAAAATCTTGGGTTGCTGGTGGTTGATGAAGAACATGACAGCTCATATAAACAGCACAACCCGGCGCCCCGTTATCATGCACGTGAAGTGGCCATTATGCGGGGCTATAAATCAGATGCGGTGGTCATTATGGGTTCAGCCACACCAAGTATGCAGTCGCTATACGCCTCAAAAAAAGAAAAGAGCACGATGTTGAAGCTGACCAAGCGACATAAAAATGCGGCTCTCCCGGAGGTAGAAGTGATTGACCTTAAGCAATATCGGTCGGCCATGCGAGGTCCGTTGGCTATTCCGCTGCACGAAGCTATTGGTAAAGCGCTGGAGGCCGAAGAACAGATTATATTATTGCAGAATCGGCGCGGCTTTTCATCGTACTTGCAATGCGAAAACTGCGGCCATCTGCCCGAATGCCCCAACTGCTCGGTAAGCCTGACGTATCACAAGCGCAACAACCATCTGCGGTGCCACTACTGCGGGTACAGCGCTAAAGTTTCGAGCCATTGCGCGGAGTGCGGCAGCCCCGAAATCACCAAGAAAGGAACCGGAACGCAACAGGTTGAAGAGCAAATAAAAGATTTATTTCCTGAAGCCGCGGTGTGTCGGATGGACCGCGATACCACCACCGCGCGTGACAGTCATCAGAAGATATTGGGCCGGTTTGACCGTGGCCAAATTGACATTCTGCTGGGCACGCAGCTGGTAGCTAAAGGGCTGGATTTTCCCAATGTAACCGTGGTGGGCGTCATTAACGCCGATACCGAGCTGGCGTTTCCATCATTCCGGGCCGGCGAACGCATGTACCAGCTATTGAGCCAGGTGGCGGGGCGTTCGGGTCGTGCTGAAAAAGCGGGTCGGGTGTATTTACAAACCTGGCAGCCGGATCATTATGCCATTGGCTGCGCGCAGCAGCACGATCACCGGGCCTTTGCGCGGCATGAAATGAACGAACGTAAATTGCTGGATTATCCGCCTTACGCCCGGCTCATAAAATTTCAGTTTAAGGCCAAAAAAGCACCTCGCATTGAAAAAGTGGCTCATACTTTTACGCAGTGTTTGCGGGAGCTGGCTGAGGATCGCCCGGTGCTGGGGCCATCGCCCTCCACCATCACCAAAATGCAGGGCTGGATTCGCTGGGAATGCCTGATAAAATTTGAGACCGATACTACTGCCCAAAAAATCGACCATTTTTTAAGCCGGGTTTTTACCCATTATGAATCAAAAAAACCCAAAGGAGCAAGTTCTGTTCGCATCAATATAAATGTGGATGCTTTGGAATAAAATTTTTAATGACACCCAATAAGATATAACATTGAAAAAAATATTAATGATTCTTTGTTCATTTTTTACCCGGAGGGATCCCTTTGGGACAATCAATAAAAAACGAACCAATGCCCAAAGCATACCTTCGGTGAAAATTGACCGTCAATGAAATATCATCATTTGGTTTCCTGAAGGCTGACGGGAAAGCATTTGGATAGAGTAGCATCTTACAATTTTCCAGCATCCAGCATCCAGCATCCAGCATCCAGCATCCAGCATCCAGCATCCAATAAAGTGTTTGCATTCCGCCGCAGAAATGTGATTATTAACAGTACTGCCTTAGACGCTCAAAACCAAATAAACTGCTCATTATGGGTGAAGAAAGGGTAAAACTTGCCGACAGTAAAAAAGAAGTTCAGCGCTTTATGAAGTATGTGCTGAAGGACATTCGGGCTATGGAAAAAATGCTGGCGGGCGATTGGTTTGAGACGGACCCTATACGCATTGGTGCCGAGCAGGAATTGTGCCTGGTTGACCGCCATTCCAAAGCCTCTCCGCGCGCAATGGAAATTTTAGCAAAGCTGGATGATGAGGAACGCTTCACCACGGAACTGGCTAAATTTAATCTTGAGATCAACCTGAAACCGCTTGAGTTTAAGGGCAACTGTCTATCGCAAATGGAAGAAGATCTGCAAAAAAATGTAGACAACGTACGTAAACAGGCCGCCGAAATTGACGGCGAAATAGTGCTCACCGGCATTCTTCCTACCATCCGCAAGGTTGATGTAGATTTAAAAAACCTGACCCCGCTTCAACGCTATCGTGCATTGTGTAAAGCCATTAACAAAATGCGGGGTGAGGAATATGAGCTGCGTATTCAAGGGATGGATGAGCTGCGCATGAAGTTCGATTCCCCTCTGCTTGAGGCTTGCAATACGGGCTTCCAGGTGCACCTGCAAATCAAACCCGACGAATTTGTTCGTAAGTATAACATTGCGCAGGCCATAACGGGACCTGTTTTAGCGGGGGCCGTGGGCTCTCCGTTTTTATTTGGCAAGCGGCTATGGAGCGAAACGCGCATCGCCCTATTTCAGCAGTCGGTTGATACCCGCACCGCAGGCGACCATCTGCGTGAAAGCAGTCCCCGCGTAACCTTTGGCAATGAGTGGGTGAATGAAAGCGTTCTCGAAATTTTTAAAGAAGACACGGCCCGCTACCGGGTGATGCTCAGTTCGGAAGTGACGGAAGATGTAGAAGAGCTCATAAAAAATGGCATTCCACCGCAACTCAAAGCTCTGCAGGTTCATAACGGCACTATCTATCGGTGGAATCGTCCGTGCTACGGCGTAGCCAACGGCAAGGCACATCTGCGAATTGAGAATCGTGTATTCCCATCGGGACCAACGGTTACTGATGAAATGGCCAATACCGCTTTTTGGCTGGGATTGCTCAATAAAATGGACCATTATTATCCGGACATCAGCGAAAAAATGGATTTTGATAATGCGCGACTGAATTTTGTAGCTGCCTCCAAGCTGGGCCTTGATACCACCTTTCGATGGATTGATAACAAACGGGTGAATGCCACTGACCTGATCACCGAAGAGCTGTTACCTATTGCGCGTGAAGGGCTCGAAAAGGCGTCGATTACCGGCGCCGATATCGACAATTATTTAGGAATTATAAAAGAACGGGTGGAGTCGGGGCAGACGGCCTCTACCTGGATGGTCAATAATTATGCCACTCTGATGAAAGAAAATGACTCTAAAGAGCAAACGCTGGCCGCCATCACATCAGCCATGATCAAAAATCAGAAAAAAGGAGAGCCGGTGCACAAATGGGGCCGCGCTCGGATGGAAGATCTCAAACACTGGCAGCCCTCAAATTTGATTGTGGAAGAATTTATGACCACCGATCTTTTTACGGCCCAAAAAAATGACATTCTGGAGTTTATTGCCAACCTTATTGAGTGGCGAAAAATACGATACGTTCCGGTTGAGGATGACAAAAAACAGCTGGTGGGATTGGTGACGATGCGTATGATGTTGCGGGAATATGGTAATAATATTAACCATGATGATGAAGAACTCTCCGAAACGGTTGAGGATGTCATGATCGAAAATCCCATCACCATACACCCTGAAGCATCTATTATTGAGGCCATGGATATTATGGACAGCCAAAAAATTGGATGCCTGCCGGTGGTTAAAAATAATCGGCTGGTGGGAATTATCACCGAACAAAATTACATGAAAATAGCGGCGCGCCTGATCAGGGTGCTGCACTTGAATAAAGATGATGAGGAATCCGGTTCTGATGAAGAGCAGTAGCATGGTAGCAAAAAAAGTAAGCCGCGTAATAGGCCTTATAGAAGGAAATACCCCGGGGCCAACCGTTGTAGCATTTGGAGGCATACACGGAAATGAACCTTCGGGTGTAGAAGCGCTGCAACGCGTTATTGAAAACCTGCAACCCAAAAGCCATTTATTTGAAGGACGGTTTTTAGCCCTTCGGGGAAACCTGAGTGCACTCAATAAAAACGTGCGATATATTGATGAGGACATGAACCGGATTTGGTTTTCATCCATTATCGAAAAGATTCGGCGGACGCCAAAATCAGAATTGCAATCTAACGAACGGCGTGAAATAAAAGAGGTGCTGCATTTGCTGGATGATTTTTTAACAACCGATTCCTCGCATCCCACTATTTTTGCCGATCTTCATTCGTTCTCGGCCGATGGCGGCATGTTTGCCATCACAGCCCGAAAGTCTGCCCATATAAACTTGTTTTCAAAATTGCATGTGCCGCTTATTTTTGGAATCGAAAAGACCCTGCGCGGCACGGCCTTGCGCTATTATCAAGACCGCGGATGCGTGACTTTTGCCCTTGAGGGCGGGCAGCACACCAACCAAATTACGGTCAAAAATAACACCGCTGCCATGCTGGCTATGCTCGATGAAGTGGGGTGCCTAGATACGTCGGATCTACCCGCTTTTCAAGAACACGAAGAATATCTGGCGCAGCAAAATAAGCAGCTTCCTTTGCAGGTTGAGCTGGTGTATCAGCACATGATAGAGCCGGGTGATGACTTTAAAATGCGGCCTAATTTTCAAAATTTTCAAGCTGTATCAAAGGGACAGTGGCTTGCTACCGACAACAGCGGAAAAATTGAGGCCGAGTGCGACGGGTACCTGCTGATGCCGCTCTATCAAAAGCAGGGCAATGACGGATTTTTTATCGCCCGGGGAAATGAGAGCGGATAATTTTTGTATGTTTAAATAGTGTAAGCAGGGCTCCCTGTTGTGTGCGTAAAAAATAATTCATCCAATGAATGATTATCAATTTATTGACGGTACCCGGCTTTCAAGCGTGATTGAAGCCTTTATTTTTACCAGCCCTGAACCCATTGGTGCTACTAAAATTTGTGATCTTATCAGTCAGGGTGATGAACAGCTGCAGCTCGAGGCGGATGCTATCCCTCCATTTATTGAGAAATTAAATCAGCGATATGAAGAAAATGGGCTTGCCTTTGGCATCACCAAAGTGGCCGGCGGCTACACTTTTGCAACACGCGATCGATTTGAATCATGGCTGAGCATTTTTCAGCATGAGGATGCGTATCGTAAACTTTCGCAATCGGCCATTGAAACGCTGGCCATAGTGGCCTATAAACAGCCCATCACCAAACCGGAAGTGGATGATATTCGCGGCGTTGATTCCGGCTACATGCTGCGCCAGCTGCTGGAAAAAGTGCTCATTGAAGTATCCGGCCGACTTGATGCGCCGGGTCGACCGCTGCTCTACGAAACCAACACCCATTTTTTAAAGCATTTTGGCATTAATTCCATTGAAGAGCTGCCCAAACCACGCGAAATTGAGGAAATTCTCAAAGATGATGATATGGCTGAACATCGCCAATTTTTGTTCGACCGGCAGCTGGAGCTGGGAGATATGGAGGCTATGGATGAGGAAAATGATGTCTCACTTTTGGATGCGGTTGAGCAACTGGAAGACGAAGGGCTGACTAAAGATGCCAAAAACATCAACCCGGATAGAATTTTGGGTCACGATGATAATGAAGAAGAATAGATAACCATACATATAATTTATTAATGAGCAATTCCCGAAAAAGAAAACGCCCAAGTAGTAACCGTTCTAAAAAACGTTCTAAAAAAAATCGTCCCAAACAGGCTGAGCAGAATTACGATAAAGACGAAAAAATCCGGCTTAACAAGTACATTGCGCACTGTGGTTTTTGCTCTCGCCGCGATGCCGATGATTATATAGGCGCCGGAAAGGTAGAGGTCAACGGCGAATTGACAACCCAGATGGGGGTAAAAGTGCAGCGCACCGATACGATCACAGTAGAAGGACAAACCCTGAGCCTCGAAAAATTTGAATATCTGCTGCTGAACAAGCCCAAGGATACGATCACCACCACCGATGACCCACGCGACC
>Ga0306867_1000707_pt1 | contig 17818 bp, 12 predicted proteins | sample AntRauTorckE6831_FD_190432 | JGI IMG/M metagenome (GOLD analysis project Ga0306867, IMG submission 190432) | Saline lake microbial communities from Rauer Islands, Antarctica - Metagenome Torckler E6 #831 (v2) (version 2) | ecosystem: Environmental > Aquatic > Non-marine Saline and Alkaline >...
ACATGCCCGGGCTGTTATTACTGATTCAGGAGGAATTACTGAAGAAACTACCGTGCTCGGAATACCTTGCTTAACACTTCGCGATAATACGGAACGCCCCGAAACTGTTACAGAAGGTACAAATGAGTTGATTGGGACAGATCCTGAAGCTGTGAAACCAGCCTTGGACAATTTAATGAAGGGTGAATGGAAAAAAGGTACTACACCGGAAAAATGGGATGGTAAAACTTCAGAGAGAATTGTTAAAGCAATTCAACAACTGTATAAAGATTCCGGGCTTGATAGAAATAAACCATTTGTGGATGAGGCTTTAATGTATAAGCACTTGTAAACTACTTGCAGAAACTCTTATTGTTTTTTTATAAACTTTTGGATAGTTAATTTATTAAAACGACCCGTCAAAAATTCACTTTTGCGGGTCGTTTTATTAACTGAGAATACTATTATCGAACCAAATTACTCAACAACAGTAATAACCGTTTGTACATCAGAAGGTGTTTCGGCGATCACCGCATAACGTGTGCCTTCAGAGAAATCGAAATCCCGGTAGCCGCCTTCAATTATTTCTAAAATTGTGGCAACTTTTTCTCTGCTGAAGTTCGCCTCATCGCCTTCTCTTAACCTGCTTGGCAAATCTTTATCGAGGACTGCCGCCAAGTTAAACTCAGGGAGACCTCTGAGAGACCAAACGACAGCCTGAAACTCTCTGTATGTGAGATCAGGATCCGCTTGTTTAAGTTCATCCATAATGTTGAAGAGAAAATTCAGGGGATTCCATTTCTCAACATTAAATGTAGAGTATAGCTGAATATCACTGTATGTGCCGTTGTTTGATTCAATTGGCTTTTGCCAGTCGATGCACCAACCTTCGCCTGTGAACCCATTCTGGATGACATCATTTGAATTCAAGCCTGAAAATTCGAGCCTGAAATATGAATCTGTTCCTTTGTTTACAACAATTGTTGAGCTCTCGGCCCCCTCTAAAGGAACAACATTTTCAACCGGATCCAGGGACTCTGAAATATTGCCTGAATCACCCGTCAGATTTTTACAAGATGAAAGTAATAAAACGGTAGAGACGAAAAGAATTAATAGTATCAATTTGTGAATAGAACGCATGCCCAACCTCTGTATGTAAATGATATTTGTGTATCACCTTCTCAGATACATCGAGAAAAGTATGATATTTATTATTAATTAATGATAAAGATAGGCTGATCAATATGCAATTAGGTTGCTCTAATTGAGATTTGAAAAATGGCTTTAATAGCTTTTCAAGCGTAATTCAGTAATTAAATTACGTTAATACAAACATAAAAAATTAAAAAATACATAAATAAAAACTATGAAAATTTTCATGATGTCAGGTGGGATGAATGGCTTTTACTGTATTGTGTCAAAGACATAGAGAAGGGATTACATCCGGACTGATTACGCCTATGGTTGGGCGAACCCAAAAATATGAAGCAAAAAAAAGCTCCCGGCCTGTTCGACCGGGAGCTTATATGTATGAAGATCTTTAAAAATGAAGATCTGTGTTGTCAGATTTCAGATATTATCTGCCAAGGTGAACAGCAATGTAAATGTCGCCTGAGAGATCTGTAATTTGACCTGTTGTTTGACCCATACCGCCGACAATATCTTTTGAATACCCTAACTGACCGGGTGCGGTTGTATATTTGCCATTTTTCATTGGCAGTAACTCATTACCAGCATGTATTTGTAGTTCTGAAAAGTCATTATCTACAGTGAGGTTAAGAGTGTAGTTCAACACCCCGTTTGCATAAGTGAATTCGAATGTACCAACCATTGTGCCCTTAGTAAGGTCGCATTTACCAGCTCCTGCAATGACGTCAAACGTACCTGATACATCATCTTCGAATGTGCCATTCGTCCAGCCCCAGTTGTTACCCTGAAAATCACTATTACCGCAAAATTCAGTAGAGATATTTGAATCAACCGACCCACCAGGCGTGGATGCATATGCCCATGCGGTCTCACCGTAGACGCCGGCTAAGGGTTGCTGATCCTCTGATACTTGTGAATAAACGATTACAGGCGTGCCCGGCTTATATTCAAATTCAGTAGCTTTAGCTTTAACACGGTTGACAATCTGCTTGGTTTTATCTACATCAAAATTTGGTGAGGCATTTTTCATCATCCGTGACGGCATTGTGCCCTCACTCAGGGCTTTGTCGATGTCGAATGCGGGAACTTCAATAAGAGACCATAAGGCGACCTGAATTTCACGATAGGTCAGCTCGGGATCATTCTTCTGAAGCTCATCTTTAATGTTCATGAGGTAGTTGGCAGGTTTCCATTTCTCACTGCCGAACGTGTTGAACATTTTCACGCCCGTGTGGACGTCGTTGTTTTGACGAATAGGAATGCCCCAGTCAAGACACCAGCCTTCGGTCATGCCTTCCGTGACGAGGCCGTTTGGGTCGATATTGGAAAGGTCGATAGCGAAATAACTGTCAAGATCCTGAGCCTCTCCGCGGTTAACTGTAATGGTTGCATTGGATGCGCCATCAACAGACTGCAGCTCCAGATATGGAGCAACTGATTCTTCCAGGGAATTCCCGGGATTTTCACAGGCAGATATATAAATGAAACTGAATACCATCACCCCTAAAAGACTAATAAATGTTTTTTTACTCATATTATTTTCTCAGTATAAATTGTTGTTTGATTGTGGTACCATCATCGTACATCTCAAATCTCGATTTAGTATTGCGGAAAATGTATGAAAGGCAATGAGATATGAATAGTTAGATTACTTTAATTAATGCAATCTAATGGTAGGTGGTTTTCATATCTTCAATACGCATGCACGTATTTTGAAGGACTCTTGGCTGACACAGGTTGAAGTCAGGAGCTTACTGTTGATCCTGCATCTATATTTTTTTTCGTACCCCGGGATTGTAATAAAAAAAAGGCATTCGCGCATAATTTGCACGGATGCCCTCGCTAAGTCATTGTCAGCTCATTTCACCATACAGGTTAGGTCGTGCACGGTGCTCCCCAGTTTGGCATGTTATCTGAAGATAGGCTTCCAAATCTATTAAATTGAAATGGAAGTTCGGGGATTTGTGATACACACCATCCGGTTAAATCCTGGTTGAATACGAGTGCCCCGTTAAACATACCGACCATGTTGGTTACGTTGCTCACATCCCAATTTCCAATATTTTGGTTGAATACGCTTGCATTTCCAAACATGCCCGACATATCGGTTACACTACCCACGTCCCAGCGCCCGATGTCCTGATTGAATGCTTGTGTCTGAGCAAACATGTCAATCATGTTAGTCACACTGCTCACGTTCCAATCTCCGATATCCTGATTGAATGCGCGTGCAAATGCAAACATTGTGGACATATCGGTCACATTGCTCACGTCCCAGTGCCCGATGTCCTGGTTAAAATCTGTACTGTTAAAAAATAATTCAGCCATATTCGTCACCGAAGTCGTGCACAGTGTTGTAAGGTCTGCACCATCATCCCGGCGAATACGTAACAGCTCATTGTCTACAGCTTCATATTCAACTCCATTCAAAACTCCTGTATTGCCAGGTGCAATATCCGTACAGACTACTGTGACGTCATTTGCGGCAAACGTGAATCCGCCGCAGGTGCCCCAAACAGGCTTCGGTAGGTCCCAATTGCCTGCGCCAGTAGCAAACTGAACCGGGAGTGTAGTGATTTGTTTAATACACCAACCACTTAAATCCTGGTTGAATGCTTGTGCCCCACTAAACATTGTTTGCATGCGGGTCACAGTGCTCACATCCCAATCTCCGATATCCTGGTTGAATGCTCGTGCGCCGCTGAACATTGCCTGCATGTTGGTTACAGAACTCACATCCCAGCGCCCGATATCCTGGTTGAATGCACGTGCCCCGGAAAACATAGCGACCATATTGGTCACACTGCTCACATCCCACTCTCCGATGTCCTGATTGAATTCATCTGTCTCTACAAAGATTGCCTGCATGTTAGTCACACTGCTTACGTCCCAGCGACCGATATCCTGATTGAACGTGAATGCAGACTGGAACATTGAGGCCATGCTGGTCACATTGTTTACATCCCACTCCCCGATATCCTGATTGAAGAAGGTTGCAAAATAAAACATAGAAGACATGTCGGTCACATTGCTCACGTCCCAACTTCCGATGTTCTGGTTGAAATCTCTAACATTAGTAAATAAATTAGCATTAAACAGATCAGCCATATCTGTTACCGGAGTCGTACACAGTGTCGTGAGGTCTGCGCCGTCATCCCGGCGGGTACGCAGCAGCGCATTGTCTACAGCTTCATACTCAACTCCGTTCAAAACTCCTGTGTCGCCCTGTGTGACGCCCGTGCAGACAACCGTAACGCCATTGTCAGCTAACGCGAACACAGGAACCGAGTCTACAGGGTCATCGGGTGGAGCCGGGTCTCCGGGGACGAAAATGTCCTGCTGGTCGTCGGCTGTTTGTGCAATCACTCCTGAAAAAGGTATTGATGCGGTGGTAGCGTTCTGAAGAATGGTTCTCGCAATGGCCGCAACTTTTTCACGACTAAAATTCACTTCTTCGCCAGACCTGAGACGGGGAGGAATTTGATCGGCCGGAAGCGAGAGTACATTAAATTCAGGGGCGATTCCCATCTCTCCGGCAAGCACCCACACAACGGCCTGAATCTCACGGAAGGTGAGGGATGGGTCGTCTTTCTGCAGCTGCTTTCGAATACTGAAGAAATAGTTCAGCGGTTTCCAGGTGTCATTATTCTTTGAAGAGAACCATTTTATGTTTTCATGCGTGTCGCCGGATGAGCGCAGGTTTTTCTTCCACTCCAGGCACCAGGCTTCGTACTCTCCCGACAATATGAACGGGTTGGCACCGATGTTGTCAACGGTTATTTTTAGATACCCGTCGGTTATCTCATCAGTGCCCTGATTGATGATCACAATTGTATTCGACGCTTCAGGTATCGCCTCAAGGTCACCATAGAGTCCCAATAACCCTTCGAGTTCCGGACTTGTACTGCTTGTGCATGATGTTGCCAGCAGTATAGCAAAACAGCACATGGTTAAAAGGATAGACTTATTTAGCATGGGTATACCAACGTGTGGTTTAGGATAGATTTAGCAGTGACCGGAAAGATAGAGTTGCTACTACCTATTAAAATTCAACATTAAGATGGTTATAATGTTGAAAACCCTGAACAAGAAAGTTAATTATTAGTTTAATCTAACGGATGGGAAGTCCAGGGCCTGTTAATGAACGATCGGGAACTACTATTGAGGCTTGCTTTTTTTGCTGTAGGGTTAGGGTGGGATGTGTGTTGATTGTAAATCTTAGAGGAGAATGTACAGTATTTGGTAGTTGATTAAAGACCCAAATAAATAATTTTAATAGAACTGAATTTCAATAAAAATAGGTTTGTTGAGTATAGTATACCGATCCGGCTGGAGTTTAATAAAGCTTAAAAAAGTTAAGTCAATTTATGGATAATCAGTTTGTGGATAATAAATGCTCATATTCTATGTTTAGAGGGCGGCTTGATATATATTAAATTGTTAGGATCTTACCTGTAATTTGTAGTTGAAGACTTTCAGTAATCTTTAAGATGGTTTCGTTTTACAAATTGGATCTTTAATGCTGGAAAAAACAAAATGCTTGTGTGTTAATAAGTAATTTATCTAAATAAATATTATCTAACTTTGAGAGAGATATCATTATATGTTGCTAATTCTGATTATGAAGCTGTTTTTTTAAAAAGTATTAGGGTATTATTAGTTCACTTAATTCAAAATGCAATTGTATCGCCCCGAGAGGAAATATTAACAGAGGATAAGTAAAATGTCGGATTCAATTCAGAAACATCATAACGGGTATCATCAAAACAGAGACGGAAATAACCAGCTCCAGACTTATTCGCTTCCTAATTCGCAACCCAAAGATAACAATGCACTCGATCCAAGATACCTGGTTAAACTAATACTGCGTTACAAGTGGATCATTCTTCTTCTTGTCATTTTAGGAGGTATGGGAGCTTGGTTTTATTCTGATACAATCACCCCTATCTATGAAAGCCAGGGGACTATTATGATTACCGCAGGGGCGTCCGGTGATGATGAACTATCTCAGATTATTTCTCAGACCACCGGAATGGGTACAAATTCAACACTGGCAAATGAACTACAAGTATTACAGTCAAGGGCGTTTTCACGACAGGTTGCTCAAAGAGTGATGGATAAGAATCCGGGCTATATTGATGAGTACCCGGTGATATGGAGCGCTGATGAGGATGGCAATGTGACTCGTTCGAACCTGTCAACAGTGGCCAGTAGAATTAGAAGTAATTCAAGTGTTGTCCGCCCCGAAAGGGATGCTGACATTATTAAACTCAGCTTTTCGAGTTCATCGCCGGTGGAGGCCGCCTTTATTGTGAATGAAGCAATGGATGTATACGTCGATGAATCAACAATGCAAAATCGTCAGGCGGCGGAGTCAACAGCAGAGTTTTTGGAAGAGGAAAAAGAGAGAATAAAGCAGCGATTGGACGAGTCGGAGCGAAAGCTTAAAGAGTTTATGGATAGAACAGGAATTGTTCAAGTGGATCAACAGGCTTCTGGGCTGGTTACTCAGCAGTCTAATGTGGAAACAGAGATTCAGCAGATTGAACTGGATCTCGAAACTATAAACAGGGCCATCGAACAGCACGAAGAGCAGATGGAGCGTATTCGTCCGGGTTTGTCTGAGCAGTTCTCTGAAGCTCTTGGACCTAGAATTCGAAACTCACAGGAGCAGCTAGCTCAATATGAAGGTGAGCGAACCATGATATTAACCCGTAATCCGGGCGTACGAGACAGGGAACAGACACCCCAAAGACTAAAGTATTTGGACGAACAAATTGAGCGGATTAAGAACGAAATCCAAAATATGTCGGATAAACTGTTTACAGAGGATAATGAATATCTTGGAATGGACAGTGAAGAGCGGGCTCAGATGGTTGCCACAACCCAAGCTCGGATTACGGAGCTTCGTATCGAAAAAAATCAACTCGAATCACGCGCGGAAGCACTCCGGCAGAGAAGTGGGGAAGTAGAACAAGAATTTAACAACCTCCCCGAAGGCATGATGCAGCTTGCACAGCTTCAGAGAAACGTTAGGATCAATGAAGGGATGTTTGTGAATGTATCCGGGCAATATGCGGATATGTCGGTATTGAAGCAGTCACAGTTCGGATTTGGCCGAATATTGGATACCGGCCTCGTTCCTAATTCACCGGTAAGCCCAAATAAAAAAATTCTTTTACTTATAGGTTTAATGCTCGGTGGGGTTCTATCGGCAGGATTCATTGCGATACGTGAGTTTTTTGATAACAGCATAAGCAGTATGGATGAACTTAAATTAACCAGTTTGCCAATGCTAGCGGCAGTACCAGTACTTGATAAAGTATCTAAAAGGAATCAAAAATCATTCAAAAACAGTACCGGTAAAATTCCGGATGAACTGGTTCTGCTTCGGGACCGGACACATGTGGCCTCAGAATCAATCCGCCGCTTAAAAAATAATATCATCTATCAACATGGTGATATCCCGCCCAAAACGATTGCAATAACAAGCCCGGAAAAAGGAGACGGGAAATCAACAGTTGTATCAAACCTGGGAGTTGCCTTTGCCGAAGAGGGGTATAAGACATTGGTTATTGATACAGATTTCAGACGACCGAAATTGCATAACTACTATGGTCTCCCGAATGAGAACGGCCTGACGGATTGCCTCGAGGGCAAACTACCGGTACAAAAGATACTGAAGGATACAGATCTTGGATATCTCAAAATGATATCGTCTGGTACCCAGACCGATCGGCCTGAAAGTATAGTGAGCAGTAAGGAGTTCAAACAATTTTTGAAGAAAATGGAGGATGTTTTTGATGTTATTATTCTCGATACCCCTCCGTTTGGTATTATCAGTGATTCAACTACCCTGTTAAAAGATGCAAGCGTGACACTTTTGGTTACAAAATACCGCAAGACAAACCGTGGCGTATTTTTGAAAACAGTTGAGGAACTCGAGCGTATCAATGCAAATGTGATCGGAATAGTGCTCAATGGTTTTGATCACAGAAAAGAAGCGGGTGGTGATTATGGTGCCGGATACTATAAATCTGTGTATACTGATTATGAATCATATGTTAAATAGAAGTTCAATAAAACCAAGGCTGGGGAATCAGAACCCTTAACTCTTAAGGTTCCTTGACGATATAAAATAACAACATTTGCTTTTTCTCTAATGTACTTTCGAACTCTATACAATGTATAATATATTAAAATCAGCATTACTGCTATTCTTACTTCTCATTTTAATACCTACTGTTTCCGCACAGATTCCAGAGGGTTTTGGTGATCGTTTCATTCGTGTCGCAGAAATAGGTCAGCTCGTGGATTCTGTAAATGTATGGGGTGATGTATCTAGCAACGGTCGCTATCTTATACCAGAAGATACAAAGCTGCCAGAACTAATATCTTTAAGTTTAGGGTTCACCACACCAAGAGCACAAAGAGAGACAGCTATTGGGGGTAAAAAAGTAGAGTATGAGATAAAAATTTCCCGGTATGACCGGAATGAACAGCTGTTGGAAATTGCATATTTTAGGTATCGAAATTATGATCCTGAACCCATTGAGATGTTTGAATTTGATCTTCAAAACAATGACATTGTAACGGTTCAGGTAAATCGGGTACCTACCTTTACGGACTATGTAGGCATCATTGCACCGATTTTAGGTACGCTTGCTACATCTATTTTACTTATCGAACGACTGCGTGGCGATTAGTTTTGGTTGAGGCAAGTATAAACTGTTGAGTGTCACGCTGCGCGTGACGTCGAACTGTTGACGTCTCACTGCGTTCGCGTTGAATTGTTGAAGCGTTAAATTATTGAAAAACATCCATGTAGGATTAGGAATTTGTTGCCAGTTTAAAATCTTCCGATTTCCGATTTCCGATTTCCGATTTCCGATTTCCGATTTCGCTTCGCGGTTCTTCGCTGCGCTTCGAATCACGATTCCACGCGAGTGTAACGAGCCTTTACCGATTCTACAGTTCCACTGCCCGCAAGGCGGGCTATCAACAGTTCAACGCGATCCGCCGGCTGGCGGAGAGCACTCCACAGTTCCACAGTTCAACTGCCCGTAAAGCGGGCCATCAACAGTTCACCACTTTTCCCAGGCTGACGAAAAAAAATCAACGAATGTGACCTCATTAAATATGTTTCACTAATTTCCAAATCACCTGCCTGATACGTATCTTTGCGTCCTTATCATTTATAAAAAAATCAACAAAAATCACATGGGATTATCAGAGCAGCTCGAGCGTATCAACAACAAAACATTTACAATCGGGATTATCGGTTTGGGGTATGTTGGGTTACCACTGATGTGGACCTTTCACAAAAAAGATATGCCGGTTCTCGGGTTTGATGTGGATCAAAAGAAAGTGGATTGTGTGAACTCAGGTACACCCTACATAAAACACCTTGGTGAGGAGATGATGGGAAAACTTGCCAAAAGCGATACATGTGACGCTACAACTGATTTTACACGGATGAAAGAGGCGGATGCACTTCTTATGTGTGTTCCAACACCGCTGAACCATCATCGTGAGCCGGATATGGAGTATGTTGAGAAAACAACCCGCACAGTGGCTGAGCATCTCCGTGAAGGTCAGCTTGTTATTCTTGAGTCCACGACCTATCCCGGAACGACTGAGGATCTCATTATTCCAATTCTTGAAGAGAAAAGCGGACTGAAATCAGGCGAGGATTTTTATGTAGCCTATAGCCCGGAACGTGAGGATCCCGGAAATCCGGATTTTAATACATCCAAAATTCCAAAGGTTGTGGGTGGTCACGGCAGTGACGCCCTGTTGCTTGCGTGTGCCATGTATGATACGGCGATTGTGCAAACCGTACCGGTCAGCAATACCAAAACGGCAGAGGCGGTAAAACTGACGGAAAACATTTTTCGGTCCGTAAATATAGCCATGGTGAACGAGCTGAAGGTTATTTACGCCGCGATGGATATTGATGTGCACGAAGTTCTGGATGCAGCAGGAACAAAGCCGTTTGGCTTCATGAAATTCACGCCGGGTCCGGGCCTGGGCGGACACTGTATCCCAATTGATCCTTTTTACCTCACCTGGAAGGCACGGGAAGTGGAGCAACCCACCCGGTTTATCGAGCTGGCGGGGGAGATTAACACGAACATGCCGCGGTATGTGGTACAGCGCACGCTTGAAGCCCTGAACCATCATAAAAAATCACTAAACGGAAGCAAAGTTCTGCTGATTGGCCTTGCGTATAAGCCCAATGTGGATGATGACCGTGAATCGCCTACTTATAAGCTGATGGAGCTTTACGAAGAGATGGGTGCTGAGGTATCCTACCATGATACGTATGTACCGGAAATAAAGCCATCACGAGAATACGCTCAGTATGCCGGTCAGACATCGGTTGAATGGGATGAAAAGACGATTAGTAAGTTTGATGCAGTGGTTATTTCTACAAATCATGATAATATCGATTATCGGCAGCTTGCCGCGTGGTCAGATTGCATCGTTGATACCCGAAATGCCATGAAAGAGGTAGGATCGAAAAAAGGGCAGGTGTTTAAAGCGTAGAGAGTGTCACGCTGCGCGTGACGTTGAACTGGTGAGTGCTCGTTTCACTCGCGTTGAGCTGTGTGGAGTGCCTCACTGCGTTCGGCGTTGAATTGTGGAACTGTCGAACTGATGAGTGCTCGTTTCACTCGCGTTGAATTGTGGAACTGGCGAACTGTTGGACTGTAATTCGAAGCGCAGCGCAGAACCGCGAAGCGAAATCGTTGAAGAATATTCATGTAGGATTAGGAATTTGTTGCCAGTTTAAAAATCTTCCGATTTCCGATTTCCGATTTCCGATTTCCGATTTCCGATTTCCGATTTCCGATTTCCGATTTCCGACATCGACGCGAGTGTAACGAGCATTAAATTATTCCACAGTTCGACACTTCAACTGCCCGCAAAGCGGGCTATCAACAGTTCAACGATTCAACGAATTTAACATCTACATCAAATGAAATTACTTATTACCGGCGGAGCCGGATTTATCGGCAGCAACCTCGCCGAACATTTTTTATCTGATCAGCGGGTTGAGCTCGTCAGGGTTCTGGATGATCTCAGTAACGGGTACTACGATAACATCAGAGAGTTTGAAGAGCACCCTAAGTTTGAGTTTATCAAAGGGGACATTTGTAACTACCAGACATGTCTTGACGCTTGCGAAGGGATTGACAAAATTACTCACCAGGCAGCTCTGGGATCGGTACCGCGATCCATTGAAAACCCTATGAGAACCACGGAAGTGAATATCCTTGGAACTGTAAATATGATGCATGCCGCTGTAGAAAAAGGCGTGGAGCGTATTGTTTTGGCCTGCAGTTCCAGTACCTATGGCGACAGTAAGGAGCTCCCAAAAGTTGAAGATCGCATTGGGAAGCCATTAAGTCCGTATGCCGTGAGCAAACTATCAATTGAACAGTATGCCGATGTATTTAGCAACACGTACGGCCTGAACTTTGTGGGTCTTCGCTATTTTAACATCTTTGGACAGCGACAAAACCCTGACAATCCTTATGCCGCCGTTATCCCCATTTTTTGCAAAGCGTATATCGATGGCACATCGCCTACAATAAACGGTGATGGAAAAAACAGCCGTGATTTTACATATGTCACGAATGCGGTACAGGCGAATGAAAGAGCACTGTTTACTAAAAATGAAGAGGCATTGAATGAAATTTATAACATCGCGTGCAATGAGCGGACCAACCTGAATGAGATGGTAGGAATTCTTGAGGGCGTGAGCGGTAAGTCGATTGATGTAAACTATGGACCTCCCCGGCCCGGTGACGTGAAACACTCCCTGGCAGATATCAGCAAGGCTCAAAGGCTGCTGGGATATGAGCCTGAAGTTCTATTCCGCGAAGGATTGGAGAAAGCGTATCAATACTATGTTAAAGAGTATGGTTCAAAACCATAAACATGGTATGTCTGTTTTCATCTGTGCCGAGATTTGGCTCGAAATTGATCAGGGAATGTAATCTATTATTAGTTCGTACAGACATACCATGTTTCGCTATGAAACTTATTCCATCGATTGACGGTGTTATTGTGATAACTTAATGTTGAAAATAGATCATTCTGATTATTATACAACTGCACAATCTTTAATCAGGGATAAAAAGTTAACTAACGATCGGTACCGCTAAATGGGCTTTGAAGGAATCTTTGTACTTGGGGTCATCGGTTTATGTCTTGGGCTTTTGGTTTTTGCCAGAATCTCTCCTGATGTGGTATTTGTGGGAGGGCTCACGCTTATTTTTGTTTTTGAAATCATTTCGGTTGAAGAAGCCCTGGTCGGATTTTCAAATGAGGGTATGCTTACGATTGCTGCTCTTTATGTGGTAGCAACAGGGATGAAAGAGACCGGCGCCATACAATTTGTTATCAAGAAGCTTCTGGGGTTCCCAAAAGAGATGTGGCAAACGCAGGCACGTATTATATCTCCGGTGATGGTGATGAGTGCTTTTTTGAATAACACCCCAATCGTCGCCTCCTTCATTCCTGCCCTTCAGGAATGGGCCCGTAAATACCGGGTTCCGGTATCCAAGATCATGCTTCCCTTAAGTTATGCGGCAATTCTTGGCGGCACGTGTACGCTGATTGGTACAAGTACAAATTTAATTATTAACGGGCTTCTGATATCGGAGAAGGGTATTGCACTAAATATTTTTGAACCCGCATATGTAGGTGTTCCAATAGCAATAACGGGTTTTATATATCTTATGCTTTTTGGCAGAAAGTGGCTGCCTGATAGCAAATCTGCCATGTCTACGTTTGAAAATACGCGTGAATATACGATTGAAATGATGGTGCGAAGTGACAGCCCGCTGATTGGAAAAACAATTGAAGATGCAGGCCTCAGGCATCTTCCCAATTTGTTTCTGGCAGAAATTGTGCGAAATGGGACTATTTTAGCTGCTGTAGAACCGGATGAGCTTCTTCGGGCGGATGACCGACTGATTTTTACGGGGATGGTTGAATCAATAGTGGACCTGCAACACATTCAGGGGCTTGAACCGGCTACCGAGCAGGTGTTCAAGCTGGGGTCAACACGAAGAGACCGACATCTTGTGGAAGCTGTTGTTTCTCAATCAAATCCACTAAGAGGTAAAACGGTAAAAGAGAGTGAGTTTCGCAACCACTTTGGGGCAGTAATCCTTGCTGTTTCAAGAGGCGGAGTGCGTATCAATAAAAAAGTAGGTGATATTATTCTGCGGACCGGGGATATTCTGCTTATGGAAGCACCACGGAATTTTTCTGACAGATATAAGTCATCAAATGATTTTTTACTGGTAAGTACTCTGGATAAGGAGGGAACACCGAATTACGAGAAAAGTGGTGTTGCATGGATTATCCTGATTCTGATGGTTGCAGTTGCCGCATTTGGATGGCTCTCAATGTTTCAGGCATCTTTTCTGGCGGCCGGCGGTATGCTTATAACAGGCTGTACGAGGTCAGAGGTAGCTCGATCGACTATTGACTGGCAGGTTTTGATTGTGATTGGAGCAGCACTTGGTATCGGAAATGCTCTGCAGATTACCGGAATCGCCACGAACTTAGCAGGAGGGTTTTTAGAGTTTGCGGGCCAGCAGCCTTACATAGCTCTGATCGTTACGTACCTTATTACATGGATACTCACGGAAATGATAACGAATAATGCAGCCGCAGTTCTTGTTTTCCCATTTGCGCTCTCAACTGCAGCGAGTCTCGGCGTTGATTTTATGCCATTTATTATGACGATTATGTTTGCCGCATCGGCGAGCTTTTCAACCCCGATTGGGTATCAAACCAATTTAATGGTACTTGGCCCGGGCGGATATGAATTTAAGGATTACATAAAATTTGGACTCCCGTTAAACCTGGCAGTCGCAGCTGTAACAATCACGCTTGTTCCGCTGGTGTGGCCTTTTTAGACGGAGGACATGAGACTGGGGACCGGGGACTGAAGACGGAAGCGACCTGCAAGACCGCGAACGCAGAGAGCTGCTGGCAGAGTCGTGGAATAGACGGGAGACAGGGGATGGAAGACGTAGATCTCCCGAAAGCCTTCGGGACCGCTTCGATAGCTTATTTAAGGCTGTTGACAACTGACCGTAGACGGAGGACATGAGACTGGGGGCCGGGGACTGAAGACGGAAGACGGAAGCGACCTGCAAGACCGCGAACGCAGAGAGCTGCTGGCAGAGTCGTGGAATAGACGGAAGCCCGGGGACGGATGACGGAGGACAGGGGATGTAGCTCTTCCGAAAGCTTTCGGAACTGCTTCGAGTATTGTGTTGCGATCCACAAGCTTGTAACCAACCAATATTCCCGGTCGTCGGTCTCCCGTCCCCGGTCCATTAAGTCACCAATATCAATAATTAACATCAATCCCTAACAAATACAAAAAATGAACATAGACGTAAACATTATTAACGAAATTGCTAAAAGAGCCGGTGAAAGAATACTGGAATATTATGATAGTGATGTAGAGGTAGACCGGAAAAGTGATGACTCACCGCTGACAAAAGCAGATCTTGCATCACACAATGAAATTGTAAAGGGTCTGAATGAACACTACCCGGAGACCCCGGTGCTGTCGGAGGAATCATCTATTCCAGACTATTCAGTCCGAGAAACCTGGAGCAGTTACTTTTTAATTGACCCTCTGGACGGTACCAAGGAGTTTATCAAAAAGAACGGGGAGTTCACGGTGAATATAGCACTGATAGAGAACGACATCCCCGTGCTGGGAGTGGTGTATATACCAGCTGAAGAGGTTCTCTATTTTGCTACGAAAGAAAAGGGTGCGTTTAAACAAAAAGGCACCGGGCCGATAGAGAAAATTACTCATGAAGAGTACAATAAAAGTGAACCGGCACGTATTATGGTAAGCCGTTCTCATCGTGGCAGCGATACGAAAGAGAAACTGGCTGATATGGGAATTGAGGTTGCAGAAGAAATTCCGTCCGGCAGTTCACTGAAAATCTGTTTCGTTGCCGAAGGTAAGGCAGATCTATATCCAAGATTTGGTCCAACTATGGAATGGGATACGGCCGCAGCCGATGCTGTTTATCGCTATTCTGGGAAGAACGGGGCCAGTAAATCTTCTCTGAAGTATAACAAGGAGGATCTGCATAACCCTGAGTTTATTATAGGGTTGTGACCCTCTCCTGCCCTCTCCCTACGTCGGGAAAAACACCCTCCGCATGGAAAGGAACTCTTTGCGGTGTTAGTAGATCTCCCGAAAGCCTTCGGGACTGCTTCGAGAGTTAATTATTGGCTTGGGATAAATGCCCGAAGACGGATGACCGAGGGCCTTTGACCGAAGACGGGAGACCGATGACCGGGGACTGAAGACGGAAGCGACCTGCAAGACCGCGAACGCAGAGACCTGCTGGCAGAGTCGTGGAATAGACGGAAGCCCGGGGACGGATGACGGAGGACCCAGGATGTAGCTCTTCCGAAAGCTTTCGGAACTGCTTCGATTATGCTGTTACTGACCACAAATCTGTTTCGAAAAAAACGTTGATACAGCCGTCTTATGTCTATTTTTTCAATCATTTTTATAACAGATACGTAGATCTCCCGAAAGCCTTCGGGACCGCTTCGATTATTCGGTTACAGGCAAAATTATTTCCTAAACCGATTAGGTTTTGATACCATCGAGAACTATTGGTGAATAAGGCTTTCGTTACACACTTAAAACCTTGTCGAACGGGGACGTTCGGCCTACACAAGCGGTGTCGCTGACCCGCTTCATTTGATTGATGCATGGCGTAAATTTTTTTTGGGAGGGCACGTAGTTAATCACTGACAATTTGAAAATGCTAACTGCCGTTGATGAGAGCAACGTAGATCTCCCGAAAGCCTTCGGGACCGCTTCGATTATTCGGTTACAAGTAAAATTTTTCCTTAAACCGACTGGGTTTTGTTACCATCAAGAACTATTGGTGAATAAGGCTTTCGTAACACACTCAAAAACCTGTCGAACGGGGACGTTCGACCTACGTAGCGGACTCTTCTCTTGCCACATGGTGATCCCCTGGACAGGAAGCCGAAAAGCACGGCTGCTCTGCCAGGTCTTCAGTCCTTGAACTTCCGATAAAAAAATCGAATTTTTTGCATTTTTTATAATCACATTGTATCGGCAACATCAGACCTATTGTAGTTCCGGAACCAATCTGTCAGTAATTATGAGAAGATTGTAAGTTTTATTCAGCAATAAGAATTAGTACTTTTTCAACATAAATTTAATCAGTTACAGATTTAGTAGACAGATATGACAAAGATTAAAAACTCACACCTCAAAGAGCTCGAAGACGAGGGGATATACATTATGAGAGAAGTGGCGGCCCAGTTTGAACGGCCGGTCCTGCTATTTTCAGGCGGGAAAGACTCGATTGTTATGGTTCACCTCGCGTTGAAAGCATTCTACCCCGGTAAAATCCCGTTTCCGCTTATGCATGTGGATACCGGCCACAATTTTCCGGAGACCATTCAGTTCCGTGATGAACTGGTGGAGAAAACCGGTGTAGAGCTTATAATAGGAAGTGTTCAAGAGTCGATTGATAAGGGACGCGTGAAAGAGGAGACCGGTCCGGATGCCAGCCGAAACGCACTACAGACGGTGACGCTTCTGGACACTCTGAAAAAGCATCAGGTAGATGCAGCCCTTGGCGGGGGGCGCCGGGATGAAGAGAAAGCGCGGGCAAAAGAGAGGTTTTTCTCTCATCGGGATAGTTTTGGACAGTGGGATCCAAAGAATCAACGTCCGGAACTCTGGAATATCTATAACGGCCGGAAGAATATGGGCGAGAGTTTTCGTGTGTTTCCAATCAGTAACTGGACCGAGATGGATATCTGGCAGTATTTAGCACAGGAAGAGATTGATATTCCCTCACTTTATTTTGCACACGAACGGGAAGTATTTAACCGACGGGGCGTGTGGCTTGCAGATACTGATTTTGTGAACCGAATGGACGAAGAAGAGCTTGAATCCAGAACAGTACGGTTCCGGACGATCGGTGACGCAACATGTACAGGAGCCGTGCTCTCCACTGCATCAGATATGGCAGAAATTATCCAGGAAGTAGCATCCGCTCGTCAGACCGAACGTGGAAACCGCCACGACGATAAGCGAAGCGAAACCGCCATGGAAGATCGGAAGAGGCAGGGCTACTTCTAAGTTTTGAGTGTTGAGTTTTTAGTAGTTGTCTTTTTTCAATTGTGTAAGGGGTCTCATAGATATTGTTCATATAGGTAGATTAAAACCTAAAATTAAAATCTATCGATATGAATGATTATCAGGGACCGGTTTACGAAAAAAGCTTTGAATTCGCACTTGCTATTATTGAACTCTATAAGAAATTAATTGATCAAAAAGAGTATGTTTTATCGAAACAAATTTTAAGATCGGGTACAAGCGTAGGCGCTAATATTGTAGAGGCGTCAGCGGCCTACTCGAAAGGTGATTTCGCTTACAGAATGTCAGTTGCATCCAGAGAAGCGAGAGAATCAAATTGGTGGTTATTGTTACTTAAAAAGAGCCAATTGGTTGCAGTAGATTTAAATGATGAAATAGAATCTTGTGATGAATTAATAAAATTGTTGACCTCAATAGTCAAAACATCACAAAATTCATTGAAAAAGAATAAACACTAAACACTGAGCACTAAACACT
>Ga0306867_1000715_pt1 | contig 17686 bp, 7 predicted proteins | sample AntRauTorckE6831_FD_190432 | JGI IMG/M metagenome (GOLD analysis project Ga0306867, IMG submission 190432) | Saline lake microbial communities from Rauer Islands, Antarctica - Metagenome Torckler E6 #831 (v2) (version 2) | ecosystem: Environmental > Aquatic > Non-marine Saline and Alkaline >...
ATTTCGCCACAGTAGTATTGCAGGTCCAGGTCTAATGACTGACACTCCGTTTTGCCACTGCAGTGTCAAGCCTAAGTAAGATATCTAAATAAAATGCTTGTCAAAGTGGCAATGCCGCTGTTTAGGGGCAACCAAGGAAGCCAGCCCCTAATTGACACCTGCCATCTTTTCCTATTTAGGAAGTCACTCCTAAATAGCAAATATTATTTAAGCCATTTCAGCCAAGCCTGGGATACTAAATGTACCTCATTCTCCGCCTTGTATTTACAGATTGTCACTCCTAACTGTCCCCAAATACCTACACCTGGTGATCTGCCTAATTATTTCTCAACTTGGAAGATACATACAAGTCCCTCTAACGGACTCCCGCTCTTTGTTTAGAGATATATACACACAGAACCTACTAAATGCATTTTTATCTAGGCACTCTAATTGATCATCTTATATAGACCCCTCCCTCCATGCCTCACATCTAGAAAAATAGGTCCTCCCTGCTGGGTTTTACAATGTCTTCCGACAACGTGTCAGAAGTTTTGTCTTCTTCAACACCCCATCATCTATAACTTTCACTTTTCGTTTGGCTACATCACCACACTTTCTTTTATTTTATCTTTGTTACTACTACTAACAGTGATAAAAGTCTTTTGCCACCACCCAACTGCCACCAACAACCATGTCCAATCCAACTTCTTTTCACCATGGAGGCAATAACCGGCCTCCCAGCTTCCACCATCATTTTTCCAACCTGGAGGGATGCAGCATCCTCTTGGAGAACCTCCGGTCTTTGCATCGTGAACATTATCATGACTTCACCCTTACTAGGGATGATTACAAGGCTCAAAAGGATGGCTATATTAACTCTTTTATTCAGCAGCATGCCGATGGTGCTCTTTCCTCCCAGGAGCATCAGCAAGCCTTCTGGGGCTTCGTTGTTTCTCAACTTCCCTCAGAACAAAACAGCAGTGCTCCTCGCCCCTATCAAATGCATGCTCCAGCCCGTACACCAGCATTTCATGCCCCTACGCCCCCTATGTGGCAGCATCAGGGGGGTATGCCCCCCGTCTATACCCCAGCTAGGTTCCCTGGCCCGCATCCAGTCCAGGGCATGACCAACCACCACCAACGACGTGCACCTTCACCCTTTGTATATACCACACCCCTCCCCCGTGGTCATATTCAGTATCTGGCACGTGCGGAAGGTGATGATGCCTCTAGTTATGTCACTCGACCTAGGTACCGCCCCCCCCTTCCTGTCCAATTCCCTCACAACAGCTTTGGGTACACAAACGGCCACGACGATGCCTCCTTTGTCACCACTAGGCAACCACCACGTGCAGCACACCCCCAACCCCTGCCAGCACCACAGCTTGGCCGCACCCCTGCTTCTGCAAGTGCAAATAGGTTTTACACACCTGCTAACAGGACCGACGCACGCTCATCCTATGCACCAGCACTTCCCTCTCGTACTAACAACCAAGATGGTGATGACTCCTCATCCTTCACAACATCTCACAACACAGACGTTGCGATCGCAACTACTAGTACTTCGGGCTTTCGGTATGGAGCTCCTTCCGACGGTTCCGGCACTGGCAATGGCAACCTAGATTTTACTTTTGTTGCTACTGATGATAACGACGCACCACGAGTCTTTGCACAGAACTACATTTGCCAGAGTACTGGCCAAAATGCTTGCTTGCATCTTATTAACAGTGCTCGCTCGCGTCATGCCAGTAATCCAGCCAAAAAATACAGAACCGGGGCCTCTTATGCTTGCCGGTGTCAGGTAGACCGCCTGCAGGCTAGACTTGAGGGCAATACAACCAATCGCATCAAGGTTACCGACAGCCTGCTTGTTGAACACTATGGGGATACTCAGGTTATTGCTTTCCGTCTAGAGGAGCATCAAGTACTCCCACCAGAACCAGATGGTACGACAAGGAGACTATATAAGGTAGCATTCAGAAAGCAGTCTTTTGAAACCTCCCAGCTTCACTTTGTCAAGGCCATCACCAGAGATAGCCCACCTGGTGCTGATCTTCCTGACTTAGTGAAACGGGAGCTGCAAAGTGTTGTTAATGCTGCCAGCTCAGGACCCTTCCCGGAGGCCCCCGAAGTCATCTTCTCAACTTTTATTCGAACCTCTGAAAGTGCCAGTGAGGCACTGGCGCAATGGACTAGGAATGCTGTTGGTGGCGCAAGGAACTCGTTACACCAGCCTTACTTAAATGCCCTGTACAATTACATTGAATCACTTATTCAAGTTCGTCACCAGCAATGGGAAACCGACGCCCGTATCCAGCACCCACAACTTCTTGACGGGGCAAACCAGAATGAGCTCAACACCGTACTCCACTTGCGTCAATTTATCGAGACCAAAAGCTATCGCAAGTATGTTGCCGACAGAGCCTGCCACTACCCTACCGAACAGGGCTCGCTGCAGGGATTTATTGAGCACTTCCACTTCAGTGCTACGAACCAGCTATTGACAATACCTATCATTGCAGAAGATGTTGTGGTCGGGGCAGCGGAAGGGACCCATCAGCCTGACAGGATCAATTCAACGCTAATCCTTACCTGTCCAGCTTATCTCTGGGCTCTTAGCACCTACGTATCTTCCCCTGTCTACAGCAACCTACGGAGCTTCCTGGCTGATGGACAGTACAGCCTCTTCCAGACGGCTGGGGGGACCGGCAGGCCCTCCCTCATCCATTTTGGGTTCCAGCTCCCAGACGTGCACTCGGACAATCCTAATACAGTCACGCGTGGATTCTGTCCCACTCTACACATCCTAGTTCCCTCAGAGAACAAGGATTCCTTCCGTGCTTCCCTGAGGGCTTTGGGCAGGGCAGTCAAGGATCTCTTTGGTGAGCCTTTTTTGTCCAGTGGTCCCCTTCTCAACAGCTTTGTTTCCGACGGCAGCATGGCACTCCAGGGGACCATCCATCAGGAGTTCCCCAATGCAGCTGTGGCTAGGGACTGGGAACACATTCGCCGTTCCCCACTGAAGAGTGATCTCTGGAAAAGGAAAATGAACGAGAAAAAAAACGCTTTCCTCATCAGTGCTGATCTCAGCCACCTGCATCACGCACGCGGTAAAGACAATGCTGATAATGCAGCGTTGCTCTTCAGGCAAAAATGGCATGACATCCGCGGGGAGCCACAAATTGCTGAACATGTCACGGGCAAGCCAGGTGATGTGCCAGACCCAAAGCCAATTTCATTCCACTATGACATTATGGGGGTCATCGGGTGCATGCCAAGTACTCAGCCGGTGGAGCGGTACAATTTAGGCACGACTGGGGGCAAGAAACACGGCCATAGCATACGCCCTGTTCTAAACCGCAATTTGGGTCTCCCTCGTTTTCTTCAGGAGAGCTGTCCTGCACTACTCAAGGACGGCTGTGACATCCTTGCCAAAAAGTCTTTAAATGAAACATCTCAAGCGCTAAGGAACATGGAGCCCCGGACTGAAGTGCTGGCCCTGGTTCTGATGATGGGTGAAGCGGATATATTCACAATGTACCCAGATCGGCAAGAGGAAGAGTACCTTGTCAACCCCCCACCAAGGTTTGGGCAGGAAATAACGCACGACACGGTCCTGCAATACAAAGCAGCAAGAGCCCCGAACTACAACACTACAGCTTACCAGGCTAGCTTTGTGTCATTTACCGCTTTGGCATCCTACTGTCACGTTTTACCCAAGTCAGTACTGTTGGTCAGCCACCCGAGGCTTGTCACTCACTTGAAAGATGTGAATAACACACACTATGTTTGTCTCTGCTACAATTTCTGGAGGTACTATCAGTGCTCGGGTAGCATGTATCTGTCGCACAGGGCAGGCCTTCTGGTGCCGGCAATGAAAACCCTTCTTCAGAGGCCGTACACCCGGAGGAGCCATGGGATGCTGTCACAGAGACAACCTTCCCGTCGGACACAGAACCCCCCCCCAAGACAACCCGTTTCTCATCCTCTCACCGCAGCGTTAGGCCTTCCAAGCAATACTGACGACCCGCGGCTGGCATTTTTATGGCATCTTCAGAGGCAAGCATTGCGATCAGTTCTCATTGAAAGGAAAGTGAAGCTGGCATCAGAAAGGTTCCCCGCAAATGCCCAGGCAGGAGGTGGAAATGCTGGCCAGGCCGCACCCCTAGGCACACTCCGATCTCAGTCAAATGTAGACAAACTCTTGTATGCCATTGCAGGCACTTGCCTAGCCAGAGAACTATTGGACAAGGCTTCTGCATTACACAGTATTCACAACAGGTGGCCACTAATAAATACTTACAGAGAAAATCCTCGCCGTGGTATAGTGTTTGAAGCAGATATAGCCTTGCAGCAAGCTGCTCTAACTATGGCGGAGACTGGGGATGCCTATGGCCCCATTTTTGACCCCTTTCCTGAGGGCATAGATCCAGTGGACGCTGATTCTTGTCATGCAATCTTTATCCCCAACAACGACTGGGAGCAATATTGGCGACACGAGGTGTCCATACATGGCTTTGCATTGGCCATGCGCTACGTTGTCCTGGATGGTGCTACTGCCGCAGCAGGTGGCGTCAGGGTGATTAGCCAGTCAGGTTTACAGAGCACTGCGTTTAACCAGCTTGTGGCCAATTTTTTCTCCTCACAGGCGATAGAAAGTCAAACGTTGGATGTTCTTGTACACGCTCTCGAAGAAAAATTCATGGATGGGGGCGTGGTATCTGTTCCCGCAACGTATACACTTCCCAATCCAGTAGAAGACGGAATAGATATTTACAAAGCTGCTGTTCACACAAAGCTTGCCATGTTCACTCTGACGCTCTACGAAATGGGTCGGCCAAGACTCACTGACCAGGAAGAGGTAATAATCCCACTGGTTGCTGGGGTAATCAAGCTAGGTATGAAAAATCTGTTGGTTTTCCAAATGGCTAGGCTACCTCACAACGGCGATGGCGATATTGCCCAGTATCATGTTTTTGACTTGTATCAACGCAATCACTACCATGGACCAACCTCGAAGAAAAGGGGAGTTAGATGCCTCGTTACAGGCCGTGACGCACTTGATAGACTCCTCAAGCGCTTTGTTGAAACATACATCACAGCAGAACGGCCCTTTGTTCGTCAGGAGTTTCGCACATGGATTTATAAAAAGGAAGAAACCCAGCATAATAATCCGGAAATACTCACCGACATTTACTGCCTCGATGGTCTCATGGCGAATGATGACTCATGGCTTGGTGTTGATGTTTCTGATGTCCTGGATGACAACATGCGGTTCTACGGACTTATTGATGAGGAACAAGTCAACCCACACCCTACACAAGATGGTAATAATACTGCAGACCCAGACACTGCTAATGACAACCATGGCCAACCTGGAGGCGGGGACACTGGTAACGACAACCATGGCCACCCTGGAGGCAGGGACACTGGTAATGACAACCACGGCCACCCTGGAGGCGGGGGTGCAGGAGCAGAAGAAAATCCACAGAATCCAATTGTGCAGCCTCAGCTTGTTCAGGCAGGAGTCATGGATGCACATAACCATCAGCATCAAAACGGTGATCATGCAGACCCTCAAGCTGCAGGCAATGCTCAGTCAGTGCCACAGCACCAGCACGACATGAATGTCAATGAGGGGGAACAAGAAGGTGGCGGAGGGACAGAAAATTCAGAGTCAGAAGGATTGCATGATATGGCAGAGAGACAAGGTCAGGATACTAATGGAAATGCTGGCCCCCCGCACAACGCTGATGATGCAGCTGCAAATAATCTCGAAATCCGCGATGCTAGTGCACCACGGGTGCACAATTACCAAAATAACCCAAACAACGCTGTTGTTGATGGTTCTTCTTCGTCTTCTTCTTCCTTGGGAATGTCTGGCAGTTATCAACTGAGTCGTCTAAGGTATCCAAGCAGGGAGCAAAGGCGCATCGCACGTGAAGCGGCAAGCCCAAACGAATCTAGCTCCGACTCTGACCAGACTGAAGTCATAGAGCGACAATTTGAGAGAAGGTACAGAGCACGTCAAGGTGGCCGAGGAAGGGGGAGAGGACGTGGAAGAACCGGGCGGGCCAACCAATTAGGTACCGCTTCAGAGCCACCCGCCGTCAGGAGGAGTCCCAGAAGAAATGGTCCTAATGTTTCTCAGGGGAGAGCCGGAGTCCGGGCGGCACCCTGTCCTGCAAGAAGGACAGCCATCAGTCGGAATGCCGCCATCCCTAACCAGATCAGTATCAGCCAACGAAACACCAGGCCCCTGGGAACAAGTGCTGGGCTGCCCCCAAGGCCACAACAGCCCGGCAATGCAGTTAGGGCTGTTGGACAGAATAATGCACCGCAGTTACCCCCAGGATCGCTACAGCCCACAAACAATATTGTGGACCCCGATGATTGGGCTAATGTTATACCACCGGGCTACTACCCCATGAGCATCATACTTGATGATGCCGGACAGCGCCGGGTGGATGATCACGTCGAGCCCAGCCAGCAGCAACTTCTCGATAACCCAGATGACTGCCCAATCTGCGCCTTTCCTATGGTGGAACAAACGGGGCAGTCAATTGCTCACAACCATTTCTGCGGGCACCGCTCGCATGCAATCTGTTACAATAATTACATCCGAATAGGGATGAGAGATCCCTCACCACAGCGGAGTGGCGTGCCCAATGAACTTATGCCAAGGCATCCATGCCCAATATGCCGACATGAGGACCAACCATTCCAATACCTACAGTCTGCTGAAAACCCAGCAGACCAGTTTATCCTACCCGATGGCTATAAAATCCTCGGTGTGCACCACTGTAAAGCATTCGGCACTGGTCACGTGAGGTACTCCAACTATATAGTCGATCCTGGTCTGTGGTACAAGCTTCATCGAATGCACATGCCCCATATTTTATTGTCGCGGTATGTGCTTCCTCCCTCGCATTCCGGGACAGAACCTACCAGTGAGCAAAAGCTGGATTCCATGGCTCCTCCAGGTTATTCGCCAAACCGCTTGGAGCTAATCCACCGGAAATACAAACGCTCAATGGACAGTGGAAATTTTTCATGCGCTTCCTGTTTTGCGATCAAAGATTGCCAAGATGAGGCCTACAATAGAGCCTGCAACCGATCAATGTGCTTGTATATCATGTGCAAAAGTTGCTGTTCCGACCATATTGATGCCGAAGCCCGGAGTAATGAGGACAAGCTTCAGGGCATTGCTGATTGCCCTGGTTGCGGGACAAGAGGGGAATATTACACCAGGTCTGGAAGGCTGCGAAATGCAAGGAGGAGCACCAGAGTGGCTCTCCAACATCAGAACCAGGTTTAAGGACAGACACCTTGCACATCCTCTACCAGCAGCCGTTTTACTATGACCAAGTTTTTAGGATGACCTAGCGGGTGCCGATTGCGATCGGCACCCGCTCGGTCACAATTGCGGGGGGTCATTTTGAAAAATGTCAATGGGGTCTCACCCAAATAAGGAACAGCCCGGATGCGTATCGCCAGTCTACAGTTGTTTTACCTCTTAGTACTGAATTATCATTTATATTTCCATCACTTCTTTACGCTTTACACCAGTCTCTGCGGTGTACTATAACTAAAAATCACACCAAATGCGCTCATCGTCAGTTGGAGCTCTTGCAATCTGCTCTGCTGAGGCAATGCCCGAATAATTAATCGTCCTGCTGACAAAAAAATGATGGGGGATCATCTCGAATGCAATATGCGCCTCTACCATTGCCATGGCCCTGCGGAAATCCTCTCCCCATCCGCGAGAGTATGCCCAGATGTCCAACATCATGAATTTATGCAAGGCAAGTACTCCTCTGAGACTATCATGAGTCATGATGAGTTCAATGCAGTCCGCTCCTATATAGGCCAGTATCTCATTTGGGGGCTTCTCCTTGTAGCCCTTTAGATAGCCCTTCCAATGGTTGATGAAACCCTGCTCTATATTGCATAGCACAAAACCCACAATTTCTCCCTCTCTCACATCGTGATGCATGCAGGACTGTAGCATGACAAGGTTGTGCCAAGGATCTTGCTTCCATAGTCCATAGTGGCGCTTCATGAGGTTCCATGTTAGTTTTGATAGTTTTGGTAGAGCGTAGAACTGGGAAGCCCTGTAAATCATTGGCAAGGCAAAGGCCACATCAGCTGAAGCACTCACATTGAGACGTGGTGTTGTGTCAAGTCCGAGACATCGTGGTAGCCCAACATACATATGATCCCTCACCGTTTCGATAACAATACTAGAGAAGGCACAATGTAATTCAAGTGGCCTGTCTTTGGAGTACTCCAGTCGTGAGTCACCAATCCTGGTAGTAAGCAAGGTTCTGAAAAACTCAGAGCGAGCTGACAAAATGAATGCATGGCACTTGAATCGGTTGCCATCTTCAGAAATCAAGTGAATATCCATAAATAAATCATTGCTGTATAGGTCCTGATCTCGCGGTTGTGACAAGGCTGTTTGGGGAATTTCTTTGCCATAAAGGTCCAAGACGGGATGCACCCAACCAATGGGAGGGTCCGCATCTAAGTTGGCATGTCCACCAAATCTGTCATCGTGATTGTTGAACAATGGCGACAGGGCCTCTCCAACAAGGTCGTTGTTCATGGTCTAGCACAAGCCCAAAAAGTAAAAGTGGCAGATAATTTTGTGTTACTTTGTCTTTGGTTATATTCCGAAATGCAGAAAATTTGGAAATGACAGTCAACAAGGAAACAGCAGTCCACGCTAGTACTTCCACGCTGCTTTTTCCATGACTAAACAAATGGCCCAACCACCAGTCCCGCTTCTGTTGATAAGGTCCATGCTCCTTGCAATCTCGATCCACCGTATAGCCATTTTTGGGCTGGCCCTCTGGTTCTGTTAGAGGAGTCTAGTACAGCACTATATAGCAGTGAGCGGCTGCTTTGATGCTCGATGGGATATTACAAACTGCGAATAATGCTTTGTGGAAATATACGGAAATTTCTGAGATTGTTGATTTGAATGGGGCGCGCATGTCTGACCGTGAGGTCTGTGAAAAATTAATTTTAACGCTAGTATCCCATTGTCTACTACACAAATACGAGTGATTTCTTTGTTTATTTAGTAAACCAATTAATTATTTAGAGACTGTCACAAGAGAGTGACAGCGATCCAGCTAGACAGCACAAGGTACTGCCAGCGGTCACCTGGCTAATTGAGCAACTAAGACTGAGTTGACTATCCTTAAACATGGTAACCATTTAGGGCTGACACTCGGTAGTGCCAGGCACCCATCTGCTGAGGCAACTGCTAAATAAGCACGGAAATAGGATTGACATCCCCTAAATAGCTAAACTATTTAGGTCGCCAGCAACACAAGAAGCCCCCAGTCAAACAAATGAATTAGTTAGGGCCGTGAGCGGTAACCTTGTCTAATTGAGCAAGCAAGAGTGCGTTGATTAGCCTTAAACACGGTAACCATTTAGGGCTGACACTTGGTAGTGCCAGGCACCCATCTAAGGAGCCACTGCTAAATAAGCACGGAAATAGGATTGACATCTCTTAAACAGCCAAACTATTTAGGGCACACATCTACGGTGGCACTGCTAAATAAGCACGGAAATAGGATTGACATCCCCAAACTATTTAGGGTTCTCCATCCAAGGCGGGCCATACTCCGCTCACAGTGAAAAATTCTGCAGAGTTAGACATCCAACAGCCAGCCGGGTTGCACGCACATTGTGAAAATAGATGTCTGGTAACGTACGCTATACCCTTCTCCTGCTAAGTAGAAAATGAAAAATGCGAACTCCTATTAAATAGGCTATCCTACTAGGAAAAATACAGTAGGAAGTAGACGGAACAAAAAACCCTCCTCCAGTACTATATCATAATAATATTATAAAAAAAAAGCAGGTTTTAATGCTCAACATTTTCTCTTCCAACAATAACCCCCTCTTCTTCCAAAGTACCGAACACCCTATTCATACTCTCATCAATATCCATACTCGCATCAACATTGATTTCATCAAAATCATAGGGTGGCTGATTCTCCTGTGACTGTGTCACTGGCTGCAATTGCAACTGGGCTGGTTCATGCTGCTGCTCTGTAGAACTCTCGTCTGGGGTAAGTGGTTTAACATACCCGTTGATCTGTGCTTCTGGGAAGACTTTATGATAGCACTCCTGCCATGGCTGTCTTCCATCGTAATGGACCTCACCGTGCCTCAGGAGCAAAGATGGGAAGTGCATGGTCAAAGTTCTTCTTGTCCGACAAACCACATAAGCATCCCACAGGCTTTCCAAGTGAGGCTTTACTCGCTCAAACCATTTCGTGATGTCTCCCTCCTTATAATAGGGAGGGTGACAGTGGGGTTCCGCAGCTCGGGGGTTGTTTGCGGTGGTGCGGCTTGGGTGTGCACCAATACAGGCAATCCAGATTTTACATAGCTCGTGCTCGGTGTCAACAATACTGTAAGGCCTATTGCAGCCCAGCACCATGAGCTGGTAGCGTCTCCCATCAGCATCTGCACCGTAGGTGATATCATCTGGGGGGATGTTTTCACCGTCTGGTACAAACCTTTTCCACACACCCTGGCTCTTCAAGAATACCTCATCTCCACTCTTCTTGTGCAGACCTTCCACTCTTGCCTCGTGGAACTTCTGTAATCCGATAAGGGTCTCTATCATTGACCCGGACACACCGCGTCCCTTGAGTTTTGCCCGCATCTCGTCCTCCTTCTTTTTACCACCATTCCTCAACTCCCTCCCCTCCCAGACAGGTCTAGTGATCTTCACACCCTGTATGCCTCCAAAAGCAGGCATGACGTCTGTGGCATCCAGGGCCTGCCCGAATGGTTGGTCGAAGATCTCCTCCGTGTCTGCAATCATGAAGTGAGAGACTTTGGAAAACTTCTCCAGTGTCTTGTTCGCGGTTGCATTACCAACGGGTGGCTCACACCTGTTCTTGAAGGTGTACAGGGCCTTGGAGAGCTGGTGTAGGTTCTCACCTCTCCTTTTCTTGTGGGACAGGCCTAACACGCTCTTGGTATGGCCCAGCAGCATCTCGCCTGCCTGATCCAGCAGCTGATCTAGGTGGACCCAATCCTTCCACTCATCGTCTAGAACCTTGTCATGCTGACGGCTGACAATGCTGGTCATCCTTTCGGTATTCCTTTCCATGACAACCTCCTTGAGGTACCTTCTAAAGATGCGCAGCTCTTCCATAGTAGAGGGAATAGAGGAAATGCCCTTGGTTGCCAGGGAATCCTGGATAGCTTGAAACTCGGCAACCTGGGCTGCCTGGGACTCAGCCTCATTCTCTGCCGCTTCCCTCTCACTCAGCTCATCCTTGGACCGTCGGAAGTTGTCAAAGTGGGCAGTCATTGCGGTTAGCTCCCACAGAATTGCCATGAACAAGGATCGGTTCACTTCCTCCTGGCACTCCTTCGTGAGCTGGCCAGGATTATCCTCATCCTCTACTAGCTGGCGGGGTGTCTCTACCATGTCATCTGTTGGTTCCTCTCCATTCAGTGCCGTAACTGCATGATACTTAAAGAACAGGGTGCCAATATCCAAACCACGCTGAGGCATGGGCATGCATTTGGTCCGCAGGCCAGACTGGAGCAGGTGAGAAAATTTGTGGCACAATATAGTGGCAAGCTTCTCACCCTTTTCTCCAGGCGTCAGACTCCAGCTCTCATTGTTCCTTGCAGCTCCGGCGGCAAACACCGAAGCAATAATGGCTTCAAACTGGGACAGGGTAACCCTATACTGGTCAGCCTTCCATGCCTGGTCCTCTTCATCCTCCTCGGTAGAGGGCTCTTCTTGAGTTTCCTCTGTGGTTGTCTCATCCCCACCGCATTCTTCGCCTTGCTCGGGTGCTGATCGCTTCTTCTTTTGGGGGGCCAAGAACTCCGCCAGGTCCTCTTTCCATAGCTTTGCTTTGCCATAAATTTCCACTATCACTTCGTCAGTTTGTCTGTCGGGGGAAAGCTTCAGCTGGCCAATCAGCTTGCCACTAGAATGCCGGGGGAACTTGTCACTTGGGACCTTCACGACTAGGTTGTCAATTTTTTTTGTTGGGATGTATATCCGCTTTATGGGTGACACGGTGTTGGGTCTCATCTCCTTTACAAGGTTCATCCAGTAGACCTCCACATACTGACGGGTTGTCATGGCATGTCTAAGCGTTGCCTTCCTGTGCTTGCGCTGCAGGAAAGTGAAATTGACTCTTTCCTTTTTGAAGTAGAGCTTGGCCTTCTCAATTGCACTCTCTGTTGTTATCCCTTCACCTTGAAAGTAGGGCAGGATGCGTTCCATCACATTGTCATCCATCTCTTCGTTGTCATCAAATTTGATCCCGGGTACCTCACTGTAGTCACAAATGTAAGTGTTGCCCAGACAGTACATACTTTCATTGGCCTTGTCAATGGCCTCGGAAGATGAATAGCGGCCATAGCTGGCATGGTTGAAGAAGGTAGCACAGACCCTCTCTGAATTGGCATTCCTTTCCAACACGTCATTTCTGTTCCCAGAATCCCCCTTCCCCCCGTGTTGATTTTCCGGGGCTACAACAGTGGCATCCTGCGGGCGCATGGTGTCTGCATCGCCGGCAAAGGCACCAGCTGTTTCAGAAGAGCCGCCAAATCCGTACATGACAATGTCTTTGAATACGAATTCATTGCAGAATGACAGCAGCTCTCCCTCGATGACCAGAGGCTTATCAAGTAGGGAAGGGTCCTCCACTACCTTGTTGTAAAGTAATTTCGTCATAGCCTTCACGAAATCTGCCCCCTGCTCATTTGACTCCTTAACTGAGGCAGCAAAGCTCTTGTACAGGTGCTGCAGGCATATACCGTTGGCAGCCACAGCATTATCCAACAGGACTGTATTGGTTTGCTTAGTAAAGGGGAAGTGTTGAATCATATTAGCCCTGGTAGTGTCCTGGCCTGGGTAAAAGGGAAGTTCCAAGTTGGGATGCAGCATCAAGCTGTCAACTTTTTTTCCACCCCGTAGTTCTCGCTGGAACACGACCTTATCCTCCATGAGTGCGGGAATAGAGATGTTGTGATTTCCCAGTCGCTCAAAGGCAGAATTATAATTGCCTTTCACCATTGCCTCCGCAAGGGTACGCTGAACTGGGGCAACCCCCAATGGACACGTGTCAATGTTGTACAACAGGTCAAGTTTTTCTTTCGCCACTTGCCTGTAGCCAGTCTGGACAACTTTGCGCTTGGGAAGGGGTACTTTTGCCCCTGGAAATTCTGCTGCTAATGTTCCTGTTCCAGCCAAACCAGTGCCACCACCACCACCACCACCAGCAGCAGCAGCAGCACCTGGCAGCCCCCCTCCAACAGGGCCAACAGGGAAGCCGTAGCCACCAAGGGCACCCCAACCCATACTCTTCCTGGGGCGGTAAGGATCCAGCTTACTGACAAGCAGACCGCTTCCACCGGCAAGGATCTTGGTGTAAACTTCTCTCTGCATGGTGGACTCCGCAGTAGATTGAGTCAGGCCATCCAACTGATTGCATCGGACACATTGCGGATCCTCCCACGTAATGAAACTCCGGAAGGTAAAGATGCCCCAGCGACCACCAATATTTTTGCTAAAATGCATGTACTCCGGAGCATTAGCACCCACAAACTGGATGTGGGCGGATGCGCAGCCAGCAGTCTGAAGAGCCGCTTTTGCCCCTGGATGTTTCTTCATCCATTTATCCTTGTTGCTCGTACCACGCTTGGGATAGGTGGTAGAGTATTTCATCATTTCTTCTCTACCCTCCCCTGACCATACTATACTGGCATTTGGGCGATTGTGGTCTGCCAACACCAATGTGCCTACGATGAGGGAATCCTGCGTCGGTATAGCCCGACCACTGTGGGCAAACTTTCTGCGCTTATGCTTTTCATTGTCACACATCATGTGGCTGAGGTCGGTGTGGGGCCAGTAGACGGAATCGTATCCCACTTTCAGGATGCCCCCATTGGGGACTTGCTTCTCACAGTCCCCATGGTTGACCATTTTCATCAAGTTCTTGGCCTCTTCCTGATCCTCTGGCAGTTCATTCCTGGGGACGTAATGAGAGAAGTACTCTGGCTCCACAAGATGGTAGGGGGCCCCCCAGCTGAGGAGCAGTACTCGGACATCCCCGATCAATTCGTCAAGCAACTCGCCAACTAGCTTCATCAAGATTTCCTCTGGGACATTGGGGTGGAAAGACTGGACAAAATTGCCTTTGCCTACTTTGATCTTAAGCGGGTTGTAGGGCTGTTTGGGTCCACATGGCATCTTGACAAAAGCCCTAGTAAAAGTCTTCGGAGAGGTGGGAGTCTGCTGGAATTCCACCTCATCGGTTTCCAAATAGAGGTGCCTCAGAGCATTGGCAGTCTCACGGGATAGGAAGTTGTTGATGCCTATCACCGTGGGCTGCCCGGTAATACAGGGACCCCCTCCCTCCGGTGGCTCATTCTTGTTGTTATCAAAGACGCAAACCTCATAGGATGGGACATCATCATAAACGGTAGGGTCAGCTTTGAAGTCAGTAGAATCCGGGTCTTCAAAGTCCATAACAGAGGTCTGTTGTTCCGAAAAGGGCCGCGGCATGGCGGGCTCTACCCCCAAGTGCGCTGTGAGGTCTTTGCCAGCCTTAGAAGTAAGATCAAACGGGGCAGGGTTGGGGCCACCAAAGAGTCTTCTCATCGTAATGGGGGTAACAACAGCCGCTGCCATCCTGACCTTGTGGTTCATGGTGGCCAAATCAAAGCCCTCGGGTTTGGCTGGCAGTGACTCCCCCGAAGATAACTCCGCCCACTGCTTCTTGGCCACAGTCATCTTGGCAAGGGAAAGAATATCTCGAAATTCTGTTGAAGTTGGCTTCATGTGCTTACTAAACAGCTCAACTTTGTTTGTTTCATCACCGTTCAAGATTGTCTTCCCCGACTCAAGCTTTTCTTTGTAATGTGATTCCAATTCAAAGAGAAAGGAAGCAGTGGCGCTATGGCTCTCGCAGAATGATTGCAACGAACCAGACCCTTCTGCCCAGCCAGGCAGCTTGGATACAGCGCAGCCGTGTTTTGAATCCAACCCAAACAACTCAAAAACATGAGCGGCAGATAAGGCCCCTTTGGCAGCCTCCTGGCTCTGGTTGTCGAACGTGTACAGAATGCTGGACAGGTCATAAACCGTAGCAAAATCCTTCATGGTACCACAGAGGGCAGCTTGCTTTTGCGCCCGCTTCTTGCTATTGCCAGTCTTGCCTTCAGTATTGGTGGAAATCCTACCTAAATCTCGGTTCATCACCACAATCTCAAATACCTGCACTGGGTTTCTCCCAGGAGGTAGCTCACAGCCCAACACTTTCTCCACAAAAATCTTGGCTGCTTCGGGTTGCAGAGACATGTTGAGGAGGAGCTGTTGTAAACAATCATATGCATCGTGCACGCCACGAATTGCCTCACAGTAGTAGGTGAACCACTCTACATCTTTGGGGGTAGGGGCAACAGTGTAGGAAATATCAGCAGTATCCACTCCAGTATCCACTGCAGCAAAAGGAGCTTTTTTCTTGTGTGTCGGAAGTACCCTTCTGCTTCGCTGTGAGGCACTCCTAGTGTTGGTCGATCCTGCCTGTCCATTTGCAACCTGATCAGCTCCTGCCTGTCCATTTGCAACCTGATCAGCACCAGGGGGTGGTGCAACGGCAGAGACCTTCGGCTTGGTCTTTCGACCCCTAGCTGTGGCAGCCCGGCTGGACCTATTCTTTGCCCGCTTCCTCTTGCTTGTGGCTTTGCTTTTCCAATCTGGATCAAAGTCTTGATCTGGAGTCGCAGACGAACAGTCCTCCATAAAGGAACAATCACTCTCTCCCCCTCCGCGCAATCTTCGGTCAGAAGAACCTTTTCTGTCCAGATTAAGTGTGTCTTTCTCTTCCTCTTCCGTATCCAAGAGTGGCCGGGGCACCAGGCTGGGCATTTCGTCGTCTTCCTCATCAGAGGAATCAGAATCCACATCAGCCTCCAGAGGGGGCACTTGGTCCAGGATGGGTCCGACCACTACACTGGGCTGGTCATCATCATCTCCTATAATCGGCGGGGGCACAAGAGGGTCGCGCCATCGATTGTTCATGACAATGCCGTACCGAATATACCGCGATGCTCGAAACCGTCAACTACTAGAGGTAGCACTGGGTTGTTGCCTGAACCAAGGAAGCGGGAAATGTTATAAGTCAGTGAATAGGCGAACAATTTCAAAATCAAAAGGCACCATCTATTGGGGGAGGGGCTCCACCAATAGGATTGATTTCAAGTGAATCTTGATATTTGGTACTTACTTACTGCAGACCGAATGACCGTTAACTACTAGAGGTAGCACTGGGTTGTTGCCTGAACCAAGGAAGCGGGAAATGCCATAAGTCAGCGAATAGGCGAACAATTTCATAATCAAAGGCACCATCTATTGGGGGAGGGGCTCCACCAATAGGATTGACTTTAAGTGCATCTTGATATTGGGTACTTACTTACTGCAGACCGAATGACTAAGAAACTGAAAATGCCAGAAAATATGCGAATGATTTCAAAATGAAGAGACAAAAGAAATTGGTTAAGGAACTGAAGAAAAATAATGCAAGAGGTGAGATAGTAGCTCCATGAGAATAGCAGGTATATAACGGGGCATTGTGTGGTACCAAGAATAGAAACTTACAATGAATATACTCTAACTGGTTAATATTTGAGAGGAGTTCAAGGGGACGTGATGCTGCCGTTGTCAGAATGGGGGTGGTACGCAGCAAGAGCAGCAGGGCGAGCCAAATAGGACTGGAAGGTTATGACACCCCTAGCACCAGGGGTTGCTGCACCGGGAAGAGCAGCATCCTGTGGGTTGTGGGACATATTCATGTTTGTAAACAACTCCACAAAATCAGTGTCATCATCGGTCTCCTCCTCAGAATCATAAGCATTAGGATCAATCAAGTCGGGTAAACCAGATAAATCCTCGGTATCCTCAGAAGAAGAATCCGGCAAGAAGGGTGGTCCGTCCATATCATCATCGGTATCAGGATCCAGCAAGCCGGGTCTATTCACAACTTCCAACTCTGGTACCTCCAAATCATCAGTATCAGCAGCAGCCGCATCCTGGGGACTGGGGATGGCAGTACTGCCTCCGTCAGTAAAGGAAGACCCCCCAAACCCAAAGACTTGAAAATGCCAGGATGGATAGCCTACTGTCTCAATGAACGCACTGACCCATGTCTCCTGACTGTTCATGGTAACCATTTTTGAGAACTGAAGAACACGTGGCAGGGTGTGAGGAATAAGAATGCAAATTTACTAGACATGCAAAACAACAGAACAAAAAGAAAGAGCTTGCGACCTGCTTACCTTACAATATATTGCTGAAGACTATAAGTGAAGTAAGACGGACAAAAATGAGAGTTGGTATCATGTCACGTGGTACAAAAAGTCTAGCCAAACATGTAGTGGTGGGGGTGCGGTGTGTGATGCTGGGTTTTCCATTTGGGTTGTACAAAAATGGTGTGCCGCCCCCACAAAAATGCCATAGCTTCCGCGTTGAAAGGTGTAGTTGTGTCCATATCTCAATGAGTGTTGAACTCAGAAAAAAAATTGCGAGAGCCTCCGGCCTGCACAAAGATATTCCAGTACTCCGAATGCCTCTGTAGGCTGGCACACCATCCTTGGCCATCATTGGCAGATTCAGAACACCACTCTGCAGGAAGAGCAC
>Ga0306867_1000723_pt1 | contig 17563 bp, 13 predicted proteins | sample AntRauTorckE6831_FD_190432 | JGI IMG/M metagenome (GOLD analysis project Ga0306867, IMG submission 190432) | Saline lake microbial communities from Rauer Islands, Antarctica - Metagenome Torckler E6 #831 (v2) (version 2) | ecosystem: Environmental > Aquatic > Non-marine Saline and Alkaline >...
TTATGTCAACAATATATAACAGTTTAACAAATTTCGGGCGTGTTCGGTACGGAAAATCCTATTTTTGGCCAACTTCCGGAGCAATTATCCGAAATTTGGAGCCATATTATGGACAGACACTAATTACTCAAAGCACCTCGCACCCAAAGCAACAAACAGTTCCTGATGCGCAGGCTTCTTTTCGTATTGAAAAATATCAGTAAAAATAACTACTTTTATTGTCGAAAAAATAAACACCTGTCCGCAACCGGATAATAATTCTGCTAAACATGAAAACGCTTCTTATCATTACGTTATTTTATTTATTGTGGAGTCCTGTATTTAGCCAGCACACCAATATACGTATCGACGACCCACAGGTGGTAAATTCGCCCAATGAGCCTTCCATTATGGTCAATCCAAAAAATACCGATCAAATGATGGTGGGTTCCAACCTCGATTACTATTATGTTTCTGAAGATGGGGGCTACAGTTGGGAAAGCTATCAGCTGTCTTCGGAAGAGAATGGCGTTTGGGGCGATCCGTGCATCATTACAGATACTGCCCAGGCCTTCTATTTTATGCATCTTTCCAATCCTGCTTCAGGCAACTGGATAGATCGTATTGTATGTCAAAAAACAGATAATTTTGGGGAATCTTGGGATACAGAGTCTTACACAGGGCTTAACGGCACTAGGGCACAGGATAAAGAGTGGGCAGTAGTTGACCGGGCAACCAACAATATTTATATGACGTAGACACAGTTCGATGACTATGGAAGCACCGCACCTGAAGACTCCTCGGCGATAATGTTTTCCAAAACCGTCGACGGCGGAAACTCCTGGAGCGAAGCCGTTCGCATCAACAAAACCGCAGGGAACTGCATAGACAGCGACAGCACCGTGGAAGGAGCCGTGCCCGCAGTGGGGCCGCAAGGACAAATCTATGTGGCATGGTCGGGACCCGATGGGATTGTTTTTGACAAGTCCGATGATCAGGGAACAACATGGCTCCAGCAAGACATCCCGATCGATCCACACCCTACCGGGTGGGATTACGAAATCCCGGGAATAATGAGGGCTAACGACCTGCCTGTTACTGCATGCGACACGTCGGGAGGCGCTCATAATGGCACTATCTACGTTAACTGGAGCGACCAGCGCAACGGAGAGGATGATACCGACGTATGGCTGGCTAAATCTATCGATGAGGGAGAGACATGGAGTGAACCCATCAGGGTGAACGACGATGCACCGGGCAAACATCAGTTTTTTACCTGGATGACTATTGACCAAACCAACGGAAAGCTATACCTGGTTTTTTACGACCGGAGAAACCATGACGGAATTGCTACCGATGTTTATATGGCCGTTTCTGAAGATGGCGGAAATAGCTTTACCAACTTCAAAATTAGTGAAGCCCCTTTTGAACCCTTCTCTAATGTGTTTTTTGGTGACTACACTAATATTTCAGCCCATAATGATGTTATCCGGCCTGTCTGGGCCGCCTACAACAACGGAATGGAGCTCTATACCGCTATCGTAGATCCCCTTGCCGTCAATATCAGTAAACCTGTAAAACCCATAGCTAATACGCGGACCTATCCGAATCCGTTTTCTGAAAAGCTGATGGTGGCTTTTAAAACTAAAGACACCGCCCCCGTCAGCGTGGAGCTATATTCACTCACCGGCACTAAAATTGCCATACTGCTGAATCATGAAACACTCAGGGCGGGCGGGCACCAGTTGACATTCCCTGTGTCGGGCTATAACCTGGCAGATGGAGTTTACTGCCTCAAAGTGATACAGCAAAACCATGTCACTATTAAAAAAATCGTCCATAAACGATAACGGCGCAAGGTTAGCTTTACCGGTAAGAAGCCTCATTTGGTGGTATTACTTTTTTTAATACTTTTACCCACTCATTTTTTACTTTTCAAAATAAGCTGATTTACAATAAAGTAGATGCATTTACAAAAGCGAATGATTTTAGAAACAGTACGCAATATAGCTCTCGAAGAGGGCATAGAAACGGTAACGGTAGATCGGATTTGTCATGACACCAAAATTAGTCGCGATACGTTTAACAGCTATTTTCACTCCACTGCAGAACTGGTTTCCCAGGTTTTAGCCTATGAGCGTAACAATTTTGCAGGCATATTTCAGCGCCATAATTTCGAGAATGTCAATGCCATTGAAATATTGCTTACCGTAAGTACAGAGATGGCTGATAAATTTCAGGATATCAATCCGTTTGTAACCATGCCCCTAAAAAGCAGATGGCCCGAAGAATACCAAAAGCATTTCAATGAAAGAACCGATTTTATTTTCGGAAAAATCAAAATCAATCTTACCAAAGGAATAAAACAGGGCCTCTACCGGCCTGACTTGAGTATTGAATTAATTGCCAGGCTCTACATATCGCGGCTTATCGACCTGCATAACACCGAGCTTTTTCCCCCGGAAAAGTTTAATTTCAATACCCTGTTCGAGGTGATGTTCGATAATTTTATCAGGGGTATCGCCACTCCCGGCGGACTATCGTATTATGAAGCGCATAAACCCAACTACAGCTTTAAAGCAGAATAGTATTCCGTCAGCTGAACGATTTTTTGTGATTATTTGGTTAGAATCAGTGTGAATCAGTACCATCATTTAAATCAGAGCCTTTACCAAAACCTCAGTATGCTATTATTAAAAAACAATAGAACACTGATAACACAGATTGAACTGATTTTCACAGATTTTTTATGCCAGCGAAATAATTACGATTTTTTTATGCTTTCTGGTTTTTAAACGCTTGCTTTCTTTGTGTGGGGAGCAGCCTGTTATAAAAATGGACTGTATTATTACTTCTCACTCCGACACAACACTGATAGGGAGCGGACTAAAAATACTGACTCCGAACAGGAAGCACTATTACAGGAAATGCATCCGTCATTCAACACAACCAGCTGCTACAAAACACTTATCCCAAAAACTATTTGAATTGCGCTTTTATACCGATTACTATTTGAATTGCGCCTTCAGTTCCCCAAGGCCTTTGGAGGGGCAGGCGTTTCACTCCTTACGTCTCTTCAATTGTATATCGGCATAAACCATTGTAATACCGATTGCTATTTGATTTGCAATAGGTATTATCTTACAATTTACATCCTGGTAGTCATGCATCTCATGCAAAGAAATTCATTTTTACGGAAACGTTTTCAATATATATTGTTTCCGTGTGAAGTTTGTTTACCTTTGCCAAAACTTTATATGGATCAACGATTGAAAGAAATTTTAGATAAAACACTTCAGATATTTCAAACTTACGGAATAAGGAGTGTTTCTATGGATGACATCTGCAAAGAACTTAAGATATCCAAAAAAACGCTTTATCAGTATGTGGATAACAAGCATGAACTGATAGAAAAGGTATTCAGATATCAATCGTCGCAAAACGACATCTCCATGCTTCAGATAGTAAACGGCAACCGGAACGCAATAGATGTCCTGCTGGATATCTCTGAATGGATGCACACTGAAATCAAAAAAATAAATCCCAAGCTCTCCTTCGATCTTAATAAATACTATCCGGAACTTTTCCATACCATCTTTAATGAAAAACGGGAATTTATCTATAAGAAAGTAAAGCATAACATCGAGCAGGGGATTAACGAGGGGCTGTACCGCAAAGACCTTAATGTTGATTTAGTTGCCAGCCTGTATGTAAAGAAAATAGAAGACCTGCATGAACCCGAGGGGTTCTTGTGTAGTGAAGACATAAGCTTTAAAACGCTGTTTGATGTGATGTTTGATAACCACATCCGTGGCATCGCCAATGAAAACGGACTGAAATATTATGAAGAAAATATTAAAAGTATAAAACTCAGAGATTAAAACATGAAACAACTGCTATTTTTAATAGGAACCGCTTTAATGCTGGCCTCCGGAATCAATGCCCAGGAGACCATAGATTTATCGTTGCAGGAGGCCAAGCAATATGCCCTCGAAAATAACCGGGAAGTTCAGAACAAAGAGCTGGAAGTGCTTATTGCACGCAAAAAGATATGGGAAACCACGGCCACAGGGTTACCGCAGGTCAACGCTTCCGTATCTTATCAGAATATCTTTAAGGTGCCGGAGGTCAATTTCCCCTCCAATGCCATTGTTAAAAATCCCGGCCCTGATGTGCCGGTATTCGGGCAACCCATCGAAACATCCACAGGAACATATGCCCTTACCATGGTAGAGGGCCAACCTATCAAACTGGCTGCCAAGCAAAACACCACCCTGAATCTTACGGTATCGCAGCTCATCTTCAGCGGCTCATATATTGTAGGATTGCAGGCTTCTAAAGTATATAAACAACTGGCAGCGGAACAGCTCGAAAAATCAGAGATTGATGTTAAGGCACAAACCACCGACACCTATTATATGATACTGGTGCTGGAGGAAAACTTCAGTATCCTGAAAAATACGCTGGAAAACGTTGAAAAAACAGAATATGAAATCAGCGAGATGCTTAAAGAAGGTTTTGTAGAAGATACCGATTTGGATCAAATGAAGCTCAACCGTATGACTATAGAAAATGGCATCAGCGAACTGAAAAACCAGATAGCCGTCTCTTACGATCTTCTCAAATTACAGATCGGCATGGATCGCGAGAACAGCATAAGGCTAACGGATAAAATTGAAAACATTAAAGAGGACATCCCCGTGGAAGCCCTTATGAAACAGGATTTTAACCTGGAAAACAACTTAAACTACCGCATGCTGACCACCCAGGAAGACCTTACCGAACTGGACTGGAAGCTAAAAAAAAGCGAATTCCTGCCCACCATATCAGGCTTTTACAGGCATGAGGAGATTACCAATGCTGCCGATTTTAACACCTCTATCCCCGACCTGATTGGGGTTAACGTTGACATTCCTATTTTTCACAGCGCCGGACGCTTTGCCAAAGTAAAGCAGGCTAAGCTAAAACTGGAACAAACAAAAAACCAGAAAGAGCAGGCTATCCAGGGATTATACCTCGAAGTAGAGCAGGCACGTAATAATTTCAGCACCACAGTAGAAAGCTACAATAATGAAAAGAAGAACCTGGAAATTGCAGAAAAAATATATCAGAAAACATTAGAAAAATATAAAGAAGGAATCGCGGGCAGCATGGATCTTACGCAAGCCAACAACCAGCTGCTCAGTATACAAAGCACCTATTATCAATCCCTTCTTAATATGCTTCAGGCTAAAGTTCAACTAAACAAGAAATTAAACAACCTGTAAAAAATGAATAAAATAATAATCATGAAGAAAATTGTGTTTTTTCCTGTCATCGCTTTACTTTTTGTTGCCTGCACCCCCGGCAGCCAGCAAGAGCAACTAAAAGAGCTGAAAAAAGAGCGCAATGCCCTTGAAACTCAACTCGACAACATCGACCAGCAAATCAAAGATATAGAGTCCGCCATAAAGGGCAGCGGCGAAGAGCTCCCGTCAAAAAACATTAAACAGGTCGCTGTTTCGGAGCTCCGCACCACCGGTTTTAAGCACTACATCAGAGCCCAGGGCGAAGTGATCTCCGATAACAATATCTTTATCCCGGTAGAATCGCCCGGCGTTGTTAGCGCCATTTTTGTCGATGAAGGAGAGGAAGTGGCAAAAGGAGCAAAAATAGCTCAGATAGATGCCTCCATTTTAAAAAAGCAGATGGAAGAGCTCAAAAACGGACTGGACTTTGCTAAAGACCTGTTTGAACGCAGAAAGCGGCTATGGGACAAAAATATCGGCAGCGAAATAGAATATTTGCAGGCGAAAAACAACAAAGAAAATCTGGAAAAAAAGCTTGCCACCACCCGGGAGCAATTAAGCAAAACCACTATCACAGCATCTATCAGCGGAACAATTGACGAATTATTCCTTAAAGAAGGCGAGATGGCGCCGGCAGGATTCCAGGCTGCCCGCCTTGTGCAGATGACAAAGATGAAGATAAAATCAGATATCTCTGAAAACTACCTCAACCAGGTGCAGAAAGGTAACAAAGTATTTGTTAAACCCGTCAATGGCTTCAAAGAGCACATCAGCCAGGTGACTACCGTAGGGAAGGTTATCAATGAGAAGAGCAGAACATTTCCGGTGGAAATAGCACTGCCACAGGCCCAAAACAGCTGGACACCCAACATGATTATGGCATTGGAGATCCTCAACTATACTAATGACGAGGCCATCCTCGCCCCAGTGAACATTATCCAGAAAACACAGAACCAACAGTTTCTTTTTGTGGCTGAGCAGCAAGAAGGCAAGTGGGTGGCAAAAAAACGCTGGGTGGAAACAGGCAGGAGCTACGACAATAAAGTAGAAATCCTTAACGGCCTCGCTGCCGGCGATAAAATTATTACCGCAGGATATCAGGGGTTGTCAGATGATGTCACTATTGCCATTCAATAAAGCAGGTAGTTATCTGAATTTAAGCATTGTATAGCATCATACGAAAACAACAGACTATGAAAAAAAGAAAATTTCCGTTGACAGAATATGCCACTGAAAACAAAGTAACCATATACTTCTTAACGGTAGCACTTATAATCTTCGGAATCTATGCCTATCGGGCTACACCCAAGGAAAATTTTCCGGAAGTAGACTTTCCCTATTTTTCCGTAAGCACCATATATCCGGGCACCTCCCCCGAGGATATGGAAAACCTGGTTACCCGCCCTATAGAAAAAGAACTGAAAAGCATCGACGGAATCAAGGAACTTACCAGCAACTCGGTGCAGGACTTCTCGATGATTTTGGTAGAGTTTGAAACCAATGTTGATAATGACGAAGCTTATCAGGACATGACAGAAGCTGTTAACAAAGCAAAGTCAGAGCTGCCCGATGGCATCCTGAACGACCCCGATGTTATGGAGATCAACGTTTCCGAATTTCCAATCCTGTACATCAACATGTCGGGCGACCTGGGTCTGGTAAAAGTAAAAGAGTATGCCGAGGAGCTGCAGGATGAAATTGAGAGCATGCAAGCCATAACCCGGGTAGACATCGTAGGGGCCCTGGAGCGTGAATTCCAGATCAATGTAGACCTCTACAAGATGCAGGCGGCCAACATCACCTTCAACCAGATAGAGCAAGCCGTAACCATGGAAAACATGACCATATCTGGCGGACAGCTCAGGATGGACAACATGGAGCGTAACCTGCGCATTATAGGCGAGTTTAAAGATGTGGAAGACCTGCAAAACATACTCATTTCTAAAGGCGTCCGCCTGAAGGATATTGCCGACGTGCGTGATGATTTTGCCGACCGGGAGTCATTCTCGCGCCTTAATGGCGATGATGTGATCACCCTTAACGTGATAAAAAAATCGGGCGAAAACCTCATTGAGGCGGTGGATGAAATCAATCTCATATTAGATAACTTTGACCAGGAAGCACCGGAAAGCCTGGAAATAATCACTACCGGAGACCAGAGTGATATGACCCGCAACAGTGTCAGCAACCTTTTTAACACCATTGTTTTAGGGTTTATCGTAGTGGTGCTGGTCTTGATGTTTTTTATGGGAGTGGATAATGCCCTGTTTGTTGCTGTGGCTATCCCGCTTTCCATGGTTATCGCTTTCATTTTTATTCCAACATTAGGGTTTACCATGAACATGGTTGTGCTGATGGCTTTTATCCTGGTGCTTGGTATTGTGGTAGATAATGCTATTGTGGTGGTGGAAAACATCTACCGCCATTATATGAATACGCCGGGACTCAAGATTAAAGAGGCGGCGAAAACAGGTACGGCAGAGGTGGCCGGGCCGGTATTTGCCGGAACCCTTACCACTATGGCGCCATTTATTCCTCTGGCCTTCTGGCCCGGAATTTTTGGAGAGTTTATGCTTTATATCCCCATCACCATTATAGTTACCTTGCTGGCTTCCATGATGGTGGCCTACACCATGAACCCTGTATTTGCGGTTTCGTTTATGAAATACCGCCAGGATAAGGATATACAGATAAACCATAAGAAAAACATCCTGTTCGGGGCAGCCACCTTAGCAGTGTTGGCGCTGTCGTATCTTCTGAAGGTAGAGTGGGTGGGCCATCTGCTCACCGCAGGCTTTCTTCTCTACCTGTTAGTCAGGTATGTCCTCACCAATCTTATCAGAAAATTCCAGAGAACCCTGTTACCCGCTATCAGCAACCTCTACAAAAGAACACTTCAGTTTTTGCTGCGCGGAAAAAACCCTTACATGGTCATCTTTGGTACGGTAGCTTTGTTGGCTTTTACCATTTTTCTGCTGAATGCCAGGCCTCCTAAAGTAGTGGTCTTTCCTTCCGGCGATCCGAATACTATCCACACATATCTTAAAATGCCTGCCGGCACCGAGATTAACACCACCGACTCGGTGGCCCGGATGATAGAGGGGCGTATCTTTAAAGTGCTGGGCGAAGACAATTCTGACATAGAGAGTATTGTTACTAATGTGGCTGTCAATGCCGGCGAGGATGCTTTCGACAGAACCACACAGGCCAAACTGGCGAAAGTAACCATCAATTTTGTGGAATATCAGTTCAGGGATGACCCCCACACCATGAAATATGTAGACCAGTTGCGTGATGTCATGGAGGGAATTCCCGGCACGGAAATTACGGTGTCGGAAGAACAAAATGGCCCTCCCACCGGCAAACCTGTGAACATCGAGATATCGGGAGATGAATTCGCAGAGCTTATTACGATAACAGAAAATCTCAAAAGCTACATAGAAGCAATGCAGATTCCTGGCATTGAAGAGCTGAAAATGGATATAGAGCCCAATACCCCCGAACTGGTTGTGGACATCAACCGCGATAAAGCCAGCATGTTAGGTGTCAGCACTGGCCATCTCGGGTCCACACTGCGCACTGCCCTTAACGGGAAAGAGATCTCAAAAATAAGAGACGGCGAAGATGAATATGATATCAGGCTGAGGCTCAAAGAAAATTATCGCGACGATCTGGAATCGCTGATGAATATTAACCTGATACTTCCCGGCGAAAACGGGTTAAGCAAGATCCCTCTTTCCAGCGTGGCGGATATCAAATATACGCGCACCTATGGAGGGGTAAAACGCAAAGACCATGAACGCGTGGTAACACTCTCTTCCAACGTGCTCTCGGGATACAATGCCAACGAAATTGTCAACCAAATCAACACCTCGCTTGACGAGTTCCGCAGCGATATGCCCAAAGGGTATAAGGTGAAGTTTACCGGTGAACAGGAAGACCAGCAAGAAAATGCCGAATTCCTCTCTTTAGCATTCCTGCTGGCCATTATGCTTATCATCATAATAATGGTCGTACAGTTCAATTCAATTATGAAACCTTTCATTATCAGTATACAGATTATTTTCAGCCTGATTGGCGTGCTGCTGGGACTGATAGCCTTTAATATTGACTTCTCTGTAATTATGACAGGAATGGGTATTATTGCCGTGGCCGGTATCGTGGTAAAAAATGCGATTATCCTTATCGACTACATCGACCTGCTCTTAAGCCAGGGGAAAGAGCGGCTTGAAGCCATTGTGGAAGCAGGGGCCACACGACTAACGCCGGTGATACTTACCGCAGCCTCCACCATCCTGGGCTTGCTGCCACTGGCCATAGGGATGAACATCGATTTTGCTATGCTTTTTACCGACCTGGATCCCAATATCTATTTCGGTGGCGCAAGCACTTTCTGGGAACCACTGGCATGGACTATCATCTTTGGACTGGCCTTTGCTACATTCCTCACATTAGTGGTGGTTCCGGCGATGTATGCCATACTGGTTAAACCAAAAAAGCAAAGCACACCAAGGGGAAGTGCATAGGTCACCAGGTGTCTTTATTCAATGGATTGCAAAATTCCCGGCAAAAGAAATAATATGCAGGCAGACTGCCCGTACAAAAAGAGAGGCTCAGTACGGGCAGTCTGCCTTCCTAAATGACAGGTTACTGTTAGGTTTTAACAATCAACCCATAAAATATTCTCCGGAAGGTATCTTAAAATTTTATTTTCAAGATCAGGGTCAGGGTTCAACCCTTTCAGTGTTGCTGTTGACAAACAATTTGATAACACCGGGTTTCACCTGATAGCTATCGGGACGGCGCTATTCAAATAGTAATCGGTATAAAAGGGTGTGTACAACCTGACCCTGTACCTGAAGGGGACTGTCCACTTTGAAGGTACATTTTAAATATCCCCCTCATTATGTCAAGTATTTTGTTTATTTTCGTGATCGGAAAGATGGGCAGAGTAAAACATAGTAATAATGAACAGCAATGCACTCAATGCACAATTAATTGAAGCCGTTAACTTTTCTTCTGAGAAAATACTACATGCAAAGAATTGGGAGAAAAATATTTACGAAGTCCTTGAAAAATTAGGCCGCATAACCAATGTAGACAAGGTCTATATTTTTGAGAACAGCTATGATGAAAACGACAATTTCGTTATGACCCGACGGTTTGAATGGGTAAACAATGATTTGCAACAAACCGGCAATGACCAGCTAACCACCCTCTCCTATCAGATAGCGCCAAAAATACACGATACGCTGGCCAAAAAACAACCCTTCACCGCCCCGGTGAAAGCACTGGAGCAGCCGGTAAAAGATATCCTCACAAAACAAGGCATCGTTGACATACTGCTGACCCCAATTTTTGTGGAAGATCAATGGCACGGGTTCATAGGCTATAGCGATTATAAACAAGAGCGGAAATGGGATCAGGAGAGCATCCTGATCCTGCAAACCATTGCCAATATCATCGGCAATGCCATTCAAAAAACATACTCCAGGAAATCGCTGGAAATCAGTCAGCAGTACTTTGCCAGCTTATTCGACAAAGCTCCTGAAGGGATTGCTATTGTAAGCCCTGACGGCATCGTAAAGCAGGTCAACGATGAATTTTGCAGGCTTTTCGGGTACAAACCAAAAGAAGCGGTTGGGAACAACCTTGATGAACTCATCCTGCCCCGCGAAATGCTCAATGAAGCCCGGGAACTTACACAGGCAGCTGCCAAAGGCGAAAAAGTGAAAACAGAAGGTGTCCGTTATACAAAAGAAAGCGTGCCTGCTTACGTCTCTATCATAGGGGTCCCGATCATTTTTCGGGAAAAAAATGAGGGCATATATGTGATTTATCACGACATTTCGGAACGTAAACTTGCCGAAAAGAACCTGCAGGAGAGCCAGACAAAATTCAAGACACTATTCGACTCCTCCAAGGATGCCATCTTTTTGATGAAGGAAGATATTTTCATAGACTGCAATAAGGCTGCCATTTCGATGTTTGAGACTACCGAAGAGGAGGTCATCGGCGAAAGCCCGCTGAAATTTTCTCCCCTCTATCAGCCCTCCGGCGAAGAATCAGAACAGCTTATCAAAAATAAGATACAGCAGGCCATGCAGGGAGACTCCCTCACTTTCGATTTCACGCACATTTCCGGCAAAGGAGTTACCTTTGAAACGGAGATAAGCCTGAACAAGGTTATCCTTAAAGAAAGCACCTTTATTCAGGCTATAGCCAGAGACATCACCTCGCGGAAAAAATCCGAAAAAGACTTGCTCTTTGCCAAAGAAAAAGCCGAAGAGTCTGATTTCCTGAAAACAGCCTTCCTGGCCAGCATGTCGCACGAAATACGCACTCCGATGAACCACATCCTCGGAGGGCTGGACTTATTGCTTGACCCGGATATCTCAGCAGAAGAGAAGGAAGAGTTTCACAATATCATCAAAAAAAGCAGCACGCAGCTTCTCAAGCTTATCGACGATATTATCGATGTCTCCCATCTGGATGCCGGACAAGTAGACATCAAGAAAGAGTCGTTTCAGCTTGACGAATTCCTCCGGGAAATGGAAGAAGAAGTGAACAATTTCTGGGAAGATAAGCCCCACCTCGATTTTCAAATCAATACCTCAGCGCATGTCAGCCATATTAACCATATACACACCGACAGGGTCAGGCTGAAGCAAGTGCTCATCAGCTTGTTATCCAACGCATTTAAGTTTACTAACGAAGGCAGCATAGAACTCGGCTACGAGCTTAAAAATGACGACACCCTGCGGTTCTATGTTTCCGATACCGGCATCGGCGTCCCGCCCGAAAGCAAAAAAGTTATTTTTGAACAGTTCAGGCAGGTGGATTATGAGCATACACGCGAATATGAAGGTGCCGGGCTGGGCCTTACCCTTGCCAAAGGAATGGTGGAACTGATGGGCGGAAATATTTGGGTGGAGTCAGAAGACGGAAAGGGTACCACTTTCTATTTTACCATCAATATTGAACCGGCAGCTCCCGCACCAGAAACAAAACCGGCATACTCCGGCAAAGAGTCTAAAGAGTATGACTGGGAAAATAAAACAATACTCATTGTTGAAAATGAGGAGATGAATTTTCAATACCTTAAAACGGTGCTCAGGAAAACAAAAGCCAATTTGCTGTGGGCAGAAAATGGTGTGGAAGGCGTGAAAATGGCTAAAGAAAATGAGGTGGATATTATACTGATGGATATCCAGATGCCGGAGATGAACGGATACGAAGCGACGCGACAGATTTTGGAAATTAAGCCGGATATACCTATTATTGCACAAACTGCGCATGCTTTAAAAGAGGAACAAAACAAGTGCTTCGATGCAGGCGCTGTGGACTATATGGCCAAACCATTGAACAGAAAAAAACTACTTGAACTGATTAGTAAATATATATAGTGCCTAAGTTGAGCGGTTTGAACAACCTGTCCCGACTTATTTTCCGGGAAAGTGAAAAAGCGCTTTACTTAGGTTTAACCCCGATTTAGAAATTGTTGTATTTCACCGAATGGGTAGCCTGTCCCGCAGAATTGCGGGAAGGTGAAATGCTTACAATTTCTTTATCGTGAGCGAGAATCGCTCAATTTGGGTAAATATATGTTTAGCTGATAATAAGGATAACAGCCACCTCATTACCATCCGAACGCAGCGTTCGACGCAGGTGAAATTCAGACCCTCTTCTCCGCAAAACCGACTAAAGCATGTTTTCAACAGAAAATAGGTGCTGTTTATATTCTGAACTGGTTTGCTTCAGGATATTCAGTGGCGGCGTATGCAAAAATATTTATAGAGGTCACCATTTAAATTCATATCTTTACACCCTAAAAACAAGAGAAAACATGGAAATATTCAGAGGTCAAAACCTTATAGAGTTTACTGAACGCTTCAAAACGGATGAAGATTGTTTGATGTATTTATCCGAAATTAAATGGGCAAATGGCTACAAATGCCGCAAATGTGGACACACAAAATATCAAGAAAGGAAAAACCATTCTCGAACTTGTAACCTTTGTAGCGATACGGAGTCACCCACTGCGAATACATTGTTCCATAAAGTGAAATTTGGTGTACGTAAAGCATTCTTTATGTGTTTTGAGATGGCAACAACCACCAAAAGTCTTTCTGCTTCGCAGATGAGTGTCCGTTATGGAGTTAGAGAAAGTACGGCAAGGTTGTTTATGCACAAAGTCAGAGAGGCGATGAAATCAAGTGAAAAGTACCCTATGGATGGTACAGTCCACGTAGATGAGTTTGTTGTTGGTGGCAAGGAAGACGGAAAGCCTGGCCGAAGTTATGACAGCAGAAAGAAGAAGTCTGCTTGTGCCGTAGAATTAACAGAAGAGGGAAAAGTAAAGAGGTTTTATATTCAGAAAATCAATGATTTTTCAAGCAAATCGTTAAGGGCCATATTTGAGAAACATATTGCTGTTAAAGCGAATGTAACAACAGATGAATGGAAGGGGTACAGACCGATAATGAAGGAATTCAACATAATGGGGTATGTAATCATGACCCGTGATTTTGATTGACAATTTCTTTATAGGAAACAGGGGTTTTATTTACTGCCTGCTCAACTAACCTCAAAAATAAAAGCCCTCTACTTCTTGATGTTCTTCGGTTATATCGAAACACATATTCATCAAGATAGTATTCAAGTTTATTTTTGTTCAAGTAGCTTTGGTGCGTTCCAAGCAACCATCTTTTTAATAATGATGCTATTCGGTGTACATTGGGCAATACCTCTTCTTCATTATCTTTCGCTGTTGCTTTTTGTCTCTTGTGGATATATCCCATGCTCTCTATTCCATTATAGCTTGGCCATTCATCTGTTATTATTGTTGATGGTTTTTCAATATTATCTTCAATGAATTTGTTCAAACTCTTGCTTGAAGCATCTGATATTCTAGCCAATCTGACCCTGCCTGTTTTTCTTCCCTGTACTTCAACAGCTACAGCAATCAAACTCTTACCTTCAGCTCCTCTGCCTCTTTTGCCGGATTTCTTACCTCCCAGAAGTACTTCGTCAACTTCAATGATCCCTTTCAGTTTTGATCGATTATTGAATACCATCAATCTCCTGAACTTATGAAGCCAGGCCCAAGATGTTTTGTAGCTACCTAAACCAAGAACTTTCTGCAAGCCTACGGCACTTACTCCATTCTTTTGAGCAACAATCCACCATATCGCATGAAACCAAATCAATAATGGTTTCGTAGTCTTATGAAAAATGGTTCCATTTGTTACACTTGTTTCCTTATGGCAGTCAATGCATTCAAACCTTCCCTTGGTTTTTTGCCAATATCTAATGGAAGCACAAACAGGACACTCAAAGCCATTTGGCCATCTGACTGATATCAAATAATCGGTACAATCTTGCTTCGTTTTAAACATGTCTTCAAACTCTATTTGATTCGCTGGATATTTCATCCTGTAAAGTTAAACTTTACGGGAGATGATTACATACCCCATTTTCAGAAAATCAATGATTTTTCAAGCAAATCGTTAAGGGCCATATTTGAGAAACATATTGCTGTTAAAGCGAATGTAACAACAGATGAATGGAAGGGGTACAGACCGATAATGAAGGAATTCAACATTACTCAAATCCCTAGTAATCATGGGAACAACTTTAAAGCTTTACATACGATGATTCACCAAGTAAAATCTTGGTTAAGAACCACTTATTCCTGGGTAAGTGTAAAGAATATAGACCGGTATTTTAATGAGTTTTCCTATCGCATTAATCGTTCTCAAAGCAAGGAAACTATTTTCAACAATTTAATAAGGAGAATGGTTACCACTAAAAATATTACTCACGCTCAATTAATATGTAGCTAAATAGTGACCTCTATAACGCTTAATCTGATGGGAAGAAGCCAGTTGGTCAGTGGTGCATTCCAGCAGGCTGGCATATCCATCATCTGCTTTACGCTGGTCGAAACCACTTATAGCCATATTAGTGCCATCCATAAAATAAGCAATTATCTGGTTTAGAAATGATTGCAAGGAAAGCCCTTTATTGTTTACTGAAATCACCCCTTCAAACACCCTGGCTATTAGCTTATATAAGCCGGTTTTCTGGAGGTAGCGAAGAAATAAAGGAAGGCCCCCGCGGGCTGAAATTTTATCGTTTGTGACGCCAATTTTTGTTATCTTAGTACCCATAAAAGATAGTGTTGTGCACCTAATTGGTGAATGTTATTTTTTTTGTTTTTACACCACTAAAGTACACATTATCAATTACCTGTGCAACCTATCTTTTATCTTTTTTTGATGAAAATCGCTCAATTTAGGTATAATTTACATGGTAGTATAAATTGGGAATTAGCACTATTAATGCGAATCAAGAGTTAAAAATAAGTCCAATAAAAGCGGCGGCCATTTTTCCGAAAACATGAACCAAAAGACCTTTGGTTGATCGCACTTTGCTAGCTCTTTGGATATCCGTTTTTTCTATAAGCCAATTAAAAAAGCTCTCAATGGGTTGGCGCATCTTAGATACTGCCTTAGAGAACAGGTCGTCAGCAGCTTTATTGCGTTGTTTTTCAACTTCAGTTTGTCCTTTGACCGCTTTTACAGGAGTTAACATCACTGAATTTTTTTCATTTTTAAGGCCATTGAAAAATTCTTTGTTTTGATAAATTTTATCCCCATAAAAACATCGATTCTCCAAATTGCTCCAAGCATCTTTAAAGAGTGTAAGATCATTAACAGAAGCGGGTGTAAGAAGGAGTTGCTCCGGGAAAGGCAATTTACCGTCTTGCCAGAAAGCCAGGGCATGAAGTTTCAACCCGTGGTAATACATCCCTTTGCTTGCGCATTTTCCTTTATCTATAAGTTCGGTGGCCACCTTAGGGGTTCTTTTGCCCGAACAGAGAATTATTGGCATAGAATCCAAAAGGCTTGTGTTTAAACAGCAATCTCTTGGAACAAAATCTTTTAATAATACAGATGTGAGCCGTTTAAAAGCTTCCGAAAGTCGGTTTATCCTATTATTGAACGCTTGGTAGCTGCCAAGAACGGGAAACCATGAGCGAAGATATTCGTTGGCAAATTGGTGGATATGCTTCACTTTCAAACGTTGTTCTTCTTGTATAACAAATAAATATATGGTCATCACCTCTTCATCGCTTAATTCAGGTTTGTCATTATTGCTGAACCTTTGACAGCAATATTTTAAATCTTCATCAAATCTTTTGCTGACATATAGATAAATTTCTATTAATTTTACTGCCTTAGCCTCAGGAATCATGTTCTTAAATGTTTTGTTGTTAATACATCTAAGATACTGATTCCTAGGCTATTTAAATACAAATAATTTTATAAGTTATTGACATTCTATTGTTTATAACACCATATTACTTATCGGGTTTCAACCCTTGATTCGCATTATTATCTCTAAGATAGCCATTGTCAATAAGATAATCACCGTAACTTCCTTCTCCATACAGGTATTCAAAATTCGTCACGCTGAGAAACCAAAAATGCTGGTCCTGCCCCCAGTATCCGGATCGCCAATCTACGCCTGGCATGCCAAGGTCGGATGCTATATCGTGATGTGTTGGGCTGTTGTTCCTGTTATCATCGTCGGGGTGCGGTTGCATACTATACCCAGTAGGATCCGTATACCTCATTGGGTTGTTGAGTACATATGAGTAGCGGTTGTAGTTTTGCGGGTTATCAGGGGCCTGGATGTGATTATCAGGGCTGAGGAAGCGGCCAAGAGTAGGATCATAGATGCGGCCGTTTCCGCCTTCGCTTTGATGCGGGTGGACAGGTCTGCCTTTGCTGCGCTGCGGCAGGACAGGCATATTAATCAGGCCGAAATCGTCTAAGTGCTTTCCGAAGGGCCGGAACAGGTTGTGCATGGTGTAGCCGCGGGCCGTAATGCTACCTCCGGCCGAGAAATCGGTGTCCCAGGTTTGGGGGTCTTTGCGGACAGCCATCACCACCAGAACATACATCCGGAAAGAAATGTTAGCTGAAGGTTGTGGCTGGTCAGGTGCCATTGATTGCGATTTCTGGTTTTGTGGGTTAAAGATAGGAAAATTTTCTAGTGACTCTCAGCTGCCATGCGCTTTTTTACTCAATGAGAACCGGGTTTATTGAAAGGGATAAATTGATAAGCTATTCGATAAAGCCTAAACTATTTATCATGATAATGAGCTATGACCGCCAAATTCGGTTGCTCAAGTTAGTTCTTCGTTTTTAACAAGCAACTTCAATGGAGTGAAATTTTTCAATCGTTTTTTTATTTTGACAGGCATAACCAATTCCAAATCCAGCTTT
>Ga0306867_1000728_pt1 | contig 17522 bp, 13 predicted proteins | sample AntRauTorckE6831_FD_190432 | JGI IMG/M metagenome (GOLD analysis project Ga0306867, IMG submission 190432) | Saline lake microbial communities from Rauer Islands, Antarctica - Metagenome Torckler E6 #831 (v2) (version 2) | ecosystem: Environmental > Aquatic > Non-marine Saline and Alkaline >...
TGAAATCCGCAAGTTTTCTGATGTGCCCGTCATATACATTACCGGCAACTCCGATCCCATGCATGTAAAACGTGCCAAGGAAACTGATTACCTTGATTACCTGACCAAACCCATTGAGTTTGAAGATCTCAAAAAATCACTCGAAGAAAACTTCGACGTATAATTCAATTCGCCCGGTTTAAATTTATTGGAACCATTTGAAGCATGGTTCATTTACAGGTCAACCCTTCTTTTATTTTAAATGTAACTGAAATCCTATAATTTCATTATTTTCTGTATGATTTACCTGTGTTTATACAAATAAATTTATGAATAAGTCCAAAATAAATTCTATGCAATGGGTGCTTTTAGCTGCCGGTATTACGGCTGTATTAGGGCTCACGGCTATGAATGTATATTCCTTGTATACGCTGCGTAACAGTTCGATAGAATCAGAACGGAAATCAAAGCAAATACAGGTTGCTGAATTTGCCGATCAGGTTCGATATCGTTTCTTATATCCCTTCAACGGGCTGGGCTCAGAAAATATGGAAACCCTCGAAGAAAATTATCGTCAAGATGGTCAATTTCCGGAGGGTTTTCGGGACATTATGTACAAAGCCTCAAAAGATTCTATTTTTGAGCACATCTACTACATCCCGGCCTCTTCACAAGCTTGCCAAAACCAGGAAGAACTATTGATCTTTGAAGAAGAGAACCGGCAATTTGCAGAAACTACCCGTTACAAACCTGCCATATGCGAAGGCTTTGGTATTGCTCAAACACGGATGAAGGCTTTAATAAATGAATATCGCTTTAACAATAAAGTACTTTTTGATACAAATCGGGGCATTTATATTGCCCTGATAAACCAAAGCAACCGATCGGTTTTTGGCTACCTTGCCATGCCCATTGATAAACAATATATGATCAATGGTTTTCTAAAACCCATTCTAAAAGAAAAATTCGGCCAAGGCGAATCACCGGCATTAACGGTATGGCTGCGTGACTGGACCATTGACGAAATTATAGCCAGCAGCGATTCTTCAAAAACGTATAATCGTGATGAAATTCAGTTCCGGCAGGAATTTCCCGATCTTTTCGACTACTGGCGTTTATATGCATCCGTTAATGAAGAATCATTTACTGCTGCTGCCCGGCCTTCATTACTGCTTAATCTATCGATTCTGGGCGTAGCCTTAATTTTTCTAATCGGAGCCATGTTGTTTCTGTTTATTACGGCCCGCCGTGAGAGAGCCCTTGCTGAACGACAATCCGGCTTTTTGGCCAATGTTACTCACGAACTTAAAACGCCTCTTGCCGTGATGCAGGCCGCCGGCGAAAACCTCGCTGATGGTCGCGTAGATAATCAAGAACGTTTGCAGACGTATGGCTCTCATATTTACAGTGAAGCCGTGCGGCTGCGTAAAATGATCGAAAAACTGCTGAATGTAGCCAAAGCAGACGCCGGAGAATCATTTATCCACCCACGGCCTGTTGCGATCAATGCCTTGTTGCATCAATTTGTAGCAGAACATCAATCATTCATTAAAGACAAAGGGTTTACGCTGGAAACATCCATTCCCGATGCCATGCCCATGGTAATGCTTGATAAAAGTAGTTTAAATACCATTGTCAGTAATCTTGCAAATAATGCCGTGAAATACAGCATCAACAATAAGTTTTTGGGCATCTACTTGTCTCACAAGGGTAAAGACATAATTTTAGAGGTTAAAGACCACGGGATTGGAATTTCCAATAAAGCAATAAAACATATATTCGAAAAGTTCTATCGCGAAGAAGACCCACTCAAAGCAAAAACCAAAGGCTATGGGCTCGGCCTTTCAATCGTAAAAAATTTAGTTGAGCTCAATAACGGCACCATCAATGTTAGCAGCAGTAAGGAGCGGGGAAGCACCTTTACGGTTACCTTTCCCGCTTTGCCCGAAGATGAATTGCAGCCTTCTAAACAAACTCCACAACCCAATAGCATAAAAAACCCACAACCGCATGTCAGCTGATAAACAAAAAATATTGATTGTTGAAGATGAACCGAGCCTCGTATTCACTTTGCAGGATACCTTGGATAATGAAGGGTATAATACCTTTATCGCCAAAGAAGGCAACAAGGCTATTGAAATTGTGAAGGAAGAGGATCCGGATCTGCTTATTCTTGACCTGATGCTCCCCAAAATGAGCGGCTTTGATGTCTGTAAAAAAATTCGAAGCCTCAATTATACATTTCCCATAATTATTCTCACGGCCCGCGATCAGGAAATTGACAAAGTGACCGGTCTCAATATTGGGGCTGATGATTATATGACCAAACCCTTTGGCGTGAAAGAATTGCTGGCTCGTATCAAAGCCCGATTACGCCGATCAGAAACCTATGCTCGAAATAAGCCTCTTGACGAGCTTGAACTTGAGCCGATCCATTTGGATTTAAAAAACGCCACTGCCGAACATCCCGACAAAGGGCTCCTTGATTTAACCACGCGTGAAGTAGAACTCATTCGCTACCTGTATGCCCAAGCCAATTCACCGGTTTCCCGGGCCGATCTGCTGGAAAATGTCTGGCGCTACGAACACAGTACCAACACACGCACGGTTGATGTACACGTTTCAAAACTGCGCTCTAAAATTGAGATTAATGCCGATAATCCGAACCATCTTGTAACATTGCATGGCGTGGGATATATGTTAAAGGTGAGTTGATTAATCTGAGTGATTCCATCGCTCTAAGCGATGGAATCACTACAAAGAGGCCTTTACCTTTACATTCTGACGCCATTTCTCCCAAAGGGATCCCTTCGGGAGACTACGCTCTGCTGTGCTCTCCGTAGGAGTCCTTCGGACAATATGACGTCAGTTTGAGCGTGCCTCCCAAAGGGATGCCTATGGCAAAAGGCATACCTATGGTGCAATGAGGAGCCACGACGAATGAAGTCGAAAACAAAGTCATGGTTCTGCAAAGCCCACTACAAAGATCTTCCTGCATTGAAAAACGATAGATTTCTTGCCATCTCCCGGTACTTTTATTCTTCTTCAGAAGACGTTAAACCACGAACAAACGGTGCAAAGTTTTCAATCTGCGATTCCAGCAGCCCTTGCTGGAATGAATCACGGATACCTTGCTTTTCGTCAAAATTTTTATGGACGCGCGAAATAAAGACCCGTTCGGGAAAGACATGCGCGTTGCGATAGCCCGCCACCTGTTGCAGCTGCTCTACCGCCCGGAGCCCGCCAAAAGCACCATTGGCTTCACCTATAAAACAGACCGGCTTTTTGTTAAGTGATTCGGGGAATGGCAAATAATCAATAAACAGCTTTAAAATACCCGGATACCCGCCATTGTATTCCGGACAAACGAAGACCAACCCATCGGCGGCAAGGAGCGGTTCTACAAATTTTTCCAACTTAGGTATTTCTTCTCCATATGGGCCGCCAACAACCTCAGCAGCGGGGAATTTCTGTAAGTTAATAATTCCGACCTCGGTATTGGATGAAGAATATTGCTCTTTAAGGTAACCCGCTATACGCAAGGCATTAGAGTTGGGGCGATCGGTGCCACTGATGATTTGAATGTTGATCATAGACCAATTTATTTGTTGTGATAGGCTTTTTTTATTTTTTGCAACCGTGCCCATAGCTTATTTTCACGGCCGACATTTCCCGGCTCAAATCCCTTAAATTCTACATCATCCGGCAGGTATTGCTGGTCAATCCAGTGATGATCGTAATCATGTGGGTATTTGTAACTATCTGAAGCATTGTCTACATCGAGATAGCGAGATTTTTTAGAATTCGCGGTCTTGTCTTGCAGATGCGGTGGAACCGGTCCCATACCGTTATTCTTGATTTCGCTTCGCACTGAGAAGACGGCTGCCGTGCTATTGCTTTTAGGCGCCAACGAGAGATAAATACAGGCATGCGCCAAGAAATATAACCCTTCCGGCATGCCACATTTGGTAAAAGCTTCGTGGGCTGCATTCACCAAAGATAGCGCGTGCGGGTCAGCCAGCCCCACGTCTTCAGAAGCAAGGATAAGCATGCGTCGGAATATAAATTGCGGATCATCGCCCCCTTCCAGCATGGCCGCCATCCAGTAGAGGGCTGCATCCACGTGGGATCCGCGCATTGATTTAATGAACGCCGATGCGTAATGATAATGCTCATCGCCCCCTTTCTGATACCGGACGCTACGTTTTTGAATGCATTCTTTGGCAATTTCGTGGGTGATGTGAATGGTCCCATCCTCATCCGGATCACTCGAAAGCACCGCCACTTCCAGCGCGTTGATGGCATTGCGAATATCGCCACCGGCAAAGTCGGCCAGATGATGGACGGCATCGTCGGTAACCTCAACGTCTTTTTTACCCAATCCACGCTTCTCGTCTTCCAGCGAGCGGTGAATCATGGTTTCCACATGATCTTTCGTTAAGTCATACAGCTCAAAAAGCTGGCAACGTGAAAGCAGCGGATTTACCAGCGAATAAAAGGGATTCTCGGTGGTGGCGCCAATCAGCGTAATCACCCCGGATTCCAGATGCGGTAGCAAAGCATCCTGCTGGGCTTTGTTCCAACGGTGGATTTCATCTACAAAAAGAATAGTTTTTCGGCCGTTCATCTGCTGTATTTTCTCGGCTTTGGCCACCACTTTTCGCAGATCTTTAATGCCATCCAGTACGGCATTCAGCACGGTAAATTCGGCATTTATTTCACGGGAAATAACGTGGGCCAGGGTTGTTTTACCCGAACTGGGCGGACCGTAAAAAATGAGTGAGCCGATCACGCCGCTTTCAATCATCCGGCGCAGCATCTTGTCTTCACCTACAATATGCTTTTGCCCTACAAACTCTTCCAGCGAGCGCGGACGCATACGGGTAGCCAACGGAGAGTGGGGGTTGGCAACATCACTGCCTTTCCCACTTGAGGATGATGATTTATCATTGAACAAATTCATTTCATAAATTTAAATGTTGAAAGTTGCAGCTTAAAGGTAAACCATTTTTAAAGTATCTAACATTCAACCTTTAACCTTCAGACATTCAACCTACAGCGGTAAATTATCATGCTTTTTCTGGGGAATAGAATCCACTTTATTTTCACCCATCTTGAGCGCACGGATGAGTTTCTGGCGCGTTTCGCCGGGCAGAATTACATCATCAATATATCCGCGGGCGGCGGCTTTGTAGGGATGAGCAAACTCTTCTTTATAGAAATCGATCAGCTCCTGCTCTTTAGCTTCGGGGTCATCGGCCGCTGCAATTTCTTTACGGAAGATAATCTCTACGGCGCCTTTGGGACCCATCACCGCAATTTCTGCCGTGGGCCAGGCAACGTTGTAATCCGCGCGAATATGCTTGGAGTTCATCACATCATACGCTCCGCCGTAGGCTTTACGGGTGATGACGGTCATCTTTGGCACGGTGGCCTCACAAAACGCATACAACAGCTTGGCCCCATGCTTAATAATACCGCCCCACTCTTGGTCGGTGCCGGGCAAAAATCCGGGCACGTCTTCAAATACCACCAACGGAATATTAAACGCATCACAAAAACGCACAAAGCGCGCGCCTTTCAGGGAGGCATCAATATCAAGTACACCCGCAAGTGCCAAGGGTTGATTGGCTACGATGCCTACACTGCGTCCGTCGATGTGGGCAAAACCAACCACAATATTTTCGGCATAATGCTCATGAACTTCTAAAAAGGACTCCTTATCTACGATACCGTTGATGGCGTCTTTAATATCGTAGGGTTTGTTGGGATTATCCGGCACCAAGTTATCCAGCTCATCGGCTTTAGCAGAATCGGGCTTTTGAGGCTCGGCGCGCGGCGGTTTTTCTTCACAATTTTGTGGAATATAGCTGTATAAATCTCGAATCTCCCGCAGACAGAGCGCATCATTTTCTTCCGCAAAATGCGCCACACCCGATTTTGTGTTGTGCGTCGTTGCCCCACCCAGATCTTCGGAAGTCACTTCCTCGTGCGTCACCGTCTTCACCACATTGGGCCCGGTGACAAACATATAACTGCTTTTTTTCACCATAAAAATAAAATCGGTCAGCGCCGGGCTGTACACCGCGCCGCCGGCACAGGGGCCCATCACCGCCGAAAGCTGCGGCACGACACCCGAAGCCATGCTGTTGCGCCAGAACACTTCGGCATAGCCGCCCAGTGATGAAACGCCTTCCTGAATGCGCGCGCCGCCGGAGTCATTCAGTCCGATGATAGGCACGCCATTTTTCATGGCCAGATCCATGACTTTACAGATTTTTTCAGCATGGGTTTCAGAAAGCGATCCGCCGATGACCGTAAAATCCTGGCTAAAAACATAAACGGGCCGGCCGTGAATCATCCCCGAACCGGTTACTACGCCATCACCCAAGATCCGTTTTTCATCAAGCCCGAACGCCTCACTGCGGTGGGTTACAAAAGGATCAATTTCTTCGAATGAATCATCATCCAGCAGCAGATCCAACCGCTCGCGCGCCGTTAGTTTTCCCTTGTCATGCTGCTTTTGAATGCGTTTTTCGCCGCCGCCCTGCTTGGCTTCTTTACGTTTTTGTTTGAGCCGTTCAACCTTGTCGTTTTTTGCCATTCAAATGGGGTGTTATTTGGAATGTTGTTTTTTAATAAAATAGGTATGCAGCTGATCGGTAAAATCAACAGCCGCTTCCGAGTAAACATCAATCATGTTACGCTTAAAAATATTTTGCTCTATCAATTTGCTGGCATTTTTCCAGGTATTTTTTTCGGCAATTTCCCGCAATGATTCCTGATACGCCCGTTCCGAACCATCGAATAGTTCTTCCACAAAATAATCTTCATCGCCGGCCAGCAGTTCCTCTAATTCTTCCGGTTTGGCGGTGGCTTCATCGCTTTCGGTTAAATCAATAATCGGTTCTTGCTCGGTTATATCGTCATCATTCTGCTCGGCCGGTTGTTGCGCAGCTTGATCGACAGATTCATCCTCATCATCCATAAAACGCATCCAGATGGGCGCATCCTCGGCGGTTACGTTTTCTTCAGACTTGTCACTAAATTCTTCGACCTGGTGCATGGATTGGGCTGATTCTTCATCGTCATCATTTTCAAAATTATTATTCAATGAAACAGAAGAGGGTCCATCATCTTGCTCTTGAGCTTCTATGTCGGTCGGGTCCTTCTTTTGCTTTTCATCATCCGTTTGGTTTGGGGTGATGGGCTTGCTGCTCGTTTCTTTATCCGTTTCCTCGGTCTCAACAACCTCATTCTCTGCTGAAGAATCATCGGCATTCACCTTTTGAGAAGCTTCGTCCACCTCTGCCGGCTTTTCAACCATTTGGGTATGCTGTTTATTCTGGTCCCCTTGGGTTGATGCATCTTCGCCTTGGAATTGTTTTGAATCTTCTTCTGGATTATCCTCCGCATCTTCATCCTCATTAAAAAGCTCGGACTGATCTTCTTCATAGCCGTCGTAATTTAACAACTTGGGTGAGGAAAGTACCTCAATAAATTCGGCCCGGCTGATAGTAGAATTCATCATGTCGAAGGTGCGCGCTGAGCGGTGCATTTTTTTATCCTCAAAGAATAAGCGAAAATGATTGCTTTCAATCTCCTTGCCCGCCAGCGTAAAAAACGGGTCCAGCATTTGGGCCCACTGCAAGGGGGTATATGAACGGGTCAATTTTTCATCAACCCTGCTGATAATATTTCTACATTGCTCAAGGGTCAATGCGTCCTTATTTTTTCGCTCCATATATCGCACCAGTACGCGGGCAAAATGAGGGTACACCACGAGCAGCTCGGTGCGATCGCTCAATTCTGTTCGGGATAATTTTTTTTCTCCGCCAAATAGAATCTCGGGGATATTTTTGCGGGGCTGAATCAAAATTTCAATCACATCCGCGACGGCTGTCTCAATAACGGCGCGCGCATAGCTGGCGGGGAGCTGTACTTCGGCGTGGATAGCATCTAAAAAGTGCTGCCATGATTGCTGTACCGAATGGGATTGGGTGTTGGCCCAGTCGGTTTTGGGCAAAATCATAGATTCGGCCAAATTCCATTCGAGCTCTATTTGCATACGGTGAACTAAAAAGGAAGGGAAATCGTATTCAGAAAGATTTTGAATACGGTAATAATTTTTATTCTCCGGCAGCCGATCAACCAGTCGATCGGTAATTTGACGAATTATTCGGTCCATATCATTTTTTTTGGAATATATAGTCTCCGCACTGGCATAGCAACAATTCTTAGTGCGAAAAGCGTATAAAGTTTATTAAATTTAGCCAACTTATTTTAGTCTCTTTTAGAAATTATTGCCGTTTGAAAACCTACAGCCTGCACATTAAAAATTTGAGTAAACATTTTGGTTCGCGCGATATATTGCACAATATATCTTTTTCTTTTGAGAAAGGCTCGCTGGGTATTGCCGGGCCCAATGGCTCCGGTAAATCCACATTGCTTAAATGCCTGGCCGGACTTCTTTCACCGAATTCGGGAGATTTAAGCTGGTACCAAAATGAACAGCTTATGGATGATGGGGCGCTGAAAGAAAATCTGGGTTACGCTGCGCCCTACATCAACCTGTATGATGAACTAAGCTGTCGGGAAAATCTGGAATTTTTGCTGAAGCTCCGCGGCAGCAACACTATAACACAGACGGCTACTGCGGCATTAAAAAGAACGGTCGTTGGGGAATTAGCGGAACAACCCTTCGGCACTCTTTCCACCGGTCAGCGGCAGCGCATGCGCCTGGCAGCGGCATTGGTGCATGACCCCGATGTATTATTTCTGGATGAACCGGGTGCTAACCTTGATGAAAAGGGACGTAAAATGATTGAAAGATTGGTTGCTGAGTTTAGAGAAGCAGGCAAGCTGGTGATTATTGCTTCGAATAATACTGAGGAACTGGATTTGTGTGATAGGGTTTTTTCGGTGGAAAAAGAGGAGTTTGTGTAGCTCGACATTTATGTCGAGTACGCGAGATGAATCTCGCGCTACAGTTCTGCTTTCTTTCTTTGTTCATTTTTTCAATGAGGCAAAAATGAACCAAAAAACTCACTGAGGAATCGTAGATATTGTTCTTTATGAACCTACCCAAAGTATTTTGCTTTGAAGCGTTAAGTGCTTCTAAAAATCTTTCCCCACGATTCCCCGGCCCCTATTTTACTGACTATCAACCAGACCTCATACATAAAATTTTCAAGCTTAATTGATCACTTTATTCAAGACTCTTTCAGCTTTCTTAAGTTTTTCAATTGTTTTGTCTTGATCCAATAATTTATTAGAATTGGAAACTCGATAATCACCCCCTAAAACTGCAACCGTCATATGTTCACCGTATCCAAAACGTTTGGGTTTATGAATATCTAAATCAATACTTTGACTTACTTCAATAATTTTTTTGTTCCAATAGTTTCTCAGCTTACTATAATTGCTGCCCTCATTATCTATTGAAATTTTGTAACATAATTTATCGTTTTCTAACTGCATATAAATGGTGCAATCATCAACTGGATGGAAATTCCACCAAAACCCCATAAATCCCCCACTTTGATTAGCAACATAACCCCAATTTGCATCATCTAATTGCTTTTGCAAAAGTGAGAAAAAGCCTTGCCATCCTTCCCAATCCCAAGCCTCAATTTTTTTATTTTCAAAACTATTAAATCTTTTATCCATTCTTTTTAAATAGCCATGAAAGCTCTGGTAAACATCATTTTTTATTCCTAAGTCTAACCCATCATTCAGGACTCTTAAGAAATCTATTCTTGAAAATATCTTATAACCTGCTTCATCTACTATGTTGTAGTTACTTTGAATGCCAGTTTGAAAGTATATTGGAACAATCTGTTTTTTTGGCTTTTTCTTTACGATTTTTTCTTTGTACCGTTCTAACTGATCAGAATGTTCTTTACTATCTACTTTATCTTCAATAAGAATAACATGGTTATTTAGTTCAATTATTACATCGATAACACCTTCAGCTTGACGCTTTATTTTTAAAGCCTCAAGATTATTTTTCAACAATACGCTATTCTTATTGAGCATACTTTTGATTAGATTACATCCTGTATTATGTAGTGCTTTGTTCTTTTCTTTAAATTTTGACCTACTCCATTCACATAACCAGCAAATGAAAGCATCCTGAGTTAATTCACTTGTTGCGTAGTTAAAAATATTGGGTATTTCTTTTTTTCCTTTTTCCATCATCATTTTAAATATATTTATGCTACATTTTTCTTTTTTGTTGTCATCTTTTTCGCCTGTCGCTTTAATTGCTTGCGAAATTGTCCCTCATTATTCTGCAACTCCCCAATATCAAGTAACTCAATTATCTCTTCCTTTCCAATTTTCGGCTCGTCCGATAAGTAATCAGCCAAAAGAAGCAGCTTTTCCATTTTCGAATTAAACGTTTTAAGGGCCAGAATTTTAGCCTCTTTAATTACTTCTCGAACCTGTTTGTTAAACTGGCCTTCATCATGGTAGTGATAATTTGTCCGTGGGTCAGCAATATTCACGCTCAATAAATCAGACCCCATTCCATGTGATTTAATCATTTTGCTGACCATATTGGTTACCTTTCGCAAATCATCATCGGATCCACTATGCACGTGATCTTTACCAAATATCAGCTTCTCTGCAAGATAGCCACCAAGACCAAGGGCCGCTCGTCGCATCATTTCTTCTTTACTGATGATATCGGAATTAAAACTCATATGCGTTAACCCTCGACTATCAGCATTGGCGGAAGTGGAGCATGCCATTATCGGCACAGAATGCATCAAAAATACAGATAAAATTACGTGCCCGCTTTCGTGTACGGCATTAATGGCCTGCTCATCATCTTGGCGGGGCTCCCGGAGCTTTGATAACCGACCTGTTGATGAGAATTTCTGAGTACATACAAGTTTAGAGTCACCATTAAAGAATTCGAAAATGAGACTGTTATTTTCGTGTTTCGTACTGATTACATCTATTGCTTTATCTTGGGCCACAACTTCACCAATTATCAGTCCCATCTTTGAACGCACATAACTGTTAATGGTCGAAAAAAGCGGGCGGGTACCCAGAGTGGGATAAACGCCTTCTTTGTACAAAAGCTGATGAACAGAATCTTGAAACCTGATGGGAATGCCAACCTCATCAATCAGCTCATCAGAAATTTTTTGAAGCTCCATGTCAATAATTTTCTGATAGTTTTCCTCGCTAATGGCGGGATAAATGATATGATTATTGCCAAGCCGTGCCACCTGCTCCTGACGGAAATAGGATTGTAATGTCTGCTTGGCATTAGAAACGTTAATTTTGAGCGAATTCTCATAAAAGCGGTCAGCACTGAGATCGGGATTAATATCGCCACTCATTGAAAAGGCTTCGTCGAGATTGCCAATGATGAAAATTAAAGCTTGGGTGCAATCAATTTTCTCTTGAGAGAAAGCCTTATTATATATTTTTTCAAGAATTTGTATCGATTTAGCGCCGTTTAGCTCTAAAAATTTCTTTTCAAGCTGAAGGCCGGATTTAATTGATTGCATTGCTAAATTACGGATACTGCCGTAAGTAGTTTCTGGTATAAAATAAGGTTGTTCGGCATGGTGGTCTAATTTTATTCTGCGAGCAAATGGGTTATTATGTGAAACGCTCATCGATTCGATATAACAGTCTATATTTTGTGTTACTTTTCCATTTTCTACAACCACTCCTTTTTCTAATGAAAGCTTCAGGTCGTCTATTAAGTTTTTGAAATGAGTAGCAAGATAAATATTGTCTGTATCCACATTGAATGTTCCTGAATCCATTAATTCCCAGATGAAACGGGTATTGGGCTTGTCCAGTTCTCTGCCGTCAGGAGTTTTTGTTCGGGCAAACTGAAAATCGTCAAAACAACAGAGAAATGGATTACCGGATATTTTAGTCCGAAGTTTTTTGAATTCATGTTTAGCTTTAAGCTCCCAGGAATTGGATTCACCGATGTCAAAATGATAAAACAGGTCATTAAAATCGATCAACTCTGCCAAACGCATGACCAATGCAGTTTTTCCCACCCCGGTCATGCCCCAAAGATTTATAACCAACGGGCGTTTTTGCATGGAAGGAATCAAATACCAAGAACTGATTGAATCCACAACTTCATCTATGATATTATTAATACCAATAAATTCACTCTTAAGAATCTCTTTTATGTTTTCCAGGTGCTTTTTCCGCGATAATAATTCTTCTTTTGTTGGTAAACTCATTTTTACAGGCTTTAATTGAAATTTATACCTGTAAGATAAGGCGGTGTAACGACAAAGCGTGTCGTTGCTAATCGGAATAGTTATTGAGTGCAGATTTTAGCTTACTGATTAGTTCTTCTTTGAGCCACTTCGGTTTCATTACTATAACACTGTCACCGTAAGACAGCAGCTTCTGTTTTAGCTCAAAATTGGGCCGAACCATCAGCTTAATGGTCGTTTTACTTTCGGTCTCTTTGATAACCTCCTGAGATGGGTGGATTGGCAGCGCCTTTATATATCGCCCTTGTAATGAGGTGAATTCGAGCAGAATCTCTTGCTTTTTGTTCGCTGTAAAATTCAAACCTACTACACTCTCGAATAAGGCTCGAATATCTTGTTCTGGTTCCGGAAATGTTTGATCAGTCATTTTAAGATCGACAATACGATCAAGACCGAAGATTCGCAAATCATCATATTTCTCCACCTTACCTATGATATACCACCGATAATTGAACTCTTTTAGCAGATAGGGACAAAGTAAAATTCCGGATGAATTCTTCTCATCACGAAAAGATTCGTACGTCATTTTTAGCTTCCGCTTATTTTTAACCGATGTTAGCAAGGGCTGTAAATAACCCAAGCCCTTAAGCCTGCCGTGCTGATGGAAGGATAAATAGCTGATATTTTCTTTGCTCTCACGAAGGGTTTCAGTTAAAAGTTCAGCTTCATTTAGAATGCTTAGAAACCGCAGGAAGGCATCGATATCTAAACTCTTAACTTCGTTGATGAAATAGCCGTTTTTATATCTGTTGTGTTCTATTTCAATGCCAAAATCATCACGCAATTGTTCGATATCGCGCTGCAAGGTGCGCCCGGAAATTTCAAAGCCGTGATTATGAAGGTACGATTTCAACTCTTTGAGGGAAGGAAAATGACGCCGATCTATTTTTTCGATTATTAAACTATAACGACGAATTTTGCTGTGATAGGACATAAGTTTACTGTGTAGCTCGACATTTTGGCAAAGCCATCCCTTTGGGGATGTTGAGCACGCGAGATGAATCTCGCATTACAATTTTCTACTTTCTTCAACTCATCCCGGCGCTCCGCTCTGGGATGGAATAAATTCCGGTTTTACTTCCGCAGCAGAACGGCGGAAGTAGCGAATGGCTGTTCATCAAACATAAATTGGATGACGCCGGTCTATTTTTTCTATTATTAAATTATACCGACAAATTTTGCTATGTAGCTCGACATTTATGTCGAGTACGCGAGATGAATCTCGCGCTACAATTTTTCACTTTCATTTTTCAACCTCACACTGCTCGCCGCGGCAACATTCTTCCACGTTGATACCACAATTACTGCATTGACCGTGGCCGTGTACCCACACGATGGGCGCTTTGGTGCCGCAGTAATCGCAACGGCGATCGTATTCAGTATTTTTGGGAGCTTCATCTTTCATAATCCAGTAAGTATCCCTTCTCCCGTTTATGGGAGAGGGGTGTCCGCCAGTTGGCGGACGGGGTGAGGGTAAATTATATCTCCAGCCACATTTCTCCGGTTACTTCCTGATAGACTACATCCATGTTCTGGGAGAGGCTCCAGAAGTCGGCATACAAGAAGTTTTCAAACCCTTCCAGTTCTTTGTGATCAATAATGGCTTCTTTAGAGTTTCCAGCTGCTACCCCATCTTCTACGTGCTCTACCATGGCTTCCAGATAATCTTTCATCACGCCTATATCTTTTTTAGTACCGGTTACGCCAAATTCCGGCTTGCCGTGTCCAAAAATGAACATGGTATCATCGGGATATTTTCCCATAACCTGAGAAAGTACGTTAATCCAATTGTGGATGGACGCCCCGGCGGGACGATCGGTATAAGGATTCATCCGATTGAACATTAAATCACCCATGTGGGCTACATTCGCTTTTTCAAAATAGATGACCGAATCGCCGGCAGTGTGGCCCCGCCCAAAATAGTTGGCGTGGATAACTTCATCCCCTACATCCATTTTCCAGGAATCGGTATATGTATCAGCGGGATAAGCAGGCTTTGAATTGTCATCACTTTGCTTGGCTGCTTTCTTCATCAACAGGGGCACATTTTTATGGGCCACAGATTTTTTAGCCGCCGATTTAAAAACTGCGTTCCCCGCAGTGTGATCACCGTGATGATGCGTATTCAACATCAAATCCATTGGGTGTGATGTTTTTTCTTTCAATCCATCCAGACAGTATTGAGCCGTTTGCGGGTATTGCGAATCAACAACGGCCAGCCCATTTTTTGAGGCCAGCCAACCAATCGTTCCCCCTCGTTCAGTAAAATAACCTACGTTTCGGCGCAGCATATTGAAATTACCGGGCTTGGCAGCGAAGAGTTTTTTTAGCGGAAGCATGGCTCCGGCGGTGGCAAGGGATGATTGAACGATGAATTGACGGCGATCCATAATAGGGTTGTTTGGAATTTAAATTTTTAATTATGCCAATAAATTAAAGCTAACCGCAGAGGTACACAGAGTTTCGCGGAGTGTGCATAGAAACCATGCTATTACTCTGCGAGCCTCTGCTTACTCTGTAGTCATAATTTACATCTATTAATTTAATCATTTAGAAGCGAGCTTCAAGCTAAAAGTTGTCACATTTTTATATCATGCCTGTTCTATTATATTGAGTTTAGCATTTTTCTCTTAAGTTAAATTGTTTATGGGTGTTGAAAATAAAATCTGCATGGTGACCGGTGCCAACTCAGGCATTGGCAAAGAAACGGCTAAAGCACTGGCCGGGATGGGCGCATACGTTGTTATGCTGTGCCGCAATGAGAACCGCGCTCAACAGGCCAAACAAGAAATTATTGAACACACCGGTCATTCGGGCGTAGAAATAATGATTGCCGATCTGGCTCATCAATATGATATACGCAAGGCGGCCAAGCAGTTTAATGAGAATTTTGATGCGCTGGACATTTTAATCAACAATGCCGGGATGATTGCATCAACCCGTGCAGAAACTCCCGCCGGTATTGAAAAAACAATGGCCGTCAACCACCTGGCGCCGTTCCTTCTTACCCACCTTTTAATGCCTTCGTTAAAAAATGCAGAACGGGCGCGCATTGTCAATGTTTCTTCTGAGGTTCATCGCATTGGGGCCGGTATTTTTGATCTTAATGATTTACAACTTGCTAACGGCTATTCCAATATGAAAGCGTATGGGCTCTCAAAGCTTTGCAATATTATGTTTACCCATGAATTGAGCAAGCGGCTGGATAAAAATGAGATCACTGCTAATTGCCTGCATCCCGGCGTGGTGGGTACCCGGCTGGCCAGTGATGCCTCGTGGTGGCTTAAGTTAAGCTACATTCTGGGAAAACCCTTTATGCGTTCACCTGCAAGCGGGGCCCAAACGTCAATTTATTTGGCTTCATCGGATGAGGTGGAGAATATAAGCGGGAAATATTTTAAAAATAAATCCATCACCGCGCCGGCTGAAATTGCTTTTGATGACGCCCTTACCGAAAAACTCTGGGAGAAAAGTGCGGCGTTGACAGGTATAGAATAATTAAAATCTTTTCAAAACCCATCGGCTCCCAAATCCTCGGGACCGTCCGGAGGGTACCTTTAGACTACATTAACCCATCCGACCGCGAACCCAGCCCACCTGCGCTAAGGCTTCAGTGGGCAAGCTGTCCGGACGGGTCATTGCGTCAGCATATCAAAACCTTTGTTAGAGCATCCAAAATCGTTTGAAGCGTATAATTCTGGACCGGCGGGCCAACTGGCAAAATGATTTCTCCGAAATTGATCCGTCATCAATACAATAACCGATGTCTTTAAAAAGCGATTTATATTGCTCTACACCTAAATGCTCAATAAAATGCGACAGCTGTTTGCGGTTGTATGTACTGTAATTTTGTTCCAAAAGAACTATTATTTGCTGCCAGCGGTGGGGCTGCGTAGAAAGCTCAATGCCCAGCCCAATAGCATTTTCCGGGTTCGGTTCATTCAGACAATTCCGGAGGCGTTTTTTCAAGCTATGGGGCACCGGTTCCGTGCGTAGAATTTTGGGGCCGCGCATATCATTAGTGGCTTGCGGAAAGTAGCTTTTCCACATAACATTGGTGGAGGGGTGATGGTAATACACTTCCCAACTTTTGCTGTCTTTACGAAGCTGGGTCATCTCGCGAATGAGTGACGCCTGCCTTTCTTGATTTACTATATACATAAGGAACCACCTTATTCTTTCTTTGTTTCTTAGACTTCAACAAGAGAGAATGGTTCCTAAAAAACTAATTATTTAAATTTCTTCTCTGGCTATCGTCACAAATTTCTCAACGCCCCTCTTCAAATAGCTTCTTTTTTTCCAGCTGCCGGGATCAATGGGTTCGGCAAATTCCAGATCCTCCCGAAAATTCTCTATAAGTGTTTCTGCCAGATCTTCATTAATACAAGTCAGGTTAATCTCATCATCCTTGAGCATGGAGCGATGATTAAAGTTTGCCGATCCGATGCAACTTACCAACCCATCAACAATTAAAGCCTTGGAATGAAACATGGTTTTTTGATAATACCAAAGCTGAACGCCGCCCTCCATAAGCATTTCGAAGGTTTCTTCTCCGGCCAGTTTAGCCAGCTGCTGATCGTTGTGCTTGCCCGGCATCATGATATGAACGTCCACGCCGCGATCAACAGCGTCTGATAACAGGTTGATGATCTTGACTTCGGGATTGAAATAAGCCGTGGTGATGTGAATACTATCTTCGGCCATTTTAATTAACGTTTGATAGAGCATCATAATATCACTCCAGCGCACCGAAGCCGAGGTGCGGATGACTTGTATGCTCGTATCGCTATTGGGTGCATCTGTTGGCGCGGAGGGGATTTCCCAGTCATCCTGAATGGGGAAATCGCCGGCTGTTTCCATCCAGTTTTCCAAAAAGGCTGCCTGCAAACCGTTGACCGCCCGGCCCTCTATCCTGAAGTGTGTTTCGCGCCACTCCGATGGATCCCGGGCGTCACCTTCCCATTCCTCGGCAATGCCCACCCCGCCGGTAAACCCAATTTTGTGATCACAAATTAACACCTTGCGATGGGTCCGGTTATCAGATTTCCAAACCTTCCACCGTGACAAAGGGCGAAACCACTGCAAATCCACCCCATTTTCAATCATCATATCGGCCAGGCCCTCTCCCATAAAAGCGGCACCATAACAGTCTAAGATGACTCGCACCTTAAGCCCTTCATCAGCTTTTTGGGCCAGGGCCTGTGCAAAATTCTGGGCTGCTTCGCCGGTCCAATATACAAACGTAAGAAAGTCAATTTGTTCCTTGGCGTTTTTTAT
>Ga0306867_1000734_pt1 | contig 17401 bp, 5 predicted proteins | sample AntRauTorckE6831_FD_190432 | JGI IMG/M metagenome (GOLD analysis project Ga0306867, IMG submission 190432) | Saline lake microbial communities from Rauer Islands, Antarctica - Metagenome Torckler E6 #831 (v2) (version 2) | ecosystem: Environmental > Aquatic > Non-marine Saline and Alkaline >...
TATGCATTATTAGCTCAAATTATTGGTAAACTAACTAACATGAAGCCTAAAGGTATTATTGGAGATTTGTCTAATGTTCATATTTATGAACCACATATGGATGCTGTTAATAAACAGTTAAAAAATGATACAAATAAATATGAAAAATGTGAATTAGATGATTTTTCTGGATTTAAAATGGATATGCATGGAAATGTTGATCAATGGTTAAATTCAAAAGAAATACCTGATTTTAATTTAAAAGAGTATAATTCATATTCATCAATACCAGCAAAAATGTTAGCTTATGACAATTAAAAATAAAGAAACTATAGAAGACGATACTTATAATTTTATTGGAACAATAGAAGATTAAATAATAAATCTACATTTTAATATTTACTATAATTTTAAGACATATAAATAGTATTTATTAAATGTAGATTTTAATAAAGGATTTTAGATGTAGAATGGAAAACAATGAAAAGAAGAATAAAATTCAAATGCAGGCAGTTAAAGCCTGGTTAAAAAACAACAAAAAAGGTACTTTAGAAATTATTACAGGTTTAGGTAAAACATTTTGTGCTTTACATGCACTTTATGAAATGCCTAAAGATGATAAAATACATTTATTTTTAGCAGAAGTTAAAGATCGCAAAAAAGATTTATATGAAGACATTTTAAAATACAATGAAATATTTAATAGAGATGTATTAAAAGATTACAATTTTAAATTTAAATGTTATCAAGGTGTTTATAAAAAGAAAAATTTAAAATTAGGTTTAGTTATAGCGGATGAAATACATGATGCTTGTACTCCATCTTATTCTAAATTTTTTAAAAATAATAGTTATGATGCTTTAATAGGGTTAAGTGCTACTATTGATAGAGATACTTCTTACAAAACAGAAAGTAAAGTTTTTACAAAAGGTGAAATATTAGATAGCATTTGTCCAGTAGTATATAAATATGGTTTTAAAAAGGCTTATAAAGAAGGTACTACTAGAGAACTTAAAGTAAATATAATACATCACGAACTTGATAAAACTAAAAAAGTAATTAAATCAGGAGGCAAAAAAAATTCATTTTATCAAACTGAAGAAAAAGCTTATAAGTATTGGTCAAAAAGACATGCTCAATCTTGGTTTATTTTTGATAGTGAAAAAAAGGAGTTAATGATCAGAATTACTGCTAAAAAAAGAAATGATATTCTATATAAACTTGCTTCTAAAGTAGAAGAAGTTAAAAAACTTACAAATAATATAAATACAAGAAGTATATTATTTGGAAATGATATTAATTCTTTATTAAAAATTACACCTAATACTATTAGTTCTTATAATAAAGATGAAGAAAATTCATATATAAGAAAGCAATTTGAAAATGGCAAAATTAATTTAATAGCTAGTTTTAAAAAATTAAAGCAAGGTGCTAATTTACCCAATATAGACAATTGCATTATTATGTCTTATTATAGTAGTAGTAAAGATTTAATACAAAGAATAGGAAGATTAAGAGACAACGGCAATTTAGGAAATATATTTATTTTTGTAACTAAAGAAACACAAGAAGAAATATGGTTTACTAAAATGTTTGAAAATTTTAATAATGTGAAAACAGTAGTTTACAATAATGTAGAAGAATATTTAAAAAATAAATAATGGATAGGTTTATAGCAGATTTACACTTAGGAGATAAAAAAAATTGCAAAAGAAGAGGATTTAATAATTTTATTGAAATGCATGATAAAATAATAAAAGAATGGAATATAGTTACATCTGATGAAGATAACGTATTTTTGTTAGGAGATGTTGCTGTAGACCCTAAATACTATCCAATACTGAAAAAGCTAAATGGAAATATTTATGTTTTATTAGGAAATCATGAAAAAATAGAATTTATTCCAGAATTAACAAAGTATGTTAAAGGTATGACTGGTTTATATAAATATTCAAATGAAATTTATTTAAGTCATTGTCCTGTACATGAATGCCAAATAGGTACAAAAGTAAATTTAAATATTCATGGTCATATACATAAAAATAATATAACTGCTTATATGTGGGATTATAATAAAAAAGAAGATAAAGAAATACCTCATCCTAATTATATTAATGTATCAGTAGATAATATAGGATATACTCCTTTAACATTAAATCAACTAACTCGTTAATTTTATTTAAAGTTTATATAAATAAAAAAGGTATCTATTAATTTAGATACCTTTTTTTTAGACCGCATTTTACTAATATTATTGAGTTACTTTATAACTGTTTTGGAATTGATCAAGTCTTTCCCAATTTCTCATAAATTCTTTAAGAACTGGTAATTCTTTAAGTGTCTTTACTTTTAATTTATTTTTCTCCTGAATAATCTCCACCTTCATATTCTTCTAATGGATTACTAAATGTTTGATTCATTATATCAATTATAGAAAAGAAAAATTGACTAGATGGTACTGGACTTCTAAATAATTTATATGCTTCTAATGGATTTGTAAATTGTTGTATTTCCATTTCAGCACGTCTTATTTGATATAAAAGAAAATAAGCATACTCATCATCATCTAAATCAATTGCTTCTAATAGCATAGAAAATAATGGGTACATAAGACTAGTTGTTGCAGCTTCTACTGCTGCTGTTTTAATATTATGCTTTTCTCCATCACTTAATAAGTCCCAATTATCTTTAAACCCATTAACTTCTTTTTCTTTTTTTAAAAATCTAGAATAAGTGTCCATTATATTACTTCTTAAAAATCTTACAAGACTTGTATAAGTACCTTCATCATAATCCTGAATACCATAATTAAATTTTCTATCTTCTTCTGTAAGATCTTCTACCCTTTTAGTTACTTTATTTATTCCTCCTAGCCTTCTTTTAGTTTGAGGGTATAAATACTTCCTATATAAACCAAAAAGCTTACCTTGCCAAGTTCTATACATCATAGCTCTATGTTTTTCCATATAGTTACCTACAACATCTGAAATCTTTTTCTTTATTAATGCATCTACTTTTTCTTTACCTCCTTCATTCCATTTAGTAATTTTAGAATGTTCTGTATAAACTACTTTATCACTAATTTCTAATAAATTAGTTTCTGGATTCATTTCTAACATTTCATAAATAGAAGCTGCTTCTTCTTGAGTAGCTACTATTTCTCCTTTTTTATTAATATATCTATTATTTTTATTCATAACTTTAACTCCATCTAGTATAGAAGCACCTACTAAAAATTGTGTGTAATGTTCTCCACCATCCATAAGTACTCTTAAACTGTCAGAAGAAAATGTTTTTTTAATTAAATCACTTTTAAGAAAATCAGAATTAGATCCCATAATTAAGCCTCTAACATCAAACATTTCTAGTAATTGATTAGAAAATGACATATTAATAGGTCTAGTAGTGTCTTTTAATAATTCTGGTAATTGTTTACCATAATCAGCTTTTGCTTTATATAAACTCTTTGCTTTTATAAATCTTCCAAATCCTACTGTTTCAAAAAATAATTCTAATTCAGTTCTTAATACGTTAGCAGTAGAAGCAGCTGTGTTAGCAGATAAAGATAAAAAAGAATTTAAATTGTTTACTTTAGATACAACTTTATTCATATCATATTTACCCATTTTTAATCCTTGTTTATTCATAATATCGTAAAACTGTTGTTCTATCATAAAATTTACAGTTTTAGAAATATTACCACCTTCATTTTCTTTTATTAAAGCTTTATTTGTATAAGTATTAATTTGTTTATTAATACCACCTCCTTTAGTTGCTTTAATACTTTTATTATCTGCTATACTTTTAAATATAGATATTTCTGTTTCAAACTCATGTCTAAGTTTATAAGAATTAGTATTTTTAAATTCTAATCTAAACATATTAAACAAATCAATAGATTGCTCTTTAGGTGATAATTTACCTCTATAATGAATAGGAATAGTATTTAATGGTTGTAATTCTCCATCTACAGCTTCTTTAACATATCCAAAATCATCAGGTCTTATTTCAGTCATATCCTTTTTAAATTCAGAATATTCATTAGAAACAGAACCATCGTAAATTCTTTCCATTAATGATTTACTAATTTTAGGTAAACTATAAAAAGAAACATCTTGACCTTTTATTTTTCTTATTAAGCTGTTTCTATTAAAAGTAATTTTAGCACTAACTTCTTCAATATTTATAAAAAAATCTCTAATTTCTTTTTCTGTTTCAGATAGAGTACTTAAATCATTTTTATACTTTTCTTTTATAACTTTACCAGTTTCAGAAGATTGATCATAAATCTGATTATTTAATTCAATTATTTTTGATCTAATTTTATTTTCTTCTTCTTTAGTATCTTCTTTACTATTTTTTAATTCTTCTAACTTTTTAGAATTTTGAACAATTTCTAAATGGATTTTATAAACTTCAGAACTATATTCTCCTTTTATATATGGATTACCATCACTATCATAATCTAGAATATTTTTATATAACTTATAAGTAAGATTACTACCTTTTTCTTTTCTTAATTTTTCAAATAATTTTCTAAATTCTTGGTCTTTAGGACGTTCTGAATTTATTTTTTTATTATTTATTTCATTTAATTTTTGTTGAAGTATAGAGATTAGCCTGTTATTTATATTATATGCACTTGCCATATATGTAGTAGCAGTATCTATATCTATATCAGCATTTTCTATAATTTTTTCTACTGCTTCTTCTACATCTCTTTGAATTATTTTCTCATCCCTTTTAAATTTTCTACCTATCCATTCTTCTCTATTTTCAGAAATATCTTTATTTTTGTATTCTTTTCTAAGTCTAGTTATATGTTTTTTTTCTATTTCTGGAAAATATTTTACATCATTAATGTAATTTTTAAACATATAACTTTTTAAAGTATTAAATTTTTCTTTTAGATTACTATATTCTGTGTATGGTTCATTTAATACTTCTTTTAGTTTATTCATTTCTTCATTAGTAAATATTTTTTCTACATTAGGATCTATTGTAGAATTTTCTAATTTATTTAACAGACTAGTAAAATCTTTTAAACTACTGAATGATTTTAAATAAGTGTCATAAAGTTCTATAGCTTTCTTAGATTCAGCCATAAACTCTTCTCTACTCATAGTGTCACGATTTATTTCTAAGTTATTAAATCTATTTTTTATAATATACAGACTTTTTTTAGATTGTTCTGCAAATAAAGTAATAGCTTGAAATTTATCTAACTCTTTATATATATCTAAATTATTTTTTAATTCTTCTAAAGCTTCTATATATTCATTAGTAGGAGCATTATCCTGTCCTTTACTTTTTTTAATATTACTTATTTTTTTTAAAGTTTTTAAATTTAAAGTAATACCTACATCTGCTTTTTCAATAGCTCTTTCTAATTGATCAGTAATAGTAAGATAAGAAGGATCTAAATCTACATCTTTATCTTTTTCTATTTTCTTTTGAAATATCTTATCAATATTTAAATTTTCATTAGTTTCATTAGATATTGCTACTATATTGTCAATGAAATTGTTTATTTCTGATTTACTTTTAATACCTAATAATCTTTTAATAAAGTTAGCAATCTTTTTAAAAATACTTTTATTATCTAAATTATTTCTAAATTCAGGATTAGAAAATACTTCTGCTATAAATTCTTCTGGACTACTAAATCCGTATTTATTACTTCCATCATTTAGTTTATTAAAAAGTATATCTACTTCTTTTTTAAATAATTCTTGAGTAGTATTTTGTGGGTTGTTATAAGATTCTACAGAAATAGAATGTACAAGTTCATGTATAAATCCGTTTATAGCTTGATCACTATCTACTTCATTAATTCTATCTTTAGGTATAAAAATAGTATTTTCTTTTGCATTATATTCCATTAATGAATCAGATTTTAATACGTCATCATTTACTAATTTTATAGTAGCAGAACTGTTTCTTGATAAAGTCAATAACTTATTAATAAAATCTTCAACATCAGAATTTTTAAAATCTTTTAATTGTAAAATATTATTTACAATATTGTCAACTGTTAATTTATCATCATTAAATAAAAGATTAGTATTTTTATAATTATCTTCTATTTTTATATCAGTTTTATTTTGAAATATTGGTTCAGAATTTTCTTCGTATAAAGATAATAATTTTTGATAAGGTTTGTACTCATCAATTTTTTTATTTTGATTAATTATATTATCTAATTTATTAAATAAATCTTCATTAGGAATAGCTCTATCAATAACTTTATTTCTTGATTTAGAAACTTTTTCTAATTTAACTGCTTTAGACTCACTTGTAAATAATAAATTACCATTTACTTCTAAGCCATACTTATTAACAGCAGCGTTAGTATATAAATTATTTAATCTATCAAATTCTTTAAAATTAAGTATTTCTCTAGTATTAGAAATTACTTTATTATCTTTTAGCCTATTTATAGTTTTTACTTGTACTTTACAACTCATTTTTTAAATTTTTATGTTAACAATTTGAATCATCTTCAAATGGTATTTCTTCATTAGTTTCTTCAGTTTTTTTACTTGTATCTTCATCAAATAGTAAAGAATCAATATTAAACCCTTCAAATTCTGCCCTTTTAAATAAATAATCTACATTAGCATCATTCTCATCTTTAAATTTTTTAATTAAATCTTTACCTATTGAAGAAATTCTTTTTCTATTTTTTACAATAGTTTCATTATAATACTCTTTAAACTTATTACCTTTTAAATCTGCAAAGCCTTTACTCTCTTTTAATTCATAATAAAGAGTTCCATTTGAAGTTTCTCTTAATTGATAAAAAAAATCATTATTTTCTTTAATTATTATAGGAAGTTTAGAATACTCTTTTTCATCAATATTGGCAATTATTGTTTTACTAAACATATACTCACCTGATTTTAATTTGTATTCTTTATTTAAAGAATTTAAATTATTTTCTATGTACTTATTAATGAACTCTTCTTCAAAATTCTCTATATTTTTATTTTTTGTAAATTCAGAAATATGTTGATTTAAGTTATTACTTAAAAACCATTCATAAGAAATAAAATCATTAAAACTACTAAGTTTATTATTAAAACCACTAGTGATATAAGAATATTTAACTAAATCATTAATAAATTCTGGTTCAATTTCTCTCAAAGAGTTAAAATCATCATTTATATTGTTAATTAAATTCTCATCTTTTTTAGAAGGAGATGCTTTAATAAAAAACATTCCTTTGTCACTTCCTTCTTCTGAATATAAATTATCTAAAAGAAAATTATTTGGATATTTAGTTTTTAAATTATTTAAAGTTTTAGGTAATTCCTTTAAAAGATTTGCTTTTTCTTCTGTAGTAGATTGCAAAGGTTTAAAATCTTTAAACATATAAGTATAATAATCTTTTTGCAAATCATTTAAAGTTTTTTCATTTATTAGTCTTAAATTATTATTAGTACTTACATTTAATAAAGTAAAAAAACTATTTACTGCATTATTAGTTAAAGTAGGAAATAATTCAGATGATTTTTTAATTATTTCAAATGGTTCATATAATGAATTTTTAAAATAAGATTTTAAGAATGTATTTTTAATTTTATTTGGAAATCCATTAAAAGAAAATTCAAAATTAGCAGTATAAGGTTTATTTAATAATTCATTTATGTTATTTAAAGCAAATAACAAACTAGCATTATCTTTACCTTTACCACTTACATCAAATTTAGTAGCATTAATTGACTCATTTAATAATTTTGCACCTTTATCTAAAGTTAAAAAAGTATTTAAAGTGTCTATTTTGTTAAAAAAGTTAGAAGATTTTATATTTTCTCTTAAATCAGTAAGATTAAAATCTTGTTTTATTTTTCCAGTATCTTTAGAATAAACAATATTTTGATAAATTGTATTTAATATTTCATTATATTGAGGTATTTCAATTGTTTTTTTAAATTCTTTTTTAATAGATTTTTTTAATTTAGAATCTAATATTTTAAAACCTTTTTCAGATTTATATTTAGATATATAATTACTTTCATTTATTAAATCTTCAAATACACTTTCTAAATTATAATTTTCTATTTCAAATACTTTTTGTCCAAATTCATCTTTTATACTATCTTTAATTAATTTAGATTTAAATTTATTTTCTATGAAAGTTTTATCTCCTACTATATTAGATTCTTTATCACTTTTAAATTTAATATACTCTTTTAATCCTTGCTGACTTAAAAATGAATTAATTTTAAAAGGATGCATACCCATTCGTAATAACATAAATCCTACGTTATTAGTATTAGTTGTCCAGTTAATATCTATAATGTAAGAATCTTTAGCAATGTCTACAAAAGCATTTACTAAAGCTGTTAATGAATCTTTTATTTCAACAGATTTTAACGTTTTTTTAGCTTCTTTAAAAGTAATTTTTTTACTTTTGTCTGAATTTTCATTTATAAATTTTACATATTCTTTTAATTCTACATCAGTTAAATTTTTAGAATTAATTTTATCTAATTCTATTAATTTGTCATTATTACTATTTACATGACGTTGTAAACCTTTTAAAATTTCATTATTTACATCTAATCCTACTGGATCAATAGTACCTCTAACAAAATCAACTAGTTGATTAACTGCTTGTCCTAAACCTGCCTTACCTTGCATAAATTTAAGTTTAGTTACAATATCTTCAATGGAATTAAATGCAGAATCTGCAGAAATACCAGAAAATGATTTTAAAGCAAGTGCATCATTTTTTATATAATCTATATCAATAGGATTAATTAAATCTTTGTACACTTCTGCATTTGTTAATACAGCTTTGTAAGCTTCGATTAATTGATTTTCTTTTTTAGTATTATCATATCTCAAAGATTCTACTTCTGTAATATTTGAAATAGACTCTTTAATATATAATGATAATTCAGAATCACTTTTTAAAATGGCTTCAATTAATTCATTGTTTACAAACTTTAAATTTTCTATATTTTTATCATCAAATAATAATTTAGATAATACACTTACATCTATATCCTGATTAAATTCATCATCACTTATACTATCCAATATTGAATTAATATTGTTTATAGTATCTTGTATAGTTTTGCCTTTTAAATTATTTTTTATATACTCTCCAATTTTTTTTCTTTTTAAATAAACAGGAGTTAAAGTAGGAATCATTAAATATAATTTATCAATGTCAAAATCAGATCCTGTTTTAGTAGTTAATCCTACATAAGGTATTGCTGTATCACCCATAGATTCAGGCAATATTCCAGCTATTTCAAAGTTATCATTAGATGCTAAACCTTGATCAGGTATTCTATATCCAATTATATTTTCTAAGGCTTCTTGAGGGATTAAACCTCCTTTATATTTTCTAGTTTTTTTGTCATATTCTCCAAATAATTCTTTATCTGTATAATTTCTCCAATCAGCAATATATTTAGAAATAAAACCAGATGGTAAAAATATACCTCCACCTTGTATAATTTTTTTACCATTTTCAGTTTCTATTATTTTAGGCATATGTAATTTAGTTGAAGAGTATTTGCCTTCCTCAACTGTACTTTTAAATTTAGGAGTAAATCTGATCCCTTTGGTAGATATAGCATCTGTATAATTTATACCAAAATCAGACATCTGTATAAACCCAGCACCATTAGTTCTAATCTTAATAGATGCTTTGTTTACTTCACTACTAAATACATTCTGAAAAAGTTGATATTGACCAGGAACTGCTGCAGGACTAATATTTGATTCTAAAGCATTAATTATATTTTTAGGTACTTTTCTTTCTTTTAATTGACTTACTAATGAATTAATTAAAGATTCTTTATTTTCAATATTGTTATTATCATTTATACCATATTTATTTTTAAATTTTTTAAACATACTATCTGACATAGATGAAACTATATCATTAATAATATTAGCCATTTCAATAGCAGAAACTTCTTCTCCTTGGTAATCAAACTTTACATTTGAATCTTCAGAAACATATTTAGATAATCCTTGAAATATAATTTTTTGAATTTGAGATCCAACATCAGTAGCTTTATATCCTTTAGTAGGTAAATCTTGTTGTAATTTCCATCCTCTATTTGGAATACTCATTTTGTTAAGACTAAACTCTTGCATTAGAGATCCATCTTCATTATGAATAGTAGAAGGAGTAATAGCTCCTACTTTAATACCATCTTTAGCAATTAGCTCATGAATTTGATTTTTATATTCTAAAGTATTTCCTTGAGAATCTTTTATCATTTTATTATATATGTTCTCTAATTGTGTACCTTTAATTGCTCCTGGTACTAATACTGCTTGAGAGTATTTTAAAAATATAGGTTTATTAGATTTATCCCTATAAAAATAAACACCTTTTAATGGTTGCATTGATTGTATTTCTTCTTTAGTAAAATCAGTATCTCCTTCTAATATCTTTTCATAAGTTTTATCAAAAGTAGAATTCCATTTGCCTAATTTTTCTAATAAAAATCTCCATCTTTGAGGAGTAATATAAGCTTGAGCGTCTGTAGCATTAGTATTAGAATAAACTTTTTGCAATTCCTCTGGAATATCTTCCATATTAAATGGCTCTTGCTCAATAGAATCAAATATAGAAATATTCATATATTTTTCATCTTCTGATAATCTATTTAAATATTGACCATCTGTATAAGTTGCAGGTACACGTTTTTTATAATCTGCAATATTTTTATAATATGCTATATCTCCTGTAAACAATTTAGTATATTCTACCTGAGAAATAAAGCCATTAACAAATAAATCAGCAGCAACATTAATATACGCTTGATCACCATTTTCTTTTAAATAATGAGAATCTATATCATCACTTAAAAAATTATTTTGTACTAAATTATTACTATCATTATAAATAATACCATCTTCAACTAATTTTCTATAAGTATTTTTTATTTCATTACTTAAAAAATTTCTAATTTTAACTTTAATTTCTTGTTCAATTTCTGGTTTATTTTTTAAATCAGTAAATAATGGTTTACCAGTTTTTGAATCATAAATTTGATTTTCTAAAGAAGGCAAAATTACTTTACCATCTGAATTGATATCTATAGATAATTCAGGTATAGTAAATATTTTTTTACCATTCTGAGTATTTGTATGATAATTAGGTACTAAATTACTATTGTCTCCATTAGCTGCTTCTATTTCATTATTAGTAACCATTGCTCTTTTATATTCACCATTAACATAGTCAAATACAATATCTTCTATTGCTTTAGATACTTTAATTTTGCCATCTTTTTTTCTTTTTCTAGCATTTGTAAATATTTTAGTACCATAGTGTATTTGACGTTCTGTACTTTTATCAGCTGCTAATGCTGTTTTTTGATAATCTTTTTGTAATGCTAAAGCTTTATTAATATAATCTACTTTAGCATCTAATTCTTTTACTCCTTTATTATCAACAGAATTTTGAAGATTGTTTTTTTCCTGAATAGAATTAAAAATACCTATTTCAATATTCTCAATTCTTTCTTTTGCTAATTCAATTCTTTTTTCTTCACTTAAATTAGTAGGAGTGTTATTATTATTAATATACCCTAATAAATATTTTAAGTAATAAGAAGTACTTTGAATATTATCATTTTCATTATATAGCTCTTGTAATATATTGTAATCTTTTTTCCATAATCCAACAGTTTTATCTAAATGACTAGGCAAAGAATTTATCCATTTATTTTTATTCATTGTATATAATGACGCATCAGATATGTTATCAATAAAGAAAGCTTTAGCATCTGCTAATCTTTTTAGTGTTTGTTGATCATCATATAAGTTACTAGATCCTAAAGATCTTTGCAAAGAAGAATATAAAGTTAATAAATTTCTTTTTCTAGTTTCAAAATCTTGTTCTTGAAAATTTTGATTATCTAAAAATAAATTTAATTCTTTATTATTTATATTTATTCCTAAATCTTTCATTTCATAAAGAACAGAATTTTTTAAAAATGATTTAAAATCTTTTTCTGTATCAATTTTAGAAATAGCTTTTTGAGTAATTGCTAATTCATTTATAAATTCTTTAGGGTTTTTAGATTTTTGACTTAAATTAAAATTCCATTCTTTTATAATATGATTTCTTCTACTACCTACTTCAGATATATTTTTAACACTATAGTTTAAAGATTTTTCATCTTTAACTATTTCACTCATTAAAAAATTATTTTTATATAAAGTAAAAGCATTTACAAATTTATTCTTAAAGTTTTCATTTAGATACTTAGGATTTTGTAAGTAATTTTCTAATAAATAATAAAGATAAGGTTTAGCATTAGCCATATTCTCTATTTTATCTACAAATAGATCATACATATCTTCATTTTCTAAGGATTCTATACCTCTTAATTCATTACTTATAGAAGTATAAATATCAAAAAATTTAACTAACTCTGTTTTACCAAATACATTTTCTTCTGTAGAAGGTATTAATGATAACATTAATTTAATATTGTTATTTACATTATCTTTAGATGATTTTAAGAAAGACTCTTTCCTCATTAATTCACCTCTAAATTCCTCTTCTTGTTCAACAAAATCAGCAGCTTCTTCTATATTCTTAATATCAACTTTTATAGTAGAAAAAACAATTTTAATTTCTTCTTTCCATTCATCAATATAGTCTATAGAATCTTCTAAAGCAAATCCTAAATCATTTTCTAAAAAATCATCACTATTTTGTAATCTCTCAAAATCAATTTCTAATTGTCTTTTAATAAAATCATTAAGATTTTGACCTTCTTTTAAATTATTAATAGCAAAAGTCTCTTTATCTATTTCTAAATTATCTAAAAAATAAGAAGAAGCAAGAGAATTTGCATAACTAGTGACATCACTTTTACTAATTAACTTACTTAATCCTTGTTTATCTTTTAAATAAAATACTTTTTGATTATATTTATCTAAGAAATAAGGATTTTTTGTATTTTTAGTTATTAATAAAGGTTCTCCATTGTCATCTAATCTATTTGTAAAATTATCTTCAAGACTTTCATCTTCAAAATTACCAAACATTTCTTTAAAGTCATTAGAATATATCATATTATGTATTCTATCTGCATCTTTATAATTTGGTAATACATCTAATAAATTACTATGAAGTAAAGATTGTTCTCCATTAGTAGCTGCTTTATATATTTTTTGTTCTTCTTTACACTTCATTATTATTTTATTTTACAAATTTTGTCAAATTCTTTTTTATCAGAAACTTTATTTTTTAAAGTATTATAAATTTCATTTAATTTGTCTTTATCAGTTTTATGATCCATTTTTAAAACTTCTCTAAAAGGTTTTACTAATTCAGTACCTCTAAATTTTTTAGATAGATTTTTAATTACTTCTTTAGCATCAACATCTTCTGACAAAGATACAGAATTTTTTTGAGAATTCCTAATATTATTAGAATTATTTTTTGAATTATCTTCTTTTTTAGTTTTATTATCTTCTTTTTTAGAATTTAAAAACTCTTCTAATTTTGATCCTTCAGTTATTCCTTCACTAGGATCTATTCCACCAGGTTCATCTTCTGTTTCAGTTTGATTATTTTCTATAGGCTTTGGTTTAGGCTTAGTCTTTTTAATTTCTTTTTTTTCTATATTATTAACTTTATTATTTAATAAATATAATTCTTTAATTTTATTAATATTAATAGAATTAAAAGAACTGACAGGTCCTCCTTTTTTACTTAAAATTTCTATTTGTTCATATAAAGAGTTTAAAAATTCTTTTATTTCATTTTGAGTTTGTATTACACTAAATTTTCCATTTCTTTTTATAAAAACTATTCCTAATCCTTTAAAAATTTGATACTCTTTTCCATTCATTTCAAATACTTCTCCTGTCTTATTTCCTATTTTTTTATAACTTTCTATTACATTATTATACAGTTCTTTTAAAGAAGAAGGATTTGATTCTTTTAATTTGCCATTAATGTATATTTTATTAGCGTTATAATATATAGAAGTATCACCTTTAAAAGTAAAATTATCTTTACCTGTTACAGCATTAGTATTTATAATATTATTTTTTAATAGATGTTCTAAATAATTTCTATTTTTAAAATTAAATACTGGATTTAAATTTTTATTATTATTTTTAAATCTTACATTTATACGTTTTTTAGAAGTTAAATCTTTTATAAATGCTTTTTTCATTTTATCACCAATAAAATCTTCTTTTCTTACAAATTCTCCAAATACAAACATTCCATTACTATCAAAATTAGTAGCAATTTTATTATTATTTGATTTTTGATAGTTATAAAAATTAATTATTTCTTTTAAAATAAGATCTTCTTTATTTTCATTTATTTCTGTAGCTATAAAATTAATATCTTCTCCTATAAGTTCAGTTATACTATCTTGACTTTCTTGAGAAAGATCTTCAAACACCATATTACTATCATTTGATTCTAGCATTTCTTTGTACATCAAATAAATAGCTTCTGCTTGATTATTATTAATTTTCTTTACATTTACCTTTAAAGGAAATTTTTGTCCAGCAGCAGTAGTTATTTGTACATATAATTCACCTTTAGCTAACTTTCTATTTAAACTTCCTGTATAATATTCTCCATTAGTATTTTTAAGATTACCTTTTTCATCTACAATAAAAAATTTATCTTCTGTTACATTATTAATGTTTCCACCAAATTCGTATAAATCTGCTAAAGAATTTTCTTGAACTTTACTATTTACTTTAGGAGAAATTTGTAAATCTCCATTTTTTTGATATTTAATTTCTATACTTACAGAATTAGATTTATTAGCAGTAATAGTTTGTACAATTTTTTTTCTTAATACATAAGTACTTTCATTAAATGATTTTTGACTTTTAGCATTACTCTTTGGATAAGTTAACATTTTTAATTCTGTATTTTCATCAACAACAACAGATAATGGCAAATACTTAGATAAAAATTCTATATCTTCTTCATTAAAATTATCTTTAGATTCATAAAGATCAATAGCTTTTTTAAAATTATTTAATTTTTCAGTTGAACTATCTGCAGTTTCTGTAGGCTTATCAATTTTTACTTTATGAACTTTTCCTTTTTTATTTTTAGGATTCATTTGATATTCATAAGCATTTTCAGATACATACTTAGGTTTAGTGCCATCTGCATTTGTTACAATAGTCTTAGCATCTTTATTATCTGTAGACGTATCTAAGTTATCACTAATTGCTTTTATATCATTTTTAGACATTGTACTAGTGTTGGTATCTACAATTCCATCAGTAGTACTTAAATTCTCTTTAGCAGGAGTTAATTGAAAACTACTTCCTTTACTATTTTTTATAGTAATAGAATTTTCAGAAACTTTTGAAAGTGTAAGGACATCTCCTTTAAATGATTCTGGCAAATTACTATTATTAGTAGGAGTAAAAGTATCTCCTTTAACAAAATTTTCTTTTACTTCTTCAAAAGTTAATTTATTATTTTCTGCATTATTATTAGCTTCTTCAGCATTCCTAATTGCTTCTTGCTCTTCAGCTTCATATTCTTCTGATTTATTTTTTATTTTTTTAAATATAACAGGATTATTTTTATATTTTTCTTCTAAAGAATTACTTATTTGATTCAATTCTGTTAAATTTTTTGCTTTATCTATAGTTTCTAATACTTCATTTATCTCAACTACTTCTTTTTCAGCTTTAACTTCTATTTTTTCTTGATCTTTTTTAAATTTTTCTAAATTACTATTAAATTTATTTTGACTCCAAAATTCACTTAGATCATTATTTACTTTATCTAACTCTTTATTATAGTTCTCTATTAATTTATTAAAATATCTTCCACTTTCAGTTCTATCTATATCATTAGAAATATCTCCAACTGATGTATTAGATAAGTCTTTAGAAGATTTTTCTTTTAAATTTTTAATTTCATTAATTTTTTTATTTAGATATCTTTTATTTATTTTTAAACCTAAATAATCATTTGCTACAGAGTTTTTAAAATCCTCCATTTTATCATAAGAAATATCTTCAAATTCTTCAAACATGCTTTCATACAAATCTATAAAATCTTCTTTAGATTCTTTTATAGACTCAGCTTTATTAACAATTTCATCTATAACTTTAGATTTGTCTTTAGACATTTCTTTTGTATAAGTATCTACTTCATTAGAATTACTTAATATTTCTCTTAATATCTTAGGTCCTAATTGTTCATTATTAGTAAACGGCAATACAAATTTAGTAGATAATATATCAAATAATCTATCACTTTGTTCTTTATTATTTGTAACTACAGAAGCGTAATAAGCATTTGCTAATTGTTCATTAGAATCTAAGCTTTCTAATAATTTATTAGTCTTAGAAATATCTATTACTGGATTAGATTCTTGAGTTTCTGGATTAGTTTCAAATATTGTATCTCCATCTTTATCTTTTTTATAGACATCAGGTTCCATATATGATAAAAATGTATCTAAAGATTGATTAGATTGGCTAATCATTTTATCAATAACTTTATCTCTTTTTTTAGAATTACCTGAATTACTTATAGAATACATACCAGTACCAAGTAATCCTCCTAAAAACATAGCAGTTTGTCCATCAGTACTTCCTAAAGTCTCTAAATAACTTTCATATAAACTATTAAAATCAAAAGCTTTATCTTCTTCTATAAGTTTAGTAGCAGATTTTTCAGCAGCCATTTGTCCACCTTCTTCTAATGCTCCTTCAGAAAGTAAATTTTGACCAAATACTTTACCTATTTTACCTGCTTTACCTCCAACTTTTTCTGCAGTACCAAGAATACCACTAGAATACTCTTTTTGTTTTCTAGCAATTCTGTTATTTTTTAAATCAAAATTTTTATTAAATTCTTTAAATATTTTTTTATTAGTTTTAGTACCATAAATCCAAGCAGTATTAATAGAGTTTGGAACAGTTAGTAAAGCTATACTACTAGCAAAGATTTTAAAAGCTCCTTCATTTTGAGCTTTACTTAATAATTTATCATATTGCTTCTGATTAATCTTATCTTTATGTCCATCAGGCAATATTAATCTTCTGTCTAATTCTTTCTCTGTACCATTTAAATAACTACCAGTCTCTATACCAGCTTCATAAACAGTATTAGCAGAAGTAATAGCTACATGGTCTATATTTTTAGGAGTAAATCCTTTTTTTAGAAGTAAACTACCAAATTCATCAGCTTTATCAATTCCTTTTAATTTGCTTAATCCTTTAAACATTTTAGATCCTGCACCTAATTTAGATATAGCTAAACCTGGAACTAGCATTGCAGCCATAAAACCAATAGCATCTGCCCCTTCAGTTGCCCAAAATGCAGTACTTCCTATTTTATCAAAAAAGTCACCTTCTTCAGTTTGACTATCCATATAACTTGAAAGTAAAGAACTGTTATTAACATCTTCTTTAATTGCAT